>Ga0209542_10016597_pt1 | contig 12192 bp, 16 predicted proteins | sample RifCSPhighO2_01_FD_184028 | JGI IMG/M metagenome (GOLD analysis project Ga0209542, IMG submission 184028) | Soil microbial communities from Rifle, Colorado - Rifle CSP2_plank highO2_0.1 (SPAdes) (version 2) | ecosystem: Environmental > Terrestrial > Deep subsurface > Rock core/Sediment ...
TTAAATCAGCGTATCCATTCTAGATATGTTTTTCTCAGCTTTCGTTTACTAACCATTTTTCTTAAAACATAAGTGTTTATATCTTCTGGTGCAAATCCAATTATTTTATATGCTTGTGTAAATTTTGATCGCTCTCCCAATCTAATCTCCTGTGCTTCAGTCGATAAAACTAAAGTATCACCAACAACCGTGTATTTTCTATCTGCCTCCCTAGAAAAAGCACGATGTACTTCTTCACAAGTCTCCAGTATAGTCTCCATAACACAAAGAAAACAATATATTTAAAAACCTTTGTTTTATCCCTATACTATCTACTTCTAGAGTATTGAAGTAGTGGAACATAATGATTTTCATCATAAAAGTAACGACCAACAAGGAAGACCGAGCACTAGAAATGATTAGCGATAGAGCTGAAAAAAAGAACATTGCCGTCGCTGCAATTGCACGACCGCACGGTCTCAAGGGGTACATCATTCTTGAAGCACCTGATAGAGATACTGCAGAAGAAGCAGCATTTAACCTCCCCTATGTAAAGGGCATTATTGGCAAAACGCTTACCTTTGAAGAAATAAAAAACATGCTCCAACCGAAGATAGAAGAGATGAAGATTGAAATCGGCGATATTATTGAAATGATTTCAGAACCATTCAAGAACGAGAAAGCAAAAGTAACGAGAATTGACAAAGCCAAGGGCGAGGTGGTTGTCTCTCTCCTCGGTGCATCAGTCCCAATTCCCGTAACCGTAAAAATGGATAGCGTAAAGGTTATAAGGCGCGAATCTGAGGAAGAGGAGAGCTCAGAATGAAAGTAAAATTAATCGTTGACGGTGGCGCAATGGCTCCCGGTCCGGCAGTAGCGCAGCAATTAGGCCCAATGGGCATTAACATAGGTAAAGTAATTGCTGATGTTAACAAGGAAACAGCAGGTTTCAAAGGCATGAAGGTGCCAGTAGAACTGGATGTAGATGGAAAGACCAAAACCTACACCATCAAAGTATCTTCTCCTCCCGTTGCAGAATTAATAAAGAAAGAATTAGGTGCAGAAAAAGGATCAGGAGACCATAAATTGAATAAAATAGGTAATCTCTCTCTCGAACGAATTATTTTTATCGCTCAAACTAAATTACCGACCATGTTGGCAAAAGATCTTAAGGCAGCGGTTAAACTAGTCGTTGGCTCATGTGTTTCCCTCGGAGTCATGATTGATAATAAAGAAGCAAAAGAAATAGAAAAAGATATTGATGCAGGCAAATACGATAAAGAAATAAAGCATGAGATTACTGAACCTTCTCCAGAAAAGAAAGCAGATTTGCAGAGATTCTATGCAATCAAGAAAGCCGAACAAGAGAAACAGAAGAAAGCACTTGAAGAAGCAAAAGCAGCTGAAGAAGCAGCCAAAGCCGCAGCAGCCACCGCCGCTCCAGCCGCAGGCGCAGCAGCTGCAACACCAGGAGCACCACCAGTCGCGGGCGCAGCAGCCACCCCAGCAACAGGCAAAGCTCCAGAAGCAGCAAAGAAAGAAGAAAAGCCCAAGAAGAAATAATTCTAAGTAGAAACATTAAAATACGCTCATTTTATCTCTTCACCAGGGGATGTAGTATAGCCTGGTCTAGTACTCGAGGTTTGGGACTTCGAAACCCCGGTTCAAATCCGGGCATCCCCATATCAAATGAATCATAGAATAAAGGTCACTACGAATCGTTTTTTAAGATATACTCAAAACGGAGTATATGTTCCATGTACTTTTGTGGATGAAAAGAGAGAAAAAGATGAATATGAGTGGATGTTTCTTGTTGATAAGACAAAACCACTAAAAATAGGTACAGATATTCAGCAATCTCTATTTAACCTAGAGCAACTAATCAAATCCAGAAAAGATAAAAGTCCTCTAGCCTTCATTATAAAAAGAGTAGATGCTTTAGCCAGAAAGTTAAGATATCCCTATTATACTTTAGAGGAAAATCTAGATGGAGAGATAGTAATTATTGAAGGATTTGAAGGAGACTACCTACTATCTAGAGTAAAACCAAGATTTTTCGGTAAAATAAAGAAGCAATAATTTAAAAACCCCTATAACACCCCTACTAGAATGGCAACGAAAACAAAGAAGATTCAACACGCAGGCAGGTTCAGTCACAGCGGTGGCACCAACGTCAGAAAACGATTTAACGTCATTGAATCACAACAGCGGCAAGATCAACCCTCTCCCTTTCATCCAACCGGAAAAGCAAAACGAATCGCCATGGGCATCTGGAAATGCCTCAAAACAGGCAAAGTATTTGCAGGCAATGCCTATCATCTCACCCAGAAACAATAGTTTTAAATAACCTAGTTTCGACCATGCATCATGTCCCAGTATAAATGTTTCAAATGTGAGAAACCAATTACTAACAAAGTATTAGACAAGAGATTCGTCTGTCCACACTGTGGATCAAAGATATTCTATAAACCGCGAACCCATGCAGTCAAGCTAAAGGCGGTATAAATGTCTTCAATGAAAGAATTGCAACTGGTTGAACAGCAGCTCCAAATGCTCTTAATGCAAAAGCAGCAATTCGAGCTTGAACAGAATGAACTTCTTAACGCTTTAGCTGAACTAGCTACCACGTCAGAAGCCTATAAGTCACTCGGAGGCATCATGATAAAAACAGACGTCAAAAAACTAAAGGTAGAACTAGAAGAAAGGAAGAAAACAAATGCTCTCCGAATACAGTCTATAGAAAAGCAACAGGCATTAATGGAAAAGAAAGATGATGAACTAAAGAAAGAACTAGCATCGGTAAAAACAGCCAAATCAGAGAAATAACTGTTAATGGACAATTCTATTGAGAAGTTTGCAAGATCCTCGTAAACTCTGAATTATGCAAACTTCTCTATTGGTTATAGCACATTTCTTTTAGAATTCTCTATAAAAGCACACGAGCGAACACAGCAATATTTATATACTCCCTCGCAGCTATCTTGATAATGGCATTTAATTTTAAAAAGATGTTCGGTAAAGAGGCAAATGATGAGTACCTAGAGATTGATGTGAACTCGACCCAACAAAAAGATAACAAAGTCGCCGTAAAACTCTTCACGCTCAAGCAATTCGATGATATAAATGAAATCCTCAACGCCCTGAGAGAGGGATATACTATTGCCGCTATAGATATTAAGGTTCTTAAGTCAAAGGATGTGGTAGAATTAAAACGAGCAATAGCAAAGATAAAGAAAACCGTTGAAGCCCTCGAAGGGTCCATAGCTGGCTTCGGGGATAATATGATCCTAGCCACACCCTCATTTGCTGAAATTCACCGTTCTCCCGTCCAAAAATCGGCAAGACCCGATTTTATTAATGAATAAGGTTCTTAGACATACCAACTGCCCTAATACGTACACCATTGATCGTTTCAAAGGTATTCTCTCTCTGAATATACCCTCTTTTCACATAAAAAGGAACAGCGGGTATGCTTGAAGAAAGCGTTATTTGATATATTCCCTGTTTCAATGCTTCGTCCTCAAGATTTCGAAGCAAAGCGCTTCCAACACCCCTACCAGAATAAGCGGGATCAACATATAATCGTCGTAGTTTGCCTTCACGAGTAACATCACTAAATCCTATAATCTTCTCATTTACTTCTGCAACAAAACAAATGGAGTGCGTCAACGATGTTCTAAATCCTTCTATATTTCCTGATGTCCACGCAGCTATCTCACCAGCTGTATAAATCCCTTCTAATGATCTAACACTACTTCTATGAACATCTACAATCCCTTCTAATGATCTAACACTACTTCTATGAACATCTACAATCCCTTCTGCATCTTCACTTCGAAATGGTCGAATAATCATACAAGCAAGCGTAAGCAAGAACTATTTAACCTTAACTCTTCGCAATTGAAAACACCGCTTTCAAAGCCACAATAATAGTCGCAGTCACGAACAGGAACAACAGCGAACCAAGGATAGAAGAAACCATAACGCCAATATTAATTCCTCTAATAGCTGCAAACTGTACCAGCCCCGTAAGCCCCGCATAACTCACAATAACGAGTGAAACAGAGGCAGTTAAAAACGTCATTATCTCTCGTTCAGGAACAAAATAGCCCGCAATGATACCAATCGCAATTTGTACAATGATTACTATCTGCCCAATGGTTGCTCCCGAGAAACCAGCAACAACACCACCAAGTATAGACAACAACACACCTACGAGAAACGCCCATGCACCCCACAAATTTTCCTGCGCCCGAATCATATACTCCACTACAACAGTCCTTTTATATAAATCTTTCATCTAACTCCAATGCAGAAAAAAATCATTAAAACGAAACATTTAAATAGTGGTGTAATTACAAAGTTACAACACAAAATGACCTACACATATAAGTTATTGGTTGCATTGTTCTCAATCGTCATTGCTGTAGCTTCAGTTTCAGCACTTTCATTCACACCTGCAACAATAACGACAAACGCTACACACAACACTGATGTAACTATCTCATTCAATTTGACCAATGATGGTCAGACAAACTATACTGCTCTAAACTGGGCATTAAGCACCACACCAGTTAGTTCTTGGTCTTGGAAAACCCTGCCTTCACAAACCACAATCAATAATGAAAGCATTACCCTATCAGCCGTACTTACCGTTCCAAAATACACAGCACCAGGTCCATATACCGCGCTGATCAAAGTAAAAGAAGGTACAGGTTCTATACTAGAAACACTCACTGTAAATATCAACGTACTATCATCCCCCGCACTTTCTCTGATAAAAACAAAAGAAATTACCTCTTCACAAAATGGGACGCTCAACATAACAAACACCGGAAACACTCCGTTGAATAGTATTATGCTGACATCTGCAGGAGCATTGGACATTTCCTTTGCAGAAAATGATTTCTCCTTGCAATCAGGGGCTTCAAAGCTAGTGAATGTATCGGGTACCGTGCAGGCAAACACCTTCGGTTTCCAATCAGTTACCGTTCAAGCATCCGTAACAGCAAACAGCGTAAATTCAAACACCGTTACTTTTACTCTAGATAAATCATTCTGCCGAAACGGCCCTCGAGGAACCAATCTTTCTATCACTAATGTAAAGATAGAGAATTCAGGCGAGAGAGACACCGAATGGAAACCGCTTGATAGAGTTACCGTTGAAGTTGAAGTTGAAAATATAGGAGATGATGATCTGGATGAAATTATGGTTGAACTTGGACTCTTTGATACAAGTAACAGAAACAAAGTAAACGATCTTGACTTCTCAACCAATGATGAAGAAAAGCTTGAACTAGGAGACCTCAATGATGGAGATGAGGAAACAGTAACCTTTGAATTCATCGTTCCAGCTGATTTTGACCAAGGAAGTTACAAACTAGCCGTAAAAGCATTCAGTGATGATTCGGGCGAGTCAGTAGTATGCACTGACAGTTCATCCGATCTAGATAACACCATATTCGAATCAATTGATGTAAACGAAGAAGATGAGGAAGGCAGATTCATTGCATTTGATGATATCAGAATAAATCCAGAAGAAGCAACCTGTGGCGACACCGTTGAACTGACAACCGAATTGTTCAATATCGGTGAGGACGATCAAGATCAAGTGCGAGCACGCCTCTCTAACAGAGAACTCGGTCTCTCTCTTGAAAGAGAAATCAGAGACAACGTAGATCGAGGAGACAGTAAAGTCATTACCTTCAGCTTTACCATACCAGATAATACATCTGATAAGACGTACACACTTGAATTGAACGCAGATTATGATTATCGAAACGGTAATTACCGAGAATCTTCAGATGAATCAACAAGAGTTTCCTTGAAAGTCTTTGGTTGTAAGCCGGTCGTTGTTACACCAAGCAGAGTAGCTTCAATTTCATACACGCTAGGTTCAACACCAGAAGCAGGAAAACAACTCGTAGTTAAGGCAACCGTGAGAAACCTTGCAGATACACCCATTGCCTTTGCCATGAATGCAAAAGACTATGAGTCGTGGGCTGACTTGGTATCAATTTCAGAAAGAATAATTACTCTCGATGTAGACGATACTGAAGAAGTAACGTTCACCTTCAATGTCAATGTAGATGCGAGCGGTGAACAATCATTCATCATTGAAGCTGCATCAGGAGATAAGTTGGAAACAGAAGAAGTAATGGTTACACTACCAGAGAAGAAATCTCTATCACTAGGTGGAAACAGTCTGATTTGGATTATCGGTGGTATCAATCTACTCCTCGTTATTTTAATAATCGTAGTAGCAGTCCGTCTTTCCCAGAAATAGGAAACCTATTAAATCTACCTTTCTCTTCTGATATATGAATAGATCTATACTATTTATTTTTTGCAGGTATCTATTCCTTATACTTATTGCCCTCCCACACCTAGAGTTAATGTACGTTCTAGCAACACCACCCACACTCCTTACAGTCAAGTTATTACTCTCCTTATTCTATGGAGCCACAGCTGCCGGAACACAGTTCAATCTCAATGGAACAATAATAGAAATGGTACCTGCCTGCATTGCAGGGGCAGCCTATTACTTGCTCTTAGTTCTCAATCTGTCTATACCTCTACAAACACCACAGCGGGCAAAACTGTTGATCTATACAATGGGGGGTTTCTTCCTCTTCAATATAGCACGAATCGTCCTCTTTGCAGGTCTTCTAACCTCTTACTTCACTCTCTTTGACCTTGCCCACAAGCTGGTATGGTACGGCGGAAGCACGCTCTTTGTCATCCTACTCTGGTTTTTCTCGCTAAAGAAACTGCACATAAAAGAAATACCCTTCTACACCGATATAAAAACTATTCGTAAAGCAATAAAAAAGAACTGATTTGTTTATACCGTGTTTCTTCGTTCGTGTAAATCAATCAACGCCTGTAACTTAAATCGCTCCACAGCATCAAGCATAGAGCAATTCGCTACCTCTATAGTAATACATCTATCTTGAGCAGTAATCTTAGTTTCATTTGATTCCTTAATAATCACAACGCTATCAGAAGGATCCAAATCACATGATATGTACTTCTTGTCTTCAGTTCTAGACACGTTTTTATCTAACACTCCAGGGATAACTTCAAACTCATTCGTCACCAAAAAAGAAGAGAGTTCAGCAATAGCGAGTGAACTCTTAGGGCACGAAGTAAGATGTGCAGTATCAATGCCCAACAACACCCGACGCTGCTGATTAAAAATAATAGCTCCCGTAACGGGCACTACATTCAAACGAGGATCATTCCTGAGAAATACATTATTCTTAACCAGTTCTCCATTAGAATCTTTGTAATAGTAATAATGATGATACACCGGTATCTCTCCGAATTGTTCTTTAGTAAAACTCAATCCCTCATAATCAAAACTATGTAATCCCCTAAAATAAGACTGAGCTACAAGAAAGATAAATACGATGACAGCCATTCCGCCTAATACCCAATACAGCTGCTTCCTACTAACCGCGATTGTTTCTTCACTCTCCTTCTTTTCACTCTCTTCTGTAGGAAGTTTTATGTGTTTTTCCATAGAAATCACTAGAATAAGTTCCTTTTAAAGGTTATGCTGTTGAAAACACCGAATATATAAAAGCATCTACTGCCCGCAAATCTCCCTCGATAAACACACACTGTTCTTCAGTTCGTATACTATTTTCCTTCGCCTCTTTCCATACCACCACATTGTCCGAACAACTCTTCTCAGGCAGATCTTTCTCACAACTACCCAAACACGCTTCTTGCACCCTACCTGAAACTCTTCCCAGAGTCACAGCCAACTCAGACAAAACCGAAGGATTCTCACTGACTATGTACAACGGTTGTCCTACATACTGATTTAGAGACACAGGAGGAACAACAATGTCAGCAACCGCCGCTCGAGAATAACGTACAGGATACTCTTGTCCGGCATAACTCACCGAACTCGCCTGGCTGGGAACGGGATCAGGGGTAGTGTCACCAAATCCAGTCATAAAAGCATAACCCGCCGTACTCCCTAATAAAATAACCAAAAGCAACACGCTCATAATCCTCAACCGCCGCTTATCTCGTGCTTCCCGTATCTCGTACGTTTCAATTTGTTTCATACATATACCTATGAGTTACCATTTAAAAAGCTGATGCCAAAAGGTATATATAGTATTGTTCAATAAAATAAACATATGTTTAAAGAATTAAACAATCTTGCCTATTTTTTTGAGTATCCTAATCGAGAGTTTAATATTAGAGAAATAGCGCGACTACAAAAAAGGTCTCCAGCGACTATAAGCAAAGAACTAAAGGAATACGCAAAGCAAGAAATTATTCAATTAAAAAAAGAAAGAAATTTATTATTATGTAAAGCAAATCTTGATAATAGTATGTTTAAAGAGTTAAAGAAATTCTATACACTGAAAAAAATAAGAGATTCAGGCATCATTGAAGCAATCAATATATTTTATTTAAAACCATCAATTATTTTATTCGGATCAGCAGCCAAGGGGCTGGATGTAGAGGAAAGCGATATCGATTTAGCAATCATATCTGAAAATAACAAAGAGTTTCCAAACACTGTTTTATATGAAAAAAAAGTAAATAGAAAAATTCATATATTTCCGTTAAAAAAAATACAGGATTTAAAAAATAAGTATCTTGTAAATAATGTTATGAATGGAGTTATTATACAAGGTGAAGTGCAATGGACATAAATGATTGTATGAAAAAAGGAGAAATTAGAAAGACTGCAATTGATAAAGGAAGGATACAGTCACTCATAGAAATGTCAGATAGTAAAGAGAAAGTAGTCAAAAATGCTTCTCTAGATGAAGATACAGTATCTGCTTTTTTCTCTCTTGCCTATGAATCATTGAGAGAGGTTTTAGAGGCAATTGCTTTCTCAAAAGGATATAAAGTAATGTCGCACATTTGCCTCGGAGAGTTATTAAAAGAGCTTCTTCCAGATTTTGACTTCATCGTTTTTGATAGACTAAGATACACACGAAATAGCATAAACTACTACGGGAAGAAAATAGAGTATATTCAAGGAAAGTAATTATTAGAAAAATTGTTCGTTTTAAGGGATCATTGTAAACGAACCTACCTCCCAGTAGTCTAAAAAAAAGAAAAAAAAGAGAAAAAGAAAAAAGCTAAAGGCTTTAAGCTACGACAAGCTCAGCGCTTGTTGCAGTCGTACCCTTATATTTCTTGCCCACAGTAGTATCAACAGTTTGTGTTGTAAGGAACTTAGCTGCATTTATGGTATCACCAGCATTATAGCCAGCAACTAGTGTTGCCACTTTGCCATCTCGACCGAACGTCTCAATGAGGTACATACTATTACCCACACTGGTCTTCGCCTCGAAATCAGCTCCACAAAGGCTTCCGCCAAGAATGCCAGCTGCGACTGAATTGACGCAACTGCCTCCAACCACAATCAGGTTCTTCCCAGCAACTGAACTAACTTCTGAATCAGTCACAACAACCGATCCGAGTTCTTTCACGCTGCCATCACCGCTCGACTCAGCAGCATCAGAACTGACCGTAGCATCGTTTTTGCTCATATATAACTGAGCATACACCTGCTCGTCAGGATAACTGATAGTCGCACTTTGATGACCTGCATTGTTGTTGTCTATACTAATAATGGAGCCAAATAAGTCTGCTTTTCTAGTTATATCAGAATCGCTCGCAAGCGAATCAGACCAACCACTGTCAGCACCATTTGGACCCCACGTTCTATCAACACTGTTGATATCCAGCGCATCACTACTCGATGTTCCCGGTTCAAGTGTTACAACTAACGCCTCATAATTTGAATTGTCATCTTTCTCTTCAAAGATAACCACCGCCGGATCGCCTATAACGGTTCCAGCACTTGGATCATTCAAATAGAAATAAGTTTGGTTAGTATTTCCACCGCTACCAGCACCACTAGCACCTAAAGCACCTCCTGTAACGTTACCGCTAACATTGTAAACTAGACGTCCAATAGGAAGACCTACTGAATTTCCAAGAGTCAAGTTAAGCGTATACACTGTTGAACCAACAGTAAAGTTCCAGGTATTCAAAGTACTGTAACCCACCGTTACATCAGTGTATCCATCTCCATCAGGGAACCGTAATTGTGTTAACGAACTGCCTGCTCCATCCCAGTCACTAAGAGTGATATTTATAGGGGTGTAAAATGCAAGCTTTGCTCCCTTTGACGTTTGAACAGTAGGATAAAGAACAGCTGACCCAGCAGCCGAACTATCAGGATAGTTCAATCGAACAGATCGAGCGTCCTCTGATATGCTATTAGCACCTACATAGGTTACGGTATATGACTTTCCACCAATAACAACACTACCACTACCTTCAGCGGTAAGAGATGCTTCATACGTATCACCCGAAAAGACATCAGTAAATCGTACTTTATCATCGGCATACCCGGTTGTCTGGTTGACAATACTGTATACCTTTATAAGTTTACCCGTATTCTCATTACCAACAACAATAAAGTCATTCCGATAAGCTAGTGCCCGTTCAAATACAGTGATGTTATGACCATCATTATCTCCATGAAGGAATGTTCGCGCAGTTAAGTTTCTAGCCCAAATCTGAGTTGCAGTCTTACCTTCCGCATTAGTAAAGGTGACTTGGTTTTTGTCATCACTACTAGACGAAAATTTAATTTCTTCCCTGCTACTACTATTAGACCAGATATTTAATCCAGCCGAAAAGTCCAGCTTGAAACTACCAAACACAGGATCAACAAAGACCCCGCCTTGTTTGACAGCATCGTTATCTGAATTAGGTGCAGCAACACTCACTCTAACTTGAGTCAAATTACCAGTAGAAGCGCTATTGACAAAAGACACATAGGTCCCATCAATAACTTTATTGTCTTCTCCAGTAGTAACTGAACTACCATCAGTTAGTGTTACTTTCTCAGCACCCGCAATAACCGAAGCAGAAAGTTTCAAGTTTGTCTCATCAGCATTGGTAACAGCTACCGTAACTCCCTGAATCTTCTTGGAATTATTCTCACTGACCTCTTTCGTCTCAGTGCCACCAGCACTATCAGTTACCTTTATAGTAGCTGACGTGTCAGAAGCCGAGACTAATTCAATAGTATACTCCTTGCCTCCGATGGTTACAGTGGCAGTAGGAGCATCGCTGGTCAAGCTTACCTTCTCAGCAGTCTTCAACAATACTAAATTAGTACCATCTGTACTAGCTGAAACCGTAAACTTTTGACCAAACATAGTGAAATCAGCGCCCTTCGTATCCGCATGAGAAAAGTTTACTGCCTTATTGAACGTTATAGTCGCATTGTAGATACCTTGCGTTTGAGCATTAGTACCTACCGCAAGCGCATAACCCGGATCGTCAGAGCTTGTTGGCTGTTTAGCATACGTTAATTGCGGATGTGATCCGATGGTTAACGTCTGTGTAAACGTAGCATCAACATTTCCTGAAAGAGAACCATCTGCCAACACAGTTGGCAAATTTGTCTTAGTCAGTACACTCTTGACAGCATTTAATGTATCATTAGCATACACTTTGCTTGATCCTTCAAACAAAGCTGCAGTTTCTCCCGATGTGGAAACCTTTCCTGAAGAACCTGAACTGCTTGTCTGTTTAGCGAGATGCGTTGCTAGATTACCTTGAATATCGGCAACAGCAACGAGATCGGTTGAACCAGCCGGTAGGTTAGCACCATAGACCACTGCAACATCAGCCATTCCTCCTTTAACGAAAGGAGCTGGATAATTAGCAGCAGCTGCAAGAGCCACCGTAGAGCTGAGCATCAACGCGCTCGACACAACAGACGCAATTTTTCTGAAATTTATCACGTTTTTATAACCTCCTTTCAGTTGTATCACATCAGCAATCCCTCAGGATCCCTCAAAGAGGAGGCTGTGAAGCCCGCCAAATGCTCTACACTAAAAGAGCTATACACAGCAGAGAAACGTGCTTTAAAAACCTTTTCCTCCCAAGAGTGCCCTCCTCAATGAATACTGAATCGTTTCCTCAATATCTATATAAACCTTACGTTGTTACTAAAAAATGCGACACGCAAAACGAACAGGTAAAAAAAGATCAAAATGTACAGAAAAGATAATATATGTTTTATTAAAACATATAAGTAAAATGAAAACATATAAATAGAGTAACTACTTTCTGTAACTAATGGCTTCAAAAACAAAAACACGCGAGATCACGATTATCGACGAGGGAGGTACTTTTAATACTTTT
>Ga0209542_10016599_pt1 | contig 12192 bp, 18 predicted proteins | sample RifCSPhighO2_01_FD_184028 | JGI IMG/M metagenome (GOLD analysis project Ga0209542, IMG submission 184028) | Soil microbial communities from Rifle, Colorado - Rifle CSP2_plank highO2_0.1 (SPAdes) (version 2) | ecosystem: Environmental > Terrestrial > Deep subsurface > Rock core/Sediment ...
ATGAATGAGAAAAATCTAAGTGTAGACCAGCAAAATCAGTATAAAAAAGCAAAAGTTCTCTCTGCAATCCCCGCATGCCATTAACAAAATCAAAATAACGGCCAGTATATGGGCTTGGTTTAAATATGACTCTTGGAAAGACTTCCCTGATAAAAGGATCAACATTCATTTTATGGACAACTTCTCCAAATCTTTTCTGGTGATCTTCCCTTAAAGGATTAACAAACTCAATACTCTCGAGTCTGAGAGATGCCACAAATCCTTTTAGAAAATTCACACTTTCCATTGTTACTTTTACCTTCTCCTAGGATACGCTTTTCTTTTAAAAGTGGTTTTATCATAAAGAGAAGGATACTTTTTCTTCAATTCTTTGCCTACATGCGCTAGTTCTTTCTCACTTATCTCTTGAAAGGCAGGATATCTTTCAGAATCAAAGGAATCACAAGAACTCCTATAAAGATGCCATCGAGCATCATCTGCTTTAACACCATTACCCTTCCCTATAAATGACTCAAATCTATGTAATGCCTCTAAAAGAGATTTGTTTCTAGTGATATCAGAAAGGTTAATTGGCGGAATAAAAGTAAGAGATCTGGAATTATAAACCTTCCATTCATAGAGAGTGTTATGAATATAATCAACTTCATCTGACTTTATACATACATGATAAGTCTTATGCCTTGGGCCAGCCACAACTAGACCATCCAATGACTTAGAAATTCCTTTCATTGGCATTTTTTCATGCTCTTCGGCAGCTCTTTTAGCCATCTTATTATCTTCGCTGATAAATGGCCTATTACACAAATCACAAGCATAAGCAAAAACTTCCCTTGCCATAATTAATGGTAATTTGAACCTTATTTAAAGATATATTAAATTCAAAATATTCATTAAATTACACTAGAACCATAACTTTATTACTTGAAACTTTGTAAGAAGTGAAAGTTTAAAGTTTCGTAAGCGAAACTTTATTAACCTTATTTATACTGCTTTTTCTATGTTAGAAAAGCTTTCAGAAACGTTGAAAAAAACAACAGATAAGATAGCTAATGCTATCTTTTTGGACAAAAATCTAGTCGATAGCATAGTAAAAGACTTGCAAAGAGCATTGATAGAAGCAGACGTCAACGTTTCTTTAGTTCTTGAGATAACTCAAAAAATAAAAAAAGCAGCATTAGATGAAAGAATTAAAGGTATAGAGAAAAAGGAGCACATTATCAAGCTCTTGCACGATGAGCTGTTGAATCTATTAGGGGAAGGTAGGTCTATCGAATTGCAAAAGAGCAATACTTTTATGATGCTCGGATTATATGGGCAAGGCAAGACTACAACAATTAGCAAATTAGCTTCATACTATGCAAAAAGAGGAAGCAAAATCTGTGCCGTTGGTCTGGACGTTCATAGACCGGCAGCCTCTGAACAATTAAAACAACTGTGCGATAAATTAAACATCCCGGCTTTCGTAGATGCGACTGAAAAAGATCCAAAAAAAATATGGAAAAAATATGAATCGGAATTGAAGAAATACAACCTGATTCTTGTAGATACTGCTGGTAGAGATGCTCTCTCTGAAGATTTAATAAAAGAAATAAAAGATATTGCAAAATTAGTAAAGCCAACTGAAACTTTCTTAGTAATGTCTGCTGATGTTGGCCAGGCAGCAAAAAAACAAGCTCAGACTTTTAAATCTGCCCTAGACATTACTGGAGTTATAATAACAAAAATGGACTCCACTGCAAAAGCTGGCGGCGCACTTACAGCATGCGCAGAAGTCAAGGCGCCAATCATCTTCATTGGAACAGGTGAAAAACCTGCAGATTTGGAAACATTTGACCCAGAATCTTTTCTTTCCAGACTTTTAGGAATGGGAGACCTTAAAGCACTGATGGAAAAAATTCAGTCAGTTGTCAATAAAGATGATGCTGAAAAAACACAGCAAAAACTTAAAGAAGGAAAATTCACTCTTCGTGATCTACAGGTGCAGCTAGAATCAATGGAAGGACTTGGCTCAATGGATAAGATAATATCTATGATTCCAGGTCTGGGAAAAGCAAAGATTCCCGAAGGAGCATTGGACAGCCAGCAGGAAAAACTAAAAAAATGGAAGCATGTCATTAGCAGCATGACTCAAGAAGAAGTAGAAAATCCGGAGATTCTTGAAAAACAGACATCTAGAATGCAAAGAATAGCCAAGGGCTCTGGAACAAACACTGGAGACATCAGAGCTTTGATAAAGCAATGGAAAATGCTTAATGATATGATAAAATCCCAATCCTCAATAAGTGAAAAAGGAATGGATCAAAAGACAATGATGAAGCTCGCAAAGAAATACGCTAAAAAGATTAGAATGTGATTATCCACTAAAAAAATCTATTGCCGTGATGTCTATCATTTAAGGCGTAACTGTAACGCTGGAACCACAATCAACAATAATCGGACTTACCCAACCAGACTTAAGAATATACATCTTCATAGTTCTAGGATTCGGAGTCATGTCGATAAAATGAGAGTCATGATAGGTATTGCCAGAATATGCGGAGACAGTGTTACCAGGTTTATTGCTCAACCAAGCATAAGAATAAGACCCTACGCCATAATTATCTACCACATTCTGAGCGGTCCATCTAACATAGCCGCCAGCTTTTACAGAACTAACATTTGAAGAACATGATGCAGAAGGCAGAACAAAAGTTCCTTTATAGCAATAAGATATTCTATAATATGGTACTGTGTGAGCATGTCCCATTTCCATAGAGTAAGGTCCGCGGTCGGCACCAACATAGAAAACTGGATAATGAATACTAGTTTCCCCAAACTCGCTAATAAAATCACTTTCTGCACCAGTTTTCGTTCCTGCTGCATCAGCACCCAGAGCAAACCGTCCGTTCATTGGTGTGAACGCAGTCCAACCTGCAGGGCATTGACCATTAAACATTGCAATCATGCCTATTGGAGAGTTTCCTCCGCCACTGGCATCATCACAAGTCCATCCACCGAAAGTCCATTTCAAAAACTGACCATCAACGCATCCAGCAGGTTTATCAACCTCATCTATTGAATGTCCAAAAACAGAAGGAACTCCTGTACCTGGAGGATTATTATAAGCATATCCAAAAATTCCAGCTCCAATTATCAATATTGCACCAAGAAGGATAAAGAAATACTTCTTCTGAACATTCACCTCTATTTTCATAATAGTAAGTAAATAAGAACATATTTATATTTAACGCTTCAAAGAATGATATGAAATCTCTTATAGCTCGGGGTGCAGAAGCTCTGATTTTAAGAAAAAATAACACAGTCATAAAAAATAGAATAGTAAAATCATACAGAATTTCAGAACTCGATAATAAATTGAGAAAACAACGCACAAAAAAAGAAATCAAGTTGCTGGAAAAAGCATCCAAAATAATTCCAGTTCCAAAAATAATTAAATCAAGCGATTATCAAATAGAATTAGAATTCATAAAAGGCAAAAAACTCTCAGAATCATTGGACAAATTAAAAAACGCTAAAAACATATGCAAACAAATAGGCCAGAATATGGCAAAACTTCATGACAACAATATTATCCACGGAGATTTAACAACTTCAAATATGATCCTATCCGAAGGAAAAGTTTACTTTATAGACTTTGGCCTAGGTTTTGAATCTAGTAAATCAGAAGACAAGGCAGTCGACCTACATTTGATAAAACAGGCTCTTGAGGCCAAACACTTCACTAACCATGAAGGATTCTTTCAAGCGATAAAAAAAGGTTATTCTGCATCGACGAAAGCAAAAGAAGTCCTAACGCGTCTGAATGCTGTAGAAAAAAGAGGACGCTATAAAGAGCAATATTAAAACTATCTCATACATAGAGTAATATCAAAGTCGCTTACATCCATCACTTGACCAAGATCTCTAAGTAAATTAGAAACTGTACCAAGAGCAATGTCTCTCGGATGTGAATCTTGGTCAGCGTTGTAACTAGCGGTGATTCCTTCTTCCACTACATACACTCTTTGACCTTTACCGGGCAAAGCTTGTAAAGATGCTCTTTCAGGATGACGTCCACTTTCTATTTGCCGAGAAGTGGCTGGAATTACTCGTATTTTATAACCGTCTGCCATGATACAAATCATCAAATGCGACCTTTTTAACCCTTTCGCAAGTATTACAATCATTACAAAAATAGTGCTAGTGCAAAGCACCGTCAATTCTTAAATCTGCAGATATTTCATCAAAATTTTTATATCCTCCCCTATAGCCCTCTTCATATGCCTTGGCTCGTAGTTGCGCAAAAACCATCCATGGGGCGCCTTTGTCCCTAGACATCCAATCAACTACTTCACTCGGCACCTTATATCTATTGCCCTCAAAAAATTCTAACCATAAATTCCTGGCAGTTGAAATATAATTAGGATCTGAAGTCATTCCAATATCCAACGGGATTTTTCCATCCATAACTAATGGATAGACTGTTCTTTTCAAACTGTCTGAAAACGATAAAGCCTTCTCTAAATTTCCAACAGCATCCACAAATTCCATTACCCATTTAGCTTTATTATCTACGTGCATATATCTCAAATTCAGTCAAAGTATATTTAATGATTATGGTAGACGAAAACTATTTAGAAAACCAAACCCTTTTAAATGTCTTAAAATCTCTATAATGATATAGCCCCTTAGTCTAGCGGTCAAGGATACGGGCCTTTGGCGCCCGTGACCCCGGTTCGAATCCGGGAGGGGCTATTAATATTTCTATCCAAAAATAATATCATCGCAAAATAACTTAGCTTCTACAAATACTATGTAATGAATATTTAAATTAACTCATAAGATTAAGCAATAATAGGATTATTCGCTCTTCTCAGCTTTCACTTTCTTAACAGATTTTTCTTCTTCAGCTTTCTTTTCAACCAATGCTTTTTCCCTTTCACTTTCAACAGTTCTCAAAGCAGGCTTTTCATCAATTACCTCGAAAATTCTTATCTCGCATAAAGCAAGAGGATAAACTTTCTTCAACTTTAAAGAAAGTTCTTTCTGAATCTTATTGGTCATTATCTCAGTAAATATCTCTTTTGTAGTTCTTGTTTTCAAGTATCCGAGTAGATAATCTTTTGTAACATCTCTCAGTCTTTTTCTGACTGCTCTAGAAACTTTATTTCTTGTGAGCATAAATGGTTTGATGATTGCTTTTGCATCTTTGCAGTCAGCAATAAAAGAATCCTCAACATAGTCTGCTCCCTTTCTGAAAGCTCTCCTGATGTAAGACCCCATTAATTCAAGACTTATAGGTTCCCCGCTCAATTTATCGCCTTCAGCTTTTACCCTCAATTTTAATTCTAAGCTCTTTCCCCTCAAACTTCTGGTCAAATCAATCTTCACTATCTTCCCATTTAATTCCTGTGCAGAAGCACCGTATAGATGTATCTTTGCTGCAGTTAATTGAGAGGTCACTTCAAAAAAGACTTTCTTCTGTATTTTTCCTGATTTTGCCATTTTATGAAGCAATACCTCTCATTGCGAATAATTGAAAAATTTTATTTTTCATATTACTTTGATATTTTTTCTCCTATTTCTATTCTTGATGAACGTATTGCCTTTCTTATTCCTTTCATTTTTCCACAAGTCTTGCATTTATACATTATGGTAATTCTCTTTGTCGCCTTGGTCTTCATCTTCCAATCTTTCGCTCCTTTCTTGGAACGTTTTCCCCAGTTTCCAATTCCTTGCAGACCTCTAGCCTTGATTCTCGCAGGCGAGCCTCGGGACATAGGATGAGTTGCAGATCTAGATTTCTGTTTTGCTGTTGACACTATCTGCAAAGTATGTTTCCTGCAGTGAGGGCAATATCTTTTTGTTTCTTTAGGTATCTTCATATCAATGTAGATCATCAACTCAGAGGTTGTAAAGCTGGCCTTGACCGATCAGGTAGCACAAGGTTATGCTTAGTACAAGTGCAAGAAAAAAACGCTTTTTAAAGGTTGCTATTGCACCTTAAATTATTTTATTCTCAAAATATGGGAGCAATAAAGATTAACCAGACAAACATAATTAAAAACACCAACCGTAACCTTTTTAATGCCTCTTTTACAGAAACTCATATGAGTGAAAAGAAAACAGAATGGGTTAAAGTGAAACCTGATGAAGCTGAAAAAATGATTGTTGACCTGCATAAAGAGGGTAACTCTCCTGCAAAAATAGGCTTAATTCTTAGAGATAAACACGGCATACCAAAAGTAAAGATGTTCGGCAAAAAAATCACCAAAGTCTTGAAAGATGCAAAAGTTGAATATGAAACTGAAAAAAAGACTTTCCAAAGAAATCTTGAAAATCTAGAAAAGCACATTACTGCTCACAAGCATGATTATACTGCGAAAAGATCTTTAACAAAGAAAGTCTGGACAGTAAAGAAACTTAAATAGTTAAGGATATTAAAGTCTGAATATAAGAGGTAAAAATGCTGGAAAAGATAAAATTATCCATTGAAAAGATAGATTCTCTAAGCAAGTCAAAACCAATAAAAGTGATAAGTCACTATGATGCCGATGGTATCACATCTGCAGCTATTTTCGCAAAAGCACTGCAAAGATGGAAAAAGAATTTTTCTTTACAGATAGTCAAAGGTTTGGACGAGCAGTTTATTCACTCTCTTCCGGAAGACCAGATTCTTATTTTTTTAGACTTAGCATCGGGCTCTCTAAATTATCTGAAAGAAAAGAAGGCACCCATTTTTATTTTTGACCATCACGAAATAACTGACCCTATCCCTGGTAATGTTTTCATGGTCAATCCTTTAATAGATAATCATGAAATGATTTCTGCTGCAGGAGTATGTTATTTGTTTGCAAAAGCATTATCAAATGATAATAAAGATCTTGCTAATCTGGCAATAATAGGTATGGTTGGAGATTTATTAGACAAAAATATACATAAAACATACGATGAAATAATAAAAGATTCTAATACTACTGTAAAAAAGGGCCTTCTTCTATATCCTTCCACACGGCCTTTGGACAAATCTCTTGAATATTCATCAAATCCTTATATCCCAAATGTAACTGGAAATTATAAGGGAGTTATTGAACTTCTTAGGGACGCAAACATACCTAAGATAGATGGCCGCTTCAAGTCATTATATGAACTGACAGAAGAAGAGATGTCAAACTTGGTTACTTCAATAATGTTGAGAGGAGTTGAACAGAATAAATTATCTTCCTTGATAGGAAACCTTTATTTAGTGAAATTTTTCAATAAAATGGAGGATGCTAGAGAATTTTCAGCCCTTATTAACGCTTGCAGCAGGATGGATTGCCCCGAAATATCGCTAGGATTCTGTTTGGGAAACAAAAAATGCAAAATAGAAGCTGAAAAAATACACGTCACCTACAAGCAGCATATAGTCTCGGCATTAAAATATGTCTCTGAAATGGAAAAAATACAGGGAAAGGATTATACCATCATAAATGCAGGAGATAATATAAAAGATACTATCATAGGAACTATCGCCTCGATAATCTCACAGTCACCTGCCTATCGCGAAGGCACAATTATAGTAGCCCTGGCTTACAACGAGGACAAAATAAAAGTTTCTGCAAGAATAGCCGGAAGAGAAGGAAGAAATGTTCGTGATGTACTTCACAAAGTAGTTGTTCCCTTGGGTGGGGAAGTTGGAGGCCATCCAAAAGCAGCAGGCTGCCTGATTTCTAAAGAAAAAGAGGCAGTATTTATCCAAGAGTTGAAAAAAATACTTGAAGTGGAATTAGTAAAAGTTTAAAACCCCTTCTTTTCATTAATTTTTATGGAACACAATATAAATAAAGAAGATAAGAAAGTTAACAAAAGTAAGTTCTTAAGAATAGCCTGCCCAAGATGCAGGCAGAAGCAGATAATTTTTGGTAAATCTTCAATGAAAATAAAATGTTCTCAATGTAATTATATGCTGGTCAAAACAAAGGGTGGTAAATCAAAGATAAGGGCGCCCATAAAAGAGGTACTATGGAACTAAAAGAAAATGACGTGGTAATGTGCACGGTCAAAAAGATAGAAGGAACTACGGTGTTTTTAGAATTAGAAGATTCTCTAAAAGGAAGTATGGTGATGTCAGAGGTTGCCGCTGGACGTATCAGAAACTTAAGGGAATATGTATATCCTAACAAAAAAGTTGTCTGTAAGGTACTGAAAATTACCCCTGACCATCTGGAGCTTAGTCTACGAAGAGTTACAGGAAAAGAAAGAGAAGAGATTCAATCCCGTTTCAAGAAGGAAAGGACATTTATTAACATGATCAAAGCAATCGTAAATAATTCTGAAGAAGTTATAGCAAAGATAAAAAAAGATCATGAGCTATGGAGTTTTTTTGATAACGTTCGGGAAGATCCTTCATTGCTGGAAAAATTTGTTAAAAAATCCGAATCAGATGCTATAGCCAAGCTTCTGCAGGAAAAAAAAGAAAAAGAAAAATCTGTTAAAAAAACAATAATCCTTAAGAGCATGTCAGAATCGGGGCTGTTGGATATAAAAGAGATATTAACGATGAAAAATACTGAAGTTCATTACATGGGCTCTTCCCAGTTTTCAATATCAGTAAAGGCTAAGGATTTTAAGGAAGCACAGCACCAGCTTGAGTCTGCAATCAAGCAAATCGAATCAAAGTCTAAAGAGAAAAAAGTTTTCTTCGAGCTAAAAGACGAATAAAAATGAAACTAAATAAATGTCCAAAATGCGATAAATACACCCTTAAAGATAAATGTCCAAAATGCTCTGCGCAAGTAAAATCAGCACATTATAAATTCGCAAAGATAAAAGATGTCAAAGACAATTAATATTCAGCAAAGAATAGTGAAGAGAGCAACAGAATTCTATCTAGATACTTTAGTTCATGTTATACCATATTCCGTTAATACTAATCCTATGCTAAGAGTAAGTGAAAAAGGAGAGATATATTTTCCTAAGAGAAGCGGAGGATATACCTTTCTAAGAGAAGATAATAGGGAGAGATTTATCAGCATGCATGGAAAAAACTTCGATTATCATTATGATATCAATGAATAACTAAAATAATGTCTTCTGAGCAATTTCTTTCTTAACAATCTCCATATCCTTTTCCCAATCACCAATTAAAGCGTGATTATATATAATCGCTGCGGGATGAAACAAAGGAATCAGTTTAAACTTCAACCCATCTATCTCAATAATCCTGACCTTTCCATGTAGAGAGGTTATTCCTGGTTGTTTGTCCATTAAATCAACGTTCCCTAAAGCAAGAAAAAATTTTGTAGAATAATTTCCAAGACTGCAAACGACCTTTGGCTTCATTTCCCTTATCTGCTTCAAAAGCCATGGAGTATGCATCTTTATTTCTTCCATTGAAGGAGCCCTATTCTCCGGTGGCCTGCACTTTAAAATATTAGTAATATAGATATCATTCAGCGACAGCCCAACCTCAGCGAGCAGCTTGTCAAGGTTCTTCCCGGCAGCCCCTACAAAGGGCAAGCCCTGCTCATCTTCATTTTTTCCTGGCGCCTCCCCAACAAATAATATCCCGGCCTTGTCGTTGCCCTTCCCAACAACAAGGTTCTTGCAAACCTTGCATATCTCAGTTCTCTTGGCAAGTTCAATTACATCGACTTCTTCCATAAAAAACAATAAAAAACAAAGTTTTTAATTATATTTAATAGCCGGACTTGAGCGGTTCACTAAACTAGTCATGCCTTCCACTTTTGGAAGATAATATCCAAAATAATAATTCTTTCTTTGTTTAGCATCCCTTGCCCTTTTCAGATTCAATGTTGTAAATTTATCTTTCATGACCATATTCACCTCCTTTTGCATTTTTATCATAAACTAAGCATTCAGAAATTATCTTCTCATAATATACGTCATCCCTGCACGCATACTCTTCCTCTAAGCCTTGATAAACTGAAACGTTCTTTTTTTCCATAAACAATTCAGGGATTTTGCTTATAAGTCGATTGTTAAAAACAAATCAGGAAAATTTTTCCAGAGTATTTATTCACAAAGTTTAAAAGGGTATTTTTAAGGCATTGATTTAATCAAATAAATTATTCCAAACAATTTTCTCTCTCTTCGGATTATCTTCAATCCAGCTTTTTTCGCAAGTTCAAAGTGATCTCTCAATAAGGAGCATCCAACCCTTTGATAATGTCTCTCTTCTCTTTCTCCTTGCATCTTTGCTACAAATTTATTATCGCTGATGCCATGCTCGAGCAATAATATTTTTCCATTTCTTTTGCATACCCTTTTCATTTCCTTTAGTGCCTTAATAGGATTCGGATATGTGCATAGACATAGAGTATCTACAACAAAATCAAATCCTCTTTTTTTAAAAGGTAATTTTTCTGCATTTCCCATTATTAACTTGACTTTTCTTCCAAATTTATCTGCTTTAAACCTAGACATTTTTAGCATCTCCTTGCTCAAATCAACACCAGTAATTTCACAATCATCAGAATAATATCGTAAATTGGCTCCAGTCCCAATTCCAACTTCAAGCACTTTTCCCTTGACTCCTCTGAGGAGTTCTTTTCGATACCTTCCAATGAGCAAACTCATAAAGAGCTCTGCAAAATTATAATACTTTGCAAAAGAATTATATTTGGAGGTAATCTCCTGCTGTCTCAGCTTCTTTTGTCTCATAAAAAACAGAGATTATTTGTCTATTAAATTGTTTCTTTTCATTCCGACATAGGCACTTTTTCTTTAAGAAAATAAAATAGTAATCTTTAAAACCACATTTTACAAAGTAAGATTATGAAAACACAGCAATGTCTTGTAATAATAAAACCTGATGGACTATTGAAAAGCCTTACTGGAAATATTATCACTGCATTATCAGAAACAAAGCTAAAGATTGTCGGAGCCAAGATAGTCAAAGTTTCTAAAGACTTGGCCGAACAGCACTATTCTGGCTTAAAGGAAAAAAAGCCCCCTATATTTGAAGACACTGTTAAATACATAACGGGAAGATATCACACAGACAGAGTTCTAGCGCTCGTCTATGAAGGCGAAAATGCAATAGAAAAAATAAGGGAAATCTGCGGTGCCACGAATCCTGAAGAAGCTCATCCAACTTCAATACGCGGCAGATATGGCCGGGTGCACAGCAAGACAGGCATATTTGAGAACGTTGTCCACGCTTCCGATAGTGAAGAGAATGCTGAAAAAGAGATTAAGCTCTGGTTCTCTCCAAACGAGCTTGCAGAAACAATTTATCCGGTGAAGAAAGTTAAAGTTCAGTCGGAAAACAAAGTTTGGTCTTCTTGAACGATAAGTTCCAGCATAATAAGAAAATCTTTAAATGCCGATCGCATCTCATGATTCATGGAAAAGATAAGAGAAAATATAGCTCTATTTGATATGGACGGCACTCTCTGTGACTATGAAAAATCTCTTAATTTAGGCCTTGAGAAGTTGAGATCCCCTGATGAAAAAAGATATACTGGAACAGTAAGGGATGACGCACCGGATTATATAAGAGCTAGATTAGATTTAATAAGAAGTTCTGAAAAGTGGTGGGCTGAACTCCCAAAATTAAAGCTGGGATGGGACGTACTTAAAGTTGCAAAGAAGTTAGGTTATAAAATGATGATTCTAACTCAAGGATCAAGAAGCAATCCTAATGCATGGTCGGGAAAAATGATGTGGATAAGAAGATATCTGCAGGATATTGATATGACAATAACAAGAGATAAAAGTCTTATTTATGGAAAAATCTTGGTGGATGATTACCCCGGATACATAGAAAGATGGCTTTCTTGGAGGCCCCGCGGACTAGTAATAATGCCCGTCAACAAACATAATAAGAACTACAAGCATCCTCAGGTCATAAAATACGACGGCACGAATCTCGGCGAAGTTAAGAAAGCCATGAAAAGAGTAATGCTGCACAACGAGTGAAAAGATAAAACCCAAAGCCTTTAAATCCCTAATTCTTAGCAATTACAACAGGCGTGTAGTTCAGCCCGGATAGAATAACTCCTTGCGGAGGAGTTGACCGGGGTTCAAATCCCCGCATGCCTATAAAACTTCAGATCAAATCCTCGTGGAGCGTCATTGCAAGTGAAGCTCCACGAGGCAAGACCTCGTGGCATCCTTAGACAAAATCGAACAGCTTAAGCTGTTCTCCTTTTCTGCCTTGCTTCTTGATATAATCTCTGATTATATCAGCATTAACTCCTTCACCGA
>Ga0209542_10016603_pt1 | contig 12190 bp, 9 predicted proteins | sample RifCSPhighO2_01_FD_184028 | JGI IMG/M metagenome (GOLD analysis project Ga0209542, IMG submission 184028) | Soil microbial communities from Rifle, Colorado - Rifle CSP2_plank highO2_0.1 (SPAdes) (version 2) | ecosystem: Environmental > Terrestrial > Deep subsurface > Rock core/Sediment ...
TCAGCGGCTCACCGAATGGCTGATCGAGTACAACTTCCGACGTCCGCATCAAGCCTTGGGTTATCTGCCGCCCATTAATTTCCTATACAAGTACCACCGTTTGTTACCGATGTACCCGTCTAGTACAGCTCCTTGTTTTTTCAGTACACCAAGTTATGATAATGGTAGAGGTTTGTATGCCCCAACAGTTCTTTGATTCAGATGGTTTTGAACTGCCAACTAAATGTGTCCAGCAGGCCAAAACACTGAAGCCTGGGGACATGCTCATGTTTAACACGAAAACCGGCGTCCTGCAGGTAAAACGTCTCCTGGTCCCGTGTGGGACTAATTACAAAACAATTCAGACGGCATTCCTGCCGATGATTGTTGGGAAAGAGGATTTCTATAAGGTTGTCCAGGGAATGTGTGATGTTGCCAGGATTTCCGGATTTAAGGAAAACATGACCGTGCCGAAACGCTATTGGGCCTTTCGGCTCGGCTAGCGGGGCCTCTGGCCCCGCTGTTTGTTTGCCCATAAGAAAATTGACACTGGTTATTAGTTGATTATACTGTCCAAAGTTCTACCTATCGCAGGAGGTTGCATGAGATTACATCTTGTAGGGAATCGGTTCGACATAGTCCTCAACGGAGAGAAAAAGGAATATTAACATACAGTAGGAGACTACTACTGTCACACTGTTACGGAACATTGGTACGAAGGATCTGGCAAGATAGTGGGCAAACAAGACAAACATGAGTCAGTCTTTCTTTTCACTACCTGGGCTGCAGAGGGGGATTTTCCTGAACGGTCTTTGAAGGATTACGTTCTGATCTCTAATCGTGCGACTTATGGTTCCGATTCGAGACGAAACCCTATGGACAGTTTGCCTGTTATCGAAGGAAGAGAGGTGGATCTGATTGACCTTCGTGCCGAAAAGATCCTCGCCTGGCTTCCGCATGATACGACGAATATCATCCCGAAGTATGCCTTCGGACAGCTCAACCATAAAGAACTTGTCTTGAAGAGATTCGTTCTCGACGATGTCGGGCAAGCCCATCTTCCCGATATTGCGACTGTCTGACCGAGAGCCGGCTTGAAGCCGGCTCTAACTATTTTATACTTAGTGTTATCATTATTCTATGGAACAGAATAAATGGGCGGTGATATTGATGGGTCCGCCGGGGAGCGGCAAGGACACGCAAGCCGAGCTCTTGGCTAGAGAATTAAAATTGGTGGAAATAAAAAGTTCTCATCTGATTGAACAGAAATTTTCAAATACCGATTCAGCCGATACAATTATGGCCGAACAAAAGAGAAAATATCAAAATGGAGGATTAGTGGATTCAAAAATGGTGGAAGGTTGGGTCTTAGAAGCAATCACTGCCGCGTCAGCGGCGGGTAAGGGTATTATTTCCAATGGCTGGCCGCGGCGGATCCAAGAAGCCGCCATTGAGATGGCGACGGTGGAGAAGCATTACGGCAAAGAAAATATCAAAGTAGTTTCAATCACATTAAACGAAGACGAGACGGTCAAACGCAATTCTAAGCGTCGTGTCTGTCAGGCCAATGGTCATCCCATCTGGGATACACAAGAAAATGAGGGGATTACTACTTGTCCGGAAGATGGTAGCCCTATCATTACCCGCGCCGATGATACCCCAGAAACCATCAAAAAACGTTACCAGGTCTATCTTTCTGAAACCGCGCCAATCCTTGACTTTTTAACTCAAAAGGGGTATAATGTAATTACCATAGACGGTGAGCATCCAATTGAGGATGTACACCGCAGTATCCTAAACAAGCTATGGTAACTCATGAATTACAAGACTTCTCAAGAAATAAAAACTCTGGCTGAAGGCGGCGCCATCTTGGCCCGTATTTTGACGCGGCTGATTGAAGCCGCCAAGCCGGGCATCACGACTCGCTCGCTAGATACGCTCGCTCGCGAGCTGATTTCCGATGCTGACGTCAAATCGGCGTTCCTTGGTTATCGCGGTTATCCGGCGGCGCTTTGCACTTCTATTAACGAAGAGGTTGTTCATGGTGTACCATCAGACCGCAAGCTCAAAGACGGCGATGTTTTGAAATTAGACCTTGGTATTATTTACAAAAAACTGTATACCGACCATGCTCGGACAATTATCGTGGGCAAAGCGACAAGCGTGAAAAACAAAAAACTTATCGCCACTGCCGATGAAGCTTTGGCTATTGGTATTCAAGTCGCTCAAGCAGGCAATACCACTGGCGATATTGGTCATGCTATCCATCAGTACGTGAAATCAAATGGCTTTGATGTCGTCAGAGAATTGGTTGGCCATGGCGTAGGTCATGGCGTCCACGAAGCGCCCGAGGTGCCAAATTATGGCAAGCCGGGTGAGGGCGATGTCTTGAAGCCGGGTATGGTCATCGCTATTGAACCGATGGTGGTGGCTGGTAACTGGAAGATTGCCAATAGTCATGATGGTTTTGCGTTTATCACCAAAGACGGTAAGATAGCCACCCATGCCGAACATACTGTCGCTATCACCAAGTCTGGCCCCATAATTTTAACTAAATAATGAATACCCTACCCCTGACAATTCCAAAACCGCCGACCCTACCAACTGGTGGATGGTCAGCTCGCTCACTTATTATCCCAGCCATTATTTTTGGTGGTGTCTTTGCTTTTATACTATTGATGCTTAATCTGCCGGCCATAACCGAACTTGTCACCTATTCAGTCACTCATACTGAAGAAAAAGACAATCAACAGTTGACCGACCAGTATCGCGCCCTTTATGGTTACGCCGCTAATCCAGAATCAAACAATGTTGTCAGCTCTGATTCTGCTCAGACTGATAGTATGGAACTTTCTGTCCAGAAAATTGGTGTGACTGCTCCGGTTATGTCGGTGCCTAGCGGCACCGACGCCGATATTTTCGCTGCCTTAAAAAAGGGCGTCGTTATCTACCCGGGCTCTACCATGCCTGGCCAAACAGGCACCACTGTTATCATCGGTCACTCATCTTCACTTCCACCCTGGACGAAATATTCAGCTATCTTTGCCAATCTTGATGCTCTTGAGCCGGATGATTTAGTTCATTTGACTTATCAGGGCAAGGAGTATATATATCGGATAACGACTGTCCGTCGTGGCTCGGTTCAGGACATCTTGAGCTCCGGCATGACAGGGGATTTGATTCTTTCCACCTGCTGGCCGGTTGGTACTGATACCAACCGCGTGGCCGTAGCGGCGGTGAGAGTTCAGTAGGGGGGGGGTATTGACATCTAAATCACGATAGTATATAATTAGACATATGATAAAAACATATATCAATCGTTACGCGAAGCAGGGCATAGTGATTTTGGCTATTTTAGTGGGTTCTGCTGGCGTTTCAGTCTTGGGCAACCAGTCAGTTTTAGCTGATAATTGTTCAAATATCGCCTCGTCCGTATTAAGCGGCCAGTTCTTGGTCAATGGTGAAAATGGCGGCGGTGCTCTGGCTTTTGTTCAGAACGCTTCCGACTGTACCTACACTGTGGGTGTGGCTTCGTATCAAAACGGCAACCAACTGTTTGATTCAGTCACTGTTACTATCCCGGCTTGGCAGCAAGTCCAACTTCATGCCAGCGTCCCGGCCTGCGCCTACGAAGTGGACCTTTTCCGTGGCCAGGTATTAAGCACGCCGGCTTATGGCTCCAATTTAATTGTCCGTTATAATGGCCACCAAAATATTTCATGTGGTGGTATTCCAACTCCAACCCCGACTCCAGCTCCAATCATAACTCCAACCCCGACCCCAATTTTGGTCAGCACCCCAACACCTACTTCAATCCCAACTCCGACACCTGCCCCGACGACCAACCAGGGTCCCGTCGGCGCTTTTGATGTAGCTGATTGTAGTACCATCGCTGGCTGGGTCTACGATAAGGATTCTCCGAACACCGCTTTGACTATTGCCATCTATGATGGCGCCGGCGCTTCGGCTCCGCTTTTGTGGTCCGGTCAGACCAATGTCAATCGCCCTGACGTGAACAATGCTTTGGGCATTAGTGGGAATCATGGTTTTTCTATCACAACCCCGAGCTCACTAAAGGACGGCCAGTCACACACGATATTTATTTACGCTTATGACAATGAAACAGGAAAAGGTCTGTTGTTCAGCGGCCAGAAGACGATTTCCTGCTCCGCTCCAGTTTCAACTAATCAAGCGCCCGTCGGCTTCCTAGACGTAGCCAACTGCGATGTTATCGCCGGCTGGGCCTACGACCAGGATACCCCCAACAGCAACATAGCCATCCATTTCTACGATGGCTTGACCAAGTTTCTCATTGACGGCTACACCACAGTCAATCGTCCAGATGTTAATTCCGCTTTGAGCATCACCGGTACCCACGGCTACAGTATTAGCACCCCAGCTTCATTGAAAGACGGCCAGCCCCACACTGTCTATGCCTATGGCATTGACTCTGACCCGAGTCACTCGATGAACACCCAGCTTTCTTATTCACCCAAAACTATTCAGTGTTCTGTTGCAACCCCTACCCCAACTCCAACGCCCTCTCCGACACCTACCCCAACTCCAACGCCGACTCCAACACCAGCACCTGGTCAGATTGTGGCCAGTATCGTCGCTTCTCCGGCAAATATTTGTATCGGTCAAGCTTCTAATCTAGCATGGTCAACAGGAAATGCTTCCAGTGTCATTATTAGCAATATTGGTCAGGTCTCATTATACAATGATGTCTTAGTAAGACCGACTCAGAGCACTACTTATACGCTTACTGCTAGTAACAATGAACAGGGCTCTATACCAGTTATTACCTCAACCACGGTTATGGTTTCCGGTGCTTGTGCCACTCCGACCCCACTTGTGATTCCGATTCCGAATCCGGTTGCGATTAATTTCAATGGGCAGTGTGCGATAAATGCGACCAATTCGTGCAATACCAACAACACCAGTACTGTCACGACCACGACCAACAACACCAGCACCATCACTCAAAATGGCAATGGTAATGTTGCCGGCGTCAACCAAGCTGGTACTATCAATCCGTCTTCTTCAGCCGGCAGTTACAATCCGACCCAAAGTCAACTTAGTTTACCGGCCGGTAGTGCCTACCAAAGCAATATTGGTCTGGTTAATTTTGCCACTCAACCGATTGTTGTAGCCACCCCAACGCCGGTTTACTATCCGCTGTATATCTATCAGACTCCATACCCGAAGCCATACCCATATTACACGCCAACACCAACTCTGGTTCCAGCTTTGACTATTCAGAAATATGGGCACAATGTCTCACGTGGTGGTACGACCAACCAAACCTCAATCAGTGCTCGCCCGGGCGACACCATTGAATTTGATATCATTGTCACCAACTCTACCAATACCACTTTGTCTAACATCAATGTCATAGACTACTTACCGGCTGGATTGCACTATGTTTCTGGAAGCACAGCGTTGAACGGCACGACTATCGCCAACGGTGTTGCCAATTCAAACGGTATCAATGTCGGCTATCTCTATGCTGGTCAACGTGATACTGTCCGCTTGTTTGTCACTGTTGATTCCGGTGCGCGCAATGGCCAAACTTACGCCAACAATTCCGCGACCCGCGCTGATAACCACATCACTGTCAATTCCAATACGGTCTATGTGACCGTCTCTGGTGGTGTCATCGCCGGTGCACTCAAAGTTCCGACTGGCCCGATGGATTGGGGTATCGCTTTCGCCCTTATGGGTTCTCTGACTGCCGCTGGCGGATACATGAAGCATAAAGGCTTGCTTTCAGCTATCCGACTGGCATAAAGAATAAACAAGTTAGTTACTAAAATAGTCCCGCTTTGCGGGACTATTTTAGTAACTGTCTAGTAAACTTTTGGTCATTGTAGTATAATCAGTTCATGCTTACAGAATTTATACAAAGACAGATAAAGAAAGCTCGCTACAAAGTCCTAAAAGATGGGTCATATTTTGCTTCTATTCCAGGGATTAAGGGTGTCTGGGCCAATTCCAAGACAAAAAGAGCTTGTGAGAAAGAACTGGGTGAAGTGTTTGAAGAATGGGCTTTGCTAAAGGTTAGAAATCACGAACGGATTCCTGGTCTTGTAATCAACTTTGACCGGCGGGAGATGTTGAGGCATGCCTAACAATATTTCCCAGCGAGAACTAATAAGAAAATTTAAAACTCTTGGTTTTGACGGCCGGTCGTCATTTGTTTATGATTAAAGATAAATTAAAAGTGCATATTCCAAACCCTCATGGCCAAGACATATCCCGATATCTTTTAGCCGAGATATTACGTCAAGCTGGAATTTCTAATAAAGAATGGAATAACATATAATAAATCTATAGACCCGATTATTCCACAATCAGAGGAACAGCCTCAGTATCAAGCACCGATGTCGGAACATAAACATTTCCTGAACAAAAAGTTCATCGTGACTTTTATCGTTCTTGCATTACTTGGTAGTGGTGCCTACGCCGGTATTTGGTATTGGGGGAATCAAAAATATTCCTTTAAAGACATGAATCCGGTATTCACGCCGCGGCCAGACCCGACCGCCGACTGGAAAACATACACCAACACCCAATACGGATTTGAGTTTAAATATCCCCAAACCTGGGCAAAAGTATCAAGTGCTAGTTATGCAGATGGAACTCCGCACTTAATTATTTATACTGATATGTATCCCGCCCAAGATTATGACGCGCGGGTTGATGTCTACCTTGATAATCTAAAATCAGTCCAAGATAGTAATCCGTTGTTTAAAGGTTCAATAGGTTCACTAACTATTATAAACAATGTGTCTTGGGTGAAATATCAAGTGAAAGGTCTGAATGGTAACCTGCTTGATGGTTTTGATTATTTAACAGAGCATAACGCTAAAACATATGATATCGGGGCTTCAGCTATTACCGCAAATCAAATCCTCTCCACGTTTAAGTTTACGGGTGCGAGTGTGTCGCCATTGCCGGTTGCTGGAAACGGCATACTGATGGGACACGCGGATGTGGGGTCGATATGTCCGGTCCAGCAATCGGGCGTGGCTTGCACACCATCGCCGCAGGCCAACATGGCGCGGCAAGTTGGAGTGTTTACGCAGGCGGGAGCTTTAGTTTCAAGTCAGCATCTGGATGCCAATGGTAACTATCAATTTAGTCTGGTGCCGGGCATCTACACCATCAAAGCAAGTGGCATGCAGGTTGACCGATTGAGCGTGACCAAAGGTACTGTAACCATCAAAGTCGGCCAAACTACGACCCTTAATTTCAGCATTGATACAGGTATACGGTAAGACTTGACGTGTGGATAGAGCTTTTGCTATACTTCTAAGCACAACAAACGTATGAATATCTCACGACAACGACAGGCTAAACGCGGCTAAAAACCAGCATCTTGAGATGTGTGAAAAAAGCCGCGAAAAGCGGCCTTTTAAGTCAAAAAATAAGCTTGGTGGTCAGCGATTGGACGCCGGAGGCGGACAATCGCTGGAAGCTAAGACGACTGAACCTAAACAACTGAATAAATTAGTAGGGTAAAAAATTGTCCCGATGCCGGAAGGCATCGAGGATCCGCGATTTGCTAGATGCAAATCGGGACATTAAAAAAAACACCGTTAGTTGTTAGTAAGGAATCATTAATCAAGCGATTATTCATTGCAAGGGCGCACGGAGGATGCCTTGACACAAAATGACGATGAAGGACGCTGCGTGACAGCGATAAGCTTCGGGGAGCCGTCGAGCGGGCTTTGATCCGGAGATTTCCGAATGGGGCAACCCTATCAGGTAAACCCTGATAACCCGCCTAAATTTTTGGACTAGGCATTTGGCCTAGTGCTGAAAGCAAGTCCAAAAACTTAGGCGGGAGTTAACCTGGGGAAGTGAAACATCTCAGTACCCAGAGGAAAAGAAATAGAATTAGATACCGTCAGTAGCGGCGAGCGAAAGCGGCAAAGCCTAAACTTTCTGTTAATTAATTTATTAGTTGGCAGGGAGGGTAATAAGGGCAGAACACTGAACTTTTTACTTTGCACAATACACATCATGTGCAGGGTAAAAATTTCTAAAGAGTTACAAATTGAAATGCTAGCAGAATGGCCTTGGAACAGCCAACCACAGCGGGTGACAGTCCCGTACGCGAAAGCGTTTCAACTCTTGTTTTGTTTCTTGAGTAGCCCAGGATAAGACTGTCCGGGGTGAATTTGTCCATACTACTGGATAAGGCTAAATACATTTTGTGATCGATAGTGAACCAGTACCGTGAGGGAAAGGCGAAAAGAACCCCGGCAAGGGGAGTGAAATAGAAACTGAAACCGTGTGCCTACAAAGAGCCGGAGCCTGCCGTCGCAAGACGTCGGGTGACGGTGTGCCTATTGAAGAATGACCCAACGAGTTTACTTACGCTGCACTATAATTCGCACTGCGAAGTATGGAAAGGGAAACCGAGTGTTAATAGCGCGACTAAGAACGCAAGTTCTTTATGCAGTATAGGTAAGACCCGAAGCCAGGCGAGCTAACCATGACCAGGGTGAAGCTCTTCGAAAGAAGAGTGGAGGCCCGAACCCATTGGCCGTTCAATGCCACGGGATGAGTTGTGGTTGGAAGTGAAAAGCTTATCGAGCTTGGTAATAGCTGGTTCTCCCCGAAATGTCTTTAGGGACAGCGGTATATAGTAGCGAGAGGGGTAGAGCACTGATTGGTTTTCCGTGCCAGCAATGGTAGGTTTACCAAATAAACTCCGAATACTCTCGTGTAATGTATGCCAGTGAGACCGTGAGGGCGAAGCTTCATGGTCGCAAGGGAAACAGCCCAGATCACAAATTAAGGTCCCAAAATCTATGCTAAGTGAAAAGGAAGTACATTGCCTTAGACAGGTAGGAGGTTGGCTTAGAAGCAGCCATCCTTTAAAGAGTGCGTAACAGCTCACTACTCGATCTCCGACGCAAGTCGGAGGAGGCAGTGTGCGCCGAAAATGTATAGGGGCTAAGCATAGTACCGAAATTGTGGGTTCGGTGATTTCAGAAAAGGAAAATAAACAGTTGTGGTGGTTGTCGTTCAGCGAAGCAGGACATCGGCCTGTGTGCCGAAGACACTGGATAAATCCAGTCAACCACCCACACCGTTAGTAAAAGTTTGTGGGCTCTTGGCTCAGCCTGGTAGAGCACCGCCTGGAATACGGCGGGGGTCAACGGTTCGAATCCGTTAGGGTCCACCAAACTGTTAGGGATGGTCTAACAATGCAAACTTCGAGAAAGGGCTCAGGCGTTCTGAAACGTTCAGCCGAACCTCGCTTTGCATAAGGCGCTCGTATGACTGTGCGACCTCGGTTGCCTTTCCTGCGAGAGACAGACGCAGCGCGACGTTAGATAGTTGCGTTTCCGTCCCCAACCGGCTCCGCTGCGTACGGCCATCACATGGCCGCATGCGTCTTCGGGACCGGGTCCTTGCTAACCACTCGCGCAAAGCGCGAGTGGTTAGCTCTTTTCTGAAATCACCGAGCGGTAGGGGAGCATTTTCAACTGCTGTGAAGGTGAACTGTGAAGTTTGCTGGAGCGTTGAGAAGGGAGAATGTTGGGATGAGTAACCGCAAGTGATGTGAAAACCATCACCGCCGTAAGTCCAAGGTTTCCTCCGCGATGTCGATCATCGGAGGGTTAGGCGTGCCTAAGTGTAAGGTGACTTTAGGGTCACCGATCATAATGGACAGCCAGTTAATATTCTGGCCCCGCTTATGTATTCTATGGAGTGACGGAGTGTAGTAGATTGAGCGTATAATCGGATTTAACGCGTATAGCATGAGGTTCGGACGCAGGCAAATCCACGTCCTGGGGTAATGCCCGGAACCAAGTGTCGTACAAATTGCGCAAGCGAAATTCAATTGAGCACGCTTCCAAGAAAAACTTCTAAGATCAATGTATGAGCGAACGTACCGCAAAACCGACACAGGTGGACTAGTATCAGTGTACTAAGGCGAACGGGTGATTATTGGCTAAGGAACTCGGCAAAAAAGCGGCCGTACCTTCGGTATAAGGCCTGCCTCTGTCTGGCGCAAGTTAGACGGAGGCCGCAGCGAAAGAACCCCTGGCGACTGTTTATCAAAAACACAACTCCGTGCGAAGGCGTAAGCCGCTGTATACGGGGTGACGCTTGTCCGGTGCCGGAACGTTAACGGTTGAACTGATTGGGCCGCAAGGCTTTGTTGGGGAAGCCCGAAGCGCCGGTGAACGACGGCAGTAACTATAACTGTCTAAAAGTAGATATCACGCTGCTTTTACAAAATCTGACTATTTGCTGGAACATCTGTGGATAAAATCCTCAAGAATCGAGAGCTACTTATGGTAAAATGATACCATGAGTGAAAATGCTTCTCGTGCAGACAATCAGCAGGAAAGATTAAGGTTTGAGGGATGGATCAACGGATTTGTTGACGGTGAAGGGTGCTTTACAATAAGCATCATCCGCAACAAATACGGATGGCAAGTATTTCCGGAGTTTGTGGTGAGTCAAGGCGAAAGGAGCCGTGCCGCTCTAAAGAAAATTGAAAAATTCTTTGGATGCGGGTACATAAATCTCAATACACGTCGAGACAATCATCATGAACAAATGTTGAAATATTGTGTCAGAGCAATCCGTGACCTCAACGAAAAAGTAATTCCGTTTTTCGAAAGAAATAAACTGAAAACTCAAAAGCAAAATGATTTTCAGGTCTTCCGTAAGGTTATAAAAATTATGATCAAAGGAAAACATCGTTCGGAAAAAGGATTACAGCAAATACAAGCTTTGATTAAAACTATGAATCGAAGAAAGTACAAGCAATCCTTAAAATCCTCAGAGACTATACGTCAGAATCGACCTCTCGCGTCAAAATGAGAAGCGATAAGATATAGTCCGAACTGTATAGCGATATACAGGGCCATAAGGACCATCAATGGAAATTGATAACACATAGAGCGAAATACCTAAAAATAACAGGGTATGTAAAATCTGACTATTTGCTGGAAAATCCGAGTATCTCCAAGTACTTGCCTATGGCAAGTGAAAATCTTTGGAGTGCGGACAATCAGCAGGCAACCCGATTAAAATTGATAGCATCCTGTGAGGAGATTATGGTATGATAAGAATCATGAAATTCTTCGAAAAGTTTCGTAACAAGCAAGAAAAAACAAACGAAATAATCCCATCTGGATTTGAATTTAATCCAGAGCTAGATAGAGTTCTTCAAGAGCTTTCAAAAGCTTACTCGGCGCAGTCTGGAATTTACCTTGACGGTTATCCAGAAGGCGAGGATAAAGAAGAATACAGTCGAGCTACGAAGAAGGTCAATGAATTTGAGTCAGATGAATCTCTTAGAAGCAGGTTAGAAAGTTACCTAAAACCTTATCGAGATCTATATGCGGAACGTGGTTGGGAAGAAGAATATTTGCAGGGAGGTTGGAATCCTGCACATATACCCGGTCATATTTCACATATGCTTAGAATCTTCGAAGGTTTTAAAAGGAAGGGGAAGTAATCACCATTCCCCTTCTATCCTCACAGGATGCTGTCAGTAAAATTAAACGGAAGTCCTCAGAGGCCATACGTCAGACACCTTTAGTGGTGAAGATATGGTCCGATCTGCATGGCGACATGCAGAGTCTGGCTCGCGCCAGACCGCTTACGAATTTGGTTCGTGAGTCATAATCCACTCGGATTAATAAGTAACAGCTTGTGTGGGGTAAGTTCCCACGCGCATGAATAGCGGAACGACTGGGGGACTGTCTCAGCCAATAGCCCGGTGAAAATGCAATGTCGGTAAAGATGCCGACTACCCGCACCTAGACGGAAAGACCCCGGAAGCTTCACTGCAGCTTGGTATTGGTCTACGAGTTGTTATACGTAGCGTAGTGAGTAGGATTTGAAGTCTCGATTTCGGTCGGGATGGATCCGCCAATGAAACACTCATTTTAACGATTTGTAGCTCTAACCGGTAACACCCTTAAAGAGTGAAACCAACAATATAAGCCTGACGTGATGCTCCTGGAAGGGAGTGTTGTTAGGTTTATCTGAAAGTTTTACTTTTTTAGGGTGTTATCGAGACAGTGCCTGGCGGGCAGTTTAAGTGGGGCACTTGCCTCCTAAAAAGTAATGGAGGCGTTCATCAAGGTCGGCTAGTTCCGGATGGACATCGGAACGATAGCGTAAAGGCAAAAGCCGGCTTAACTGCAAGACGGATGTGTCGCGCAGATGC
>Ga0209542_10016604_pt1 | contig 12190 bp, 13 predicted proteins | sample RifCSPhighO2_01_FD_184028 | JGI IMG/M metagenome (GOLD analysis project Ga0209542, IMG submission 184028) | Soil microbial communities from Rifle, Colorado - Rifle CSP2_plank highO2_0.1 (SPAdes) (version 2) | ecosystem: Environmental > Terrestrial > Deep subsurface > Rock core/Sediment ...
CGCGACCGTCACATTCTCGCTCGCGGGGCTTATTTCGTTGTTTTTCTTCGCGACGGTGTCGCGCTATCTTCTTCCTCACGCCGCCCTTTACTCCATCCTTGTACTGAACACATTTTTTTCCGTCAGATTTTTCGCGGGCATACTGGCCGTTAGCGTGCGACAGACTGTGGTCGACGGGGTTCTCGTCGTCCTCTATGTCGCACTCGCGTATTCTCTCGGAGACGCATCTGCGTTTCCGCTTGCCGCGACCTGCCTATTCGCAGTCGCCGCGGTGAAATACATCATTGAACTCGGCTCAAATCCGCACACCGCGGTGTTGCGGCGCAAAATCAGCATTGATTTTCTCGGTGCGGCGCTGTGCGCCGCGGCTCTCGCGGGCACCATCCTGGGATATCCGTTTGAAAGCGCGTGGGCACTCGCGGGCATCTTCGCGCTCGCCAACGTCTACCTCCTCGCCGTGAAGCCGATGTATCGGTTGTAGGCTATTTTTTGCGGTTGCGGAGGTTTTCCAACATCTGGTTTGCTGCCACCATATAGCGCTCCGGATTGTCTCCGATTTGCCCGTGCCCTCCACGTACGGAAAGGAATCCGTCAACGCTACCTTTCTTCAGTAGTGTCGCCATTCGCTCGGTTGGGAACACCGGATCATCGACGGCGCTCATTATAACGATACCTATGCCGTATTCTCTGAGTTTTGAAATCAAGCCCTCCATGTGTACTTGTGACATGCCCCAACCTTCCTGGAAACTCCGTAGCGGATTGGCTATCGTGAACTTGCCGAGTTCTTTTATCACGACCGGAATTTTTCCTGGACCGACAATGGATTCCTGCGCCTCAGCATTCGGTCTGATTTCAGGATAATTGATAGGTACGCCTCCGACAGTATCCGTCCGGATTTTTTCATCATCGCTCGCCTCCGGCGCTGAGGGCATTTCAGCGAGTGTCGGTTTCGCGTCATTCTGACCGGCAAAACCTTTCAAGAGGCGTGGAAACGTATCTTCGCCGATGAGGCCGGGCGGACCGAAAAATACCATGTTTTGGATAGGCGCTTCTTTACCGACTTCTTTTGCGCGCCTCGCGAGCAGGAGCGCCGCTATCGCGCTATTTATCGACCCTTCCGAGTGAGCGATAACGTCTGTCGTTTCGATTTCTTTCTTTTGTAAAATATCGATGATCGTGAGCGCCTTCTGCACCTCTATAGGAGGATAGTCAGCCACCAACTCTTTTTCGTCATCGCGAAGTATGACCTCGCCGCCTGTACGCGGATGGTTGAGCGAAATCGTTCTGCGCCCTTGTTCGACCTCGGTCTTGAGGGCGATTTTGTATATTGGAAGAGTACACGCCCATGCAGGTGCGAAAAAAACCGGCACATCATCTTTCATTTTATCCGGTCTTATATCGACTACTTCGGCAGTACCGCCGGCTGTCTCAAACATCTCGCGTTTGGCGAACTGTTTCTCGAAGGAGTTTTTTTGTGTTTTTTCGAGTCCAGCTTCGCTCATGTCCCCTAAGTATACATCGACTTTCTTTGCTGCTTCTGGGCTCGATTGAGGTGTGTCAGCTGTCATGCTAAGAGCAACACCCAAGGCGGCGATGCCTTTGACCACGTCTCTTCGTCTCGGTTTTTCTATACCCATCACGCTCATCATAACAGCCCATTGACACGACACGGGGACACCACAGATTGACAATTCATCATAAAGTGGCAGAATCCTTCTTGGAAGAAGCGCACAAAGGCGGTGCTTCGGGCCAATGGAGGAGGACACACCATGATGGCCAAATGCGTAGACCAAATGCGCGCCGACGTTCGCGAGTACTTCACTGCCGAGAATATTCTCAACCTCTGCGTCTACCTGACATTCCTCGGCCTGGTCGGCATCGCACTCACGTTTATTTTGCCGGAGGATTACGAGAACAATCGCGTGTTCGGTCCCGCGTTCGTTGCTTTCGTTGCCGCGCTGAACGTGATTGCCACGATTGTCTATGGAATCGCGTTCGGCAAACGTTATGTGCCGTACTTAGGTAGCCCCAACATAAATCCCCGGGTTGTCTGGGTCTCGGCATGGCTGGTCATTGCCACGATATATGGCGTCAAGTTCTGTCAGGCCGTGCATGTGTTGCCGTTACATTGAATAAACGGCGTAGCAATGATGCTGCCTTGATGCCGACTATCGCAGTCGGCATCTTTTTTTGTGCACCGAGCCAGGTGTGTTTTTCTCCCGTAATCACTCATACTGCTCGTGTGGACCTCACTCTTTTGGCGGCGCTTATCCTGCAATTCAGATACTTTTTTCTCGTGCCTGCGGCGCTCGCATGGGGGCTCCCCGTGTGCATGCTCGCGGGTGTAGCGATACGCGTGGGGACGCTCGAGCTAATTCCCGCGTATGCCGCCGTGATGGCGGGAGAACTCATCGGCGACGTCTTTTGGTACTGGGCGGGTCGCCATTGGGGGGTGCGTTTTACGCTCGGCTTCGGCAAGTACGTGAGCATTGACCAGTCACACATTGATTTGGCGAAGCGGCTGTTCGGGAAGTACAACCAACGCATACTTCTTGTTTCCAAGCTTACCAGCGGCCTCGGATTCGCTATTCCGATTCTTTTTACGGCAGGCATGACTCGCATGCCGTTTTTCAGCTATATGCGCGCCAATCTCATCGGACAATTCTTCTGGTCCGGCGGCCTTATCGCCATCGGTTACTTTTTCGGCGACCTGTATCTGCGCGTCAACGACGCGTTTGAAAGAGCAACCATCGTGTCGCTCGCGGTCATTCTCACGTTTCTCCTTATCGGATTCGCCCGATACTTGGGCAGGAGATTGACGCAACAAAGCTAGCGCACCGGTGTCCAGTCATCGGCGAGGGTTTTGTTGAAGAGTGCAAAACATACGGAATTGGATATCCAAATGTACCAGAGGCGCACCCAGCCGACGTGGTGCGCGCGCCGTGCCCGGTGATAGACCATGAGCGAGGGGTCGTAGAGCGTTTTTCCGACGCGCGAAAGCCGGTAAAAAAAGTCGCCGTCTTCGCGCGTCGCGATGTCTTCGCGGAAGCCGCCGACTTTTTCAAACGCCGTTCTCCTCACGACCATGTTTTTCCCAGACGCCTCACCGTGGTGCAGGACGTTGTTCTGAAAGCGGAGCGTTGTGTTGAGAATGCCGAAGGAAATCCGGTCGGCCCACGTCTCCAGTTCGGGCAGTGCACGCTGCGGGCCGCAGACACCGGCGAGTTCTTCATCGCGCTCGAAATGCGCGAGCGCGCGGCGGAAAAATGCGTCGGGCTCGGGCATGCTCACGTCGGCGTCGATAAAGGCGATGAATTCACCCGATGAGGCGCGGGCGCCGCGGTTGCGCGAACCGCCGGGCGTGCGGCGGCTCGCGCAGTAGCGCACGACGACCGCTCCGGCCCTTTGCGCCACCTCCGACGTGCGGTCATCGGAACAGTCGTCGGAAACGACGACCTCGTGTTCCATCGAGAGCACGCCGTTGAGGAGCGCGACCGTGCCTCCGATGGCCTTCTCTTCGTCGCGCGCAGGAATAATGATGGAGAGCATACCGGTAAATAGTCACCAATCAGCCCGTGCGAGCCGTGCATTGAGTGCGCGCAGACCGAAGAACGCCGCGACGACGATAACGACGGCGAGAGCGTACTGCAGCTCGCGCGGGACGAACGCGAGCACGTTGCCGAAATAGTAGCCGACGACCATGATCACCAACACCCACACGATGCCGCCGAGTCCGTTGATGACGATGTAGCGCCAGAGCGGAATGCGCAGCATTCCCGCGGTCATGAGTGTCCCCACCGCGAGCCCGAAGCCCATCGTGAGTTTCGACACTATCAATATCCAAGTGTGATGCGTGTGGAAACGTTTCTCGACCCGCAAAACCACCTGCGGTGTCACGTTCACGATATGCCCCCAGCGTTCCATAAACCGTCGCGCGCCGAAAAAGCCGATGCCGTACCACATCAGGTCGGCAAGTAAATCGCCTGCCAAAAGCGCCGTGTACGCGGGCCAGAATTCCACCTGTCCCAGGCGCCACAAAATCCCGCCTGTGAGCATGACCGCCGTCCCCTCGATGTACGAACCGACGAAAAGAAGCACATATTTTGAGGCTTCAAGAAAGAGAACGATGCTCTGAAGAGAAGACATGACAACGACAATGAGTCGTAGTATATACTATATTCATAGTGTTATGAGCGCCGGAAACACCTCTCTCCACCGCCACCCCGCGCCCCACCGCGAGCTTTGGCGCCGGTACCGGCACTACGGAGCACAACAGGAATTCCGCGTTTCAGTCCTCCTGTCCCTCATGCTCTTTGCGGTGAGCGTTGTCGTCAACTTCTACGCCGGCGTCTACGCTACGGAGAGTGCGAGCAATCCCGTCACCGATATCGTGCTCTCCAACATTCCGGTATTTGATGTGGACGCGTTTTTCGTATACGGCTCGCTCTTTCTCATCGCATTCGTCACGCTCCTGTGCCTCGCGCATCCCAAACGAATCCCGTTTACGCTCCGCACATTGGCGTTGCTCATCATCATCCGCTCCGTGTTCATTTCTCTTACGCACATCGGTCCGTTTCCGGACCAGATAGCGCTTGAGCTCGGCGCGGTCACCAATAAATTCCTCTTCGGCGGCGACCTTTTCTTCTCCAACCACACGGCGATTCCGTTTATGCTGGCGCTCGTGTTTTGGAGGGAGCATGGTCTCCGGTACGTCTTTCTCTTATGGTCGGCTTTTTTCGCGACAATCGCTTTACTCGGTCATCTTCATTACTCCATCGATGTCCTGTCGGCGTACTTCATTACCTACAGCGTTTTCTGCATGGCACTGTGGTTTTTCCCGAAAGACAGGGCCGTTTTCCTGAGTGATGTGCCTCCGGAAGAGTCATAGTATGCCCGAACAAGCAGCCCGTCCGGGAAAAATACCTGCACGCAGCATTTGAAAGCGCCACTCTCCTAAGTACGATCACCCGTTGAGACAGCGGGGGTCGTCACGGGGCGGGGTATACTGCTTCTATGGAAGATGCTGAACTGCGGCAGAGGCTCGACGCGCTCGATAAAAAGATAGAGCTCGCATACGCGGCGTCTGAAAAGGTGCGTAAGTACCTTTTTTGGACGGGAATCGTGACGATTATACTGGTCGTTCTGCCCGCGTTTGGGCTCATATTTGCCATTCCCGCCTTCATTTCGTCATATAGCAGCATCGGCGATATCAACGCCCTCATACAGTAAACCCCGCCCCGGCCTGGTCTTCGGACACGCGGGCTGTAAGAGGGGGGTGGTATAATCGTCTCATGATGAAGAAATTATTAATAAGTAATCTTTACTATGGACGAACAATCAGCAGATAAGTTTATTAACGCCACGCACTGGCCGCGCACGATGGCGGCCTCGGCACTCGGCGTACTAGCACTTTTCCTTCTGGTGCTGACTATCAGTGAACTAAAAAGCTTCCGTTTCATCGGAAGCGGCGTCGCGGCGACCAATACCATCACCGTCTCCGGTGAGGGCGAAGTGTTTGCCGTTCCCGACACGGCCACGTTCAGCGTGACGGTGCAGGAGAAAGCGAAGCAGGTGAAAGACGCTCAGGATGTCGCCACAAAGAAAACCAACGACATCATTACGTATCTAAAATCACAGAATATTGACGAGAAGGATATTCAAACTACCGATTACAACGTGTATCCGCAGTACGATTATACGAACACCGCTTGTTCGCAAAATTATTGTCCGCCGGGAAAGCAGGTACTTTCCGGATTCGAAGTGTCGCAGACGCTCACCGTCAAAGTCCGCGATGCAAAGAAAGCGGGTGATTTGCTGAGCGGTGTCGGTTCGCGCGGCGCCACCACGGTAAGCGGACTCTCATTTACGATAGACGACCAGGACAAACTCGAAGCGGAGGCGCGCGACAAAGCGATCACCAAGGCGAAAGAGAAGGCTGAAGTCTTGGCTCAGTCCCTCGGCGTCCGGATTGTTCGCGTCGTCGGCTTCAGCGAAGGCGGCAACGGCGGTCCCATCTACTATGCGAAAACAATGGCGTACGGCATGGGAGGCGGGGGGATGGATTCTGCAATCGCGCCGTCACCCGAAATCCCTACGGGTCAGAACAAAATCACCTCGAACGTGAGCGTAACGTACGAGATACGCTAGGCAGGTGAGGCCATTGCCAAAACCGCGTGCCGCCCTATACTCATATCAGTCCAAGGGCAATGAAAGGGAGGAGACGATGCGCAAATCGCGCGTTGACGTTGATACTACAGTTGACACAGACCTCGCCATTGTAGGCGTAATCCACGGTTTTAGCCCGCACTGGGCGGTGAGCGGCGACGTGCCGCAACCGTCAAGGAGCGACGGCGACAATTGCTGGAAATGCCACCGTACGACGCGTTGGCGTCGTGAGGCGCAGGTCTGCGACCTGCCTCCCGCTCCGGAAGAGAATTCCGAAGCGAGCCTTACCCAGCATTGATGTCGGTTGCGCATTTTGCTGGACACTGCGAGCGGTACGTCCCGCTCGCTTCTTTTTGCGGGGAGGGAGGTTTGACATCGTCCGGTAAAGGAGTAGTATTGCATGAGACCCCGGGAGGGGTTTTTGATTAGGAAAAACACTACTATGAGCTTCTTACAATATCTCAAGGACACACAGGGCGAGCTCAGGCACGTCGCATGGCCTACGCGCCTGCAGACCATCGTGTACACCATTTTGGTCGCACTCATTTCTGTGGGTGTTGCACTCTATCTCGGACTGTTCGATTTCATTTTCACGAGCGGACTCGCGCGTTTCCTGCAGGTACTTCCCGCAAACTCCTCTCCTCTGCAAATACAACAGATCGCGACGGGTACGCTGCCCGTTTCCACCCCGATCCCTGTCTCTCCGGAGCCGGAGACCAATCCGCAGTTCAAAATTTAATATGAAGCAAACACACGGAGAAGCACGGCAGTGGTACGCGATACACACGTACTCCGGCTACGAGGATGCGGTCGCACGCAATCTGAAACAGCGCATCGAATCATTCGGAATGAAGGAAAAGATATTCAACGTCGTCGTGCCGACCGAAAATAAGATAAAGATAAAGAACGGCCGCCGCACCGAATTGCGCGAGAAAACCTTTCCCGGCTACGTACTGGTGGACATGATTGCCTCCGACGACGCGTGGTCGGTGGTACGCAACACGCCGCAGGTGACGGGTTTCGTCGGTACGGCCAATCAGGCGGTCCCGCTCGAGCAAGCCGAGGTGGACAAAATCCTCAAGCGCGCTTCGGGTGACACGGTACGTCACGCGATTGACCTCTCCGAAGGCGACGCGGTCATAATCATCGACGGGCCGTTCAAAGACCTCGAAGGCAAAGTGGGGGAGATTGACGAAGAGCGTGGAAAGGTTAAAGTCTTGGTTCCGATGTTCGGCCGCGAAACTCCGGTTGAGCTCGAAGCCGACCAAGTCCAGCGAGTGTAAGTATCAAATTACAAGTAACAAGTATCAAACAAGTAATAAAGTATCAAAACATTAAGTATCAAAGGGAATCTTCTTGATACTTGCTACCTGATACTTGATACTTTTTGCGAAGCAAACAATATGGCAAAAGAAATCACAAAAATAATCAAATTGCAGATTGAAGCGGGCAAAGCGACGCCCGCCCCGCCGGTAGGCACCGCGCTCGGGCCTGCGGGAGTGAACATCGGCGAGTTCGTCAATCAGTTCAACAACCAGACGAAAGCGATGGCGGGCAATGTGGTACCGGTCTTGCTCACGGTCTACAAAGACCGCACCTTCACCTTTATCGTGAAGAAACCGCCGGCGTCCCGGCTTATTCTGAAGTCGATGGGCATGGAAAAGGGCTCAGATAAGGCGCAAAACAAGGTCGGCAGACTCACCAACAAGCAGCTTGAAGAAATCGCCACTGAAAAGATGGAAGACTTGAACGCCAACGACATGGCGCAAGCGAAGAGGATAATCGCCGGCACCGCCCGCTCAATGGGCATCGACTCGGACTTGTAGCCGACAGGCTGCTGGTACAATGCAGCCATGAGGGAAAGCTTAATACGGGTCATTCAGACCGCGCTTCAGAGCGTGGGTGTTTCTGCTGCAGAGAAGGTTTCACTTGAACACCCTGCCGACCTAAAGAACGGGGATTATTCTTCCGGCGTTGCGCTGCAATATGCGAAACAGGCGGGAATGGCTCCGCGCTCGCTCGCGGAGAAAATCGTTGCAACACTTGGCACGATTGACGGTGTTGCGAAAATCGAGATTGCGGGAGCGGGATTCATCAACTTCTATCTCACACCTGCGGTGCTCGCAGAAAGTCTTGAAAAAGCGCGTGCGGACGATATGTGGGGAGCAAACGATAATCTTGCCGGCAAGAAAATGATGGTGGAATACACCGACCCGAATCCTTTTAAAGAATTTCACATCGGCCACCTAATGAGCAACGCCATCGGCGAAAGCATCTCGCGCCTCCTACAGTTTTCCGGCGCCGAAGTGAAGCGTGCCAACTATCAGGGCGATGTCGGGCCGCATGTGGCAAAGGCGATTTGGGGTTTGCAAAAGCTGGGACTTGATGCGGGCTCGGCGGCAACGCTCGGCCAGGCGTATACGGCGGGCGCGAAAGCGTATGAAGAGAGTCCTGAGGCGAAGGAAGAAATTGAATCCATCAACACGAAAGTGTACGAGCACTCCGACGCCGCCGTAGACGCGCTGTATTCCGCAGGGCGCGCGGCTTCGCTCGCGCATTTCGAAGAGCTCTACGCGGTGCTTGGTACGAAGTTTGACCATTATTTCTTCGAAAGTGCGACGGCTCCGAAGGGAAGGGAAATCGTGCGTGCTCATCCGGATGTGTTCGAGCAAAGCGAGGGTGCTGTCGTGTACAAAGGAGAACAGGACGGCTTACATACGCGAGTATTCATCACCTCCAAAGGCTTGCCCACGTATGAGACCAAGGAGCTCGGTCTCGCCGAGCTCAAATCTGAGGCGTGCGAATTTGATACTTCTATCACCGTGACGGCCAACGAACAGAGCGACTATTTTGAAGTCGTGCTTGCCGCCATGAAGAAGGTGATGCCGGCGATCGCACAGAAAATTGTCCACGTCTCACACGGCATGATGCGTTTTGCGGAGGGCAAGATGTCTTCGCGAACGGGCAATGTGATAACGGGTGAATCTCTCATTGCCGACCTTACCGAGGCCGCGAAAGTTCGCGCGGCAGAGAGCAGGGCGGACGACGCGGAAAAATTAGCGGAAGCCGTCGCCGTTGCCGCTATCAAATATCAAATCCTCAAACAGGCGTCGCGCAAAGACATCATTTTCGATCGCGAGCGCGCGCTTTCTCTAGAGGGCGACTCGGGGCCGTATCTGCAGTACGCACACGCTCGTGCCCAGCAAATCGTTGAAAAGGCGAAAGAGCAGGATGTCGTAGCGAGCGTTGACGCGAAAGCACAGCCGGACGACCTGACGCGCCTCCTGCACCGCTTTCCTGAAATCGTCGAATATGCGACATCTTTGCGTGAGCCGCATGTGCTGACGAGCTACTTGCTCGAAATCGCGAGCGCGTTCAATAGCTGGTACGCACAGGTGCACATTCTCGACGGCACACCCGCTTCCGCCCACAAAGTCGCCCTCGCCGATGCAGTCCGTCGCACACTCAAAAACGGTTTGTGGATTCTTGGTATTCCGGCGCCTGAACGAATGTGATTTGGGAAATCACGGAGAGTTTTTTCAAAAAACTCTCCGCAACCTACTTTTTCTGCTAGGATACAGCGATGGTAGAGGACTCGAAATCGGAGGTTTCCAAACGAGAGGAGTCGACCTTGGCATTCTGGAACGAGCGGGATATTTTCACGAAATCCGTCGGGAGGGATGCGCCCAAGGGGGAGTACGTGTTCTACGACGGCCCGCCGTTCGCCACAGGGCTTCCACACTACGGCCATATCGTGGCGTCGGTCATCAAGGATGTGGTGCCGCGATACTGGACGATGCGCGGCTACTCCGTGCCGCGCGTATGGGGGTGGGACTGTCACGGATTGCCGATTGAGAACATCGTGGAGAAAGAGCTCGGATTCAAGCACAAGAAAGACATCAAGGAATTCGGCATCGCCAAATTCAACGAGACCTGCCGCGCGCGCGTGCTTACCTATGCGAGCGAGTGGGAGAGAATTATTCCGCGCATCGGACGTTGGGCCGATATGGAGCACGCGTACCGCACTATGGATAAGCCGTTCATGGAGTCCGTCTGGTGGGTTTTCAAACAGATATACGACAAGGGATTGGTCTACGAAGATTACCGCTCCATGCACATCTGTCCGCGGTGCGAGACGACGCTCAGTCAGCAGGAAGTCTCGGAAGGATACAAGGACGTCAAAGATATTTCCGTCACGGTGAAGTTTGAGCTTGCGGATGAGCCGGGGACGTATTTCTTGGCATGGACGACAACTCCGTGGACTCTGCCGGGGAACGTGGCGCTTGCGGTGGGTCCTGATATTTCATACGCGAAAGTGAAAACGCCCGACGGAACGTACTGGATGGCGAAAGATAAAGTCTCCGCCATTGTGCCGGGCGCGGAAGTACTGGAAGAGAGAAAAGGGCAAGAGCTCGCGGGTAAGAGGTACAAACCGCTTTTTGATTACTATGCCGGCGACGCGTCGCTCAAAAATCGCGAGAACGGATGGAAAGTGTACGCCGCGGATTTCGTTACGACAGACGCCGGCACCGGCATTGCGCATGAAGCGCCCGCATTCGGCGCCGACGATTGGGAACTCCTGAAACGGGAGAACTTGCCCTTTGTGCAACACGTCAACATGGACGGCACATTTAAGCCGGAAGTAAAAGAATTTACGGGATTGCAGGTCAAACCCATCGAGGACCCGCAGGCGACCGACGTGGAGGTGCTCAAGTATCTGGCACACAACGGACTCTTGTTCTCAAAAGAAAAGATAGAGCACTCGTATCCGCACTGCTGGCGTTGCGACACGCCGCTTTTGAATTACGCGACATCGTCGTGGTTCGTTTCCGTCACAAAGATAAAAGAAAATTTGCTCAAGAATGCGGGAGCGGTTAACTGGTCGCCTGAGCACATCAAGGAGGGGCGATTCGGCAAGTGGCTCGAAGGCGCGCGCGATTGGTCCATCTCGCGTCAGCGATTCTGGGCGAGCGTCATTCCTATTTGGCGTTGCGATTCCTGCAAACAACAGCGGGTCTTCGGAAGTGCGGCGGAACTTGAAGAGGCGAGCGGCAAAAAGATAGACGACCTGCACAAACACATCGTTGACGAGATAGCGGTACCCTGCAAATGTGGCGCAAGTATGCGACGGATTCCGGATGTCTTGGACACGTGGTTTGATTCGGGCTCGATGCCGTACGGTGAAAAGCACTATCCGTTTGAGAACAAAGCGCGGTTCGACGCGACGTTCCCCGCGAAATTCATCGCCGAGGGTCTGGACCAGACGCGCGCGTGGTTCTATTACCTGCACGTGCTGGGCGGTGCGCTCTTCCAAAAAAACACGTTCCAGAACGTCGTCGTGAACGGCATTGTCCTGGCGGAAGACGGCAAGAAAATGTCCAAGAAATTGCAGAATTATCCGGACCCGATGGAGGTGGTGGAGAAGTACGGTGCCGATGCGTTGCGCTTGTACCTGCTTTCGTCGCCGGTAATGCAGGCGGAAAATCTGAGCTTCGCCGAGAGCGGAGTGGACGAGGTCGCAAAGAAAAATATCACTCGCCTCGGCAACGTGCTGGCTTTTTGGAAGCTCTACGACGACGGCACGCAGCGCGACTGGAAGAGCGGCAACATTCTCGATCGCTGGATAATCGCTCGGCTTGACGAGCTTGTCATAGTGACGACAAAAGGGTATGAGAGCTATCAGCTGGATGTGGCGATGCGTCCGCTCCCCAAATTTATCGACGACTTGTCGGTGTGGTATTTGCGCAGGAGCCGTGACAGGTTTAAAGAAAAAGGAGGCGACAAGGTGGCGGCGCTTGCAACCTTGCGCTACGTACTCCACCGGCTCGCGCTCGTAATGGCGCCTGCGATGCCGTTCTTTGCGGAGCATCTCTTCCAGTCGGTGCGCGAGAGTGAAGACGAAGAGAGTGTACACCTCGCAATGTGGCCTGAAGTTTCCGTGCCGACAGGATTCCTTGCGCGATTTTTTGGAAGCGCAAACAAAGATGATGAATTGCTCGCGGCTATGCAGGCGTCGCGCGCCATC
>Ga0209542_10016605_pt1 | contig 12190 bp, 13 predicted proteins | sample RifCSPhighO2_01_FD_184028 | JGI IMG/M metagenome (GOLD analysis project Ga0209542, IMG submission 184028) | Soil microbial communities from Rifle, Colorado - Rifle CSP2_plank highO2_0.1 (SPAdes) (version 2) | ecosystem: Environmental > Terrestrial > Deep subsurface > Rock core/Sediment ...
AACCCAATTCCTTCTAGTATTTTTTGCAAACTTTCAGCCATTGTTGTAAATATTTTCTACAATATTAAGCATATATTATCCTTATAAAATAAGCAAGTTTTGGTATATGAGCTATTTTTAGTAAATAATATTGACATAATTTAGTATTAGAGCTAAAATGAAGCCAGAATAACTTTGAAAGGAGAATGAGTGCCGTGAAATTAACTATGGCTTGGGAATGGCCTGACTATGAAAGATCAAATGAGATTTCTACGGAAGAAATTATAAAAACAACTTTAAAGGATCCAGGAAATTATTTTATAGAAGAACAGGGCAAGCTTAAAATAGAAGGTTTTCGTAAAATCTCTTATGAAACCCAGAGTCTCTATGCCGGATTAATGACGATGTCTAGAATACAATTGGAACTATGGCGGCTTGGTGTAGTGTGGTTCTGTCGGAAGACTGATCGAAAAGGCGACATTTCCCAGTTACTTTCAGGGGCAGATGAATTAGAAAATGCCATGCGGTCTGTCTTAGCAACAATAAATAGATGGGAGAAATACAAAGAAGGCGATCTGAACGATTATTTCCGAACAATCAAAGGTACTTTGGAACAAGTGCTAGGATTTCCTATGCTAAAACTAGGTTTTTTTTAAGCAAAAAGGAGGGAATATGAGCTATTGTTTGACATATGAGGATCCTTACGAAAAGTTGTGTAAAAAATACAAGCACAAAAAAATCAAATTTCGTGAAGGACGACTCTATTTTGATCAGGTTGACGATAATGCGGCTCGCGCCGAATGCAAAAAATTTCTCAATGAAGATACTGGATTCGGGAAGCGGACCAAAAGAAAAGCGATTGGATTAGTAAAATACGTTAACATAGAAAGGCTTTAGGAAAATTTAAACCCATGTTTCATATGAAACATGGGTTTTGTTCTATAAGATACTCCAAATCAACTTGTACAGATTATCAAATCCACGACAGGACATGATTACAACAATATCTCCGGCCCTAAATTGGCGTTTCATATGAAACAGCATTTTATTGATATTATCGAAATTTGAGGCTAAAACACCTTTCTTATGCAACATTTGCGATACATATTTGCCGTTGAACGTTTCACGCTTTTGCAGTGATTGTGCTTTAAATGGCTTATAGAGATAAACCAAATCAGCATGTTTAAAAGACTCAACGTATTGCTTTTCAAACACCCTGCGCTTTGATGATGCGGAACCGGGCTCAAAGACACAAACCAATCTGCCCTTAGGGTGTTTCAGGTGAAACGATTTCCGCACAGCGTTCAATGTTTCCCGCACAGCAGTTGGGTGATGTGCATAATCATCAATCACGGTTATTCCGTTTTTCTCTCCGATAATTTCTTGCCGGCGTTTCACCCCCTCAAATGTTTCAATAGCTTTTTTGATTTTCGGTATCGGAATTTTTATGAATCTGGCAATCGCAATCGCACCTAGAATATTCGAGATATTATATTTGCCAATCAACGCGGTACGCATGTCCGATAGCTTATGTCCGTTATAAAAACATTTAAAATAAATATATTTATCGTCCATATGGATATCATGAGCGGTGTAATCTCCGTTTTTGACTCCAAAGCTTTTGATAGGGGATTTAGCCTTATTTAGAGCCAGATTATAGGCGTTTTTGTTTTCGCGGGAAACAACTATGAGGCCATTTTTTGGGATTAAATTAATGAATCTGCCGAATGCAAACTTAATAGCGTCTAGGTCTTTATATATATCGACATGATCCAATTCAATATTATTGACCAAACCGATGAAAGGACGATAATGCCAAAACTTCGGCCCTTTATCAAAAAAAGCAGTATCATATTCATCTCCTTCTAAAACAATATATTTGCCTTTCCTAAGCTTAAAAGTTGAATTGATATTTCTCATAAAGCCACCTACAAATATACTTGGGTCAAGTTCTGCCGTTTCTAGAATCCAGGCAACTAGAGCAGTTGTAGTTGTTTTGCCGTGTGTGCCGGCAATGACTATGGCTTTTTTTTGCTCAATGAATTCTTCTCGGAGGATATCGGACATTGACCGATAGATAAGTCTGTTAGAAATTACATATTCTAATTCTGGGTTCCCCCGCCCAACGGCGTTGCCAACAACCACTACGTCAGGCTTCCAACGTTTCATATGAAACACCTTGTCTGGAGCAAAAACCGGAATTTTAAGGCCTACCAGAACACTCTTCATGGGTTCATACATTTCTTGATCTGACCCGGCGACTTCATAACCCTTTTTCTTAAGAAGCCCCGCAAGGCTCCCCATGGCTATCCCGCCGATCCCAATCAGATAAAATCGCTTTTTCCTCATTCCAAAATGATAGCATCTAAGTTATTTTAAGCACAAAAAAGCGCAATCTAATGATTGCGCTAAAAATTGAGCACTCCTTTAAATACAGATGAAAAAAATCGGAACCAACTTTTTTGAGATATATATTTATCGGTTATTTCCCGAACCAACTCTTCTTCGTTGCCAAATACCAAGTCGGAGACGCTTCTTTGGAAAATGACATTAAAAACATGGTGCCCAAGCTCGTGAATTAGCGCTTGATCCCCGAGATATTTTCGGTTTATATAAACCGCAAAGGTATAAATGTCATAAAATCCGGCTTGGCCTTTTTTTTGTTCCTCCGCTACGTTTAAATAGATTCTTGCCCAAATTGGGTTCGGTGTTCTTTTGATATATTCTTCCAAAAACGGCAACTCATCTAATACATTTATAGATGCGGGCGCGGCTGTAACAATGCTTGTTCCTAGTTCATCCGAAATGAAAGCTATTTTTTCATCTATGCTCGCCGGGTCAAATCTGATATTTGTTTGCCTGTCTAAAATAACAGCCGCAAGAATAAATATAAACGCCAGTGGCGGCAACCATAATTTCAAGAAATTTTTCATAAGAACCTCCTTTTTTACTATAACATTTTTGTTATACGAAGTCAATGATTTTGTGGCTTTTCAGGAAAACAAAAAGCACGGTTCTCACCGTGCTTCAACCAAGCTTTGACTTCCTCGCCGCCTGATTTTTATTATTGCTTTTCTTTTGGCTGCTTTTTCAGAGCACCTCCAGAATGTTTTATGCGTGATCAACTATTTCTTTAAGATTTTCGGGTTCTCCTGTTTGTTCGTGTTTGAAATAATGAGAAAGCGCGTTTTGAGGTGAAACTTCCGTATTACAACTGGGGAATTTGCATAGTACTTTTGCTATATCAAATTCTATAATTTGTCCGTTTTGGGCTTTAAACCGCACCGCAGATTTCGCTATCACCAATAATGTTTTTGCGGCTGTTAGTTCTGCTCGCGCATTCAGCAATTCTAAAATTAAATTTGCTTTTTCGCGTCCAAGCGTATCCGCTTCTTTTCTTAACTCATCGCTGCAGTCTTTTTTATCGCTTGCTTCCCAAGCCCGCTTTTTTAGATCCGTATTTTCTTTTTCGGCTTTTAGCGCGCGTTTTTTCATAGAACCATGCGCTACAACTGAAACCACAAACAATACGCAGACGGCCAAAAGAGCAAAAAACAAAAGTTCAACCGTTGCGATGTTTTTCTTTTCACCTTCGGCGCGCGCGACATCCGTTGCTTTTTCCAAAACTTTTTCATTCAATATTTGCTGGGCTTGCACTTGTACCAAGGTATAGACCGGTATCGCAATCTTGCATTTCCGTAAAATCAGGTTTTCGTTCTTAATACATTTTTCGCCGACCTTGCCTTTATTGAACTCAACAATTTCTTTCGGATGACCGAGATTATATTGCCTTACATAATCCCAAAGCCTGTCGCCTCGCTTTACGGTATGGTAAACCGGGGTCATTTCTTTGGACGTATATATTTCTTGCATGGTCGCAGAATCCATACCGGGTTTAGCGTTTCCGTGATTGCTTGTGAGCGCCAAAAACCCCAAAACCGCGAAAACCGCCAAAATCAGATTTTTCATAAAACTCCTTCTCAAAGAATTTTTCTAGCTAAAGCTTAACAAAAAGGCTGCCTAAAGTCAAGGCGGCAGATATTTTATCTGTTTTTCAACAAATGTTCTTTCGCGCTTTCCCAGACGTGCCTTGTCCTGATTATTTTAGAACTCGGCCAATTTCTCCTAATTTCATCAAAAATCAACGCTTTTAGAATATCTTGCCCGAAATTCATAAATTCCTTCGGCCAGTCTTCGGAAAATTCACGTCCCAGAAGGTCCCGCGCGGCTATTAAAGGCAATATGCCGGCAATTTTATCCGGAAATTCCTGATCGTAAAGCTTTAAGAAACCCGCATCTTTCATGTGTTCTTTTGCTTTGCGTTTTTGTTCAATGAGTTCAAAATATTCCACATAGCCGGGGAGCGGAAGCTTGTCTTCAAACCATGCTTTCAAAATAATATCTTTTTGGACATTGGACGGGCCTTCATAAATCGGCAACACCAAACTATCCAGTATCAGCGCAGCGATTTCCATTTCCGCGATATACCCGGACCCGCCGAAAATCTTATTTGCTTTTTGTATAAGCTCGCAGGCTTTTTCGGAGGAATAAAGCTTGGCACAAGAGGCATAGGGATAAAATTCCTTGCCTTCGTCTTCCAGTTTTGCCGAATAAAAAAGCAAAATTTTAGACACGTCTATGGCCAGTGCCAATTCAGAGACGATATTGTAAATATTTGAATGTTTAATCAGCGTTTCTCCAAAAGTGGTCCTGGTTTGCGCATAGTCCAAAGCCAGCGCCATTGCGTGTTCCATGAGGCCTATCCCTTGCGCGGCTATCCAGTTTCTCCCGTGCGCGAGCGTTGCCATCGCGACCTTAAACCCTTTTCCTTCTTCACCGAAAAGATTGCTCTCAAACAAATGATAATTGTCAAAGAAAATTTTTCCCATATGCGCGGCGTGGTTTCCGAGTTTATGGTCGGGCAAGGGAATGACAAGGCTTGGAGGAGTCGGTCTTAAAAGATGAGACAAGAAGGCGGTAATTCCTTTATAGCCGCTTTCATTGCGGTTGGTTCGCGCAAAAAGGATTATGAATTCCGCTATTGGCGTGTTCGTGATGAATTGTTTCTGTCCACTTACTTGCCAGCCACCCGCGATTTTTTCCGCAAAAGTTTTTATGCCTCCGGCATCAGAACCGTTACCTGGCTCCGTAAGCCCGAAAGAACCCAAAATTTTTCCCGATGCAAGACGCGGAAGATATGCTTCTTTTTGGCCTTCGTTTCCGAATTTCGCGAGGGGATAGCTTACTAAAGAATTTCCGACCGCCAAAATCAGCGAGCCTCCAGACCACGCGCGCGCCATCTCAATCATGGCAATCACTCCGGAAAGATTGTCAATCTCGGCACCGCCGTATTCTTCAGGAACATTTATGGCGGTAAGTCCGAACTCTGCCATTGCGTGCACCCATTCCCAGGCAAACAGGGCGGGCTCCTGCCCATGCCGCTCGTATTTTCTGATCATTGCTTTAATATCCGGTTCAGCCAGCCTTTTTCTTACGGTATCTTTAAGAAGCAGATGTTCATCCGAAAGCTTCATTTTTTGGTCCATTCAGTCTGCAAAAAATATAGCACCGCCAGCCAAAGAGCACATATTGACAAATAAAATCATATTTGCTATCTTGTAGCACAGAGGATTGAAAGGGGGGATGGCTCATGGAAGGATTTCTTTTTGGCACAGGTTATGTAATTATGGTTGTCGTTTTGTTGGCCTTGGCATTAGTTGCGATAAGATTATTGCCATTTCTTACGACCATAGCTATGGTCTTGGTTCTTTTGCAAGTCATATTGCCAGGCATGGCAATACCCAACATAGAGGCAAATATTTGGCATCAGGTAGCAGTAATGATTTTAGCGGTTTTTGGACTTATGGGCACTGTTCTTGATTTTGTTTGTTTGAGAAAAAGGCTTTCAAATTTTTGGTGTATTCTCGCAACAGCGTTCGGAAAAGATTAAAACAAAAAAAGCCGTCCTTAGGTGGACGGCCCTTTTTTGTTTTCTAAAAACTCTTTATGAGCCCAAAGGCCCTCAACAAGTTCAGCGATGCCTTTTTTCTCCAGTGCGTTGACCAAAAACACTTTTTTTGTCCAGCCGTTGGCGTCCGTTTTGCAACCCAGCTTGATTTCTGCCAAAGCGAAAAATTGTTTTGTGTTCGTGAACGATTCTCGTTCGTTGACCGCGAAAATATGAGCTTTTTCGTTTTGGCCCGACTTTTCAAGAGTCAGCGCACCGCCCAGCGGAGCCAAGACTTGAACAAGCGTATCAACGCAGTTTTCTATTTCTACGTCCGTTTGTCCCGCGCCGGCCGTTTCAACAATCACGATATCAACAAAGTGTTTTGTAAAGCCGATCATCTTCGGAAGAGCAACAGTCAGTGCCGATTTTACGCCTCTTGTGGCAAAACTGCGTACGAATAAGCCGTCATCCAGATCAAGCTTCGGGTCGCGCAGTTCGTTTCTGTCGGCGAGAAGTGCCGAGCCGTCTTCCGAGCTCGGATCTATCAATAAAGCCGCTACCGTAAAAACTTTTTTTCTAAGCGTCTTAATAAGCGGATTGATTAGCGTGCTTTTTCCGGCGGCGGCGATTCCCGTCACGCCGATGACCCAGCAGGAATTTGTTTCTTCAAGAGCCGGAATCGTAAAATGTTTATATTTTTGATAGAGAGACAGTCCCTGCGCCAGAGAATTTCTTTGCGTCCATGTGATTTTTTTCATTGTCCGAATTTCTCCTTCAAATTTGAAATGATCTGTCCGAAATCGGAAGTTCCCGGCACATAAATATTCTTGATACCGAGCTTCTCTTTTATCGTTTTTTCGTCCTGCGGGAGCATTATGCCTCCACCAATGATCTCAATATCGCGCCTCCCAACCTCTTGCAGACACTTTTGAATATCTTCAAAAAATCCCGGGGCATAGCCTATCATCGCCGATATTCCGACCATGTCCACGTCTTCTTCCGCGGCAGCTTTGGCGATAACTTCTGGCGTTGTTCGTAGGCCCAAATGAATGACTTCCGCTCCCATTGCCCGGAAAACATCCTGCATGGCGTAAAAACCGACCGTGTGTCCGTCGTGTCCGCCCTTGGCAATAAGCACGCGCATTGGCACGGTGAATTTATATCCTCCGGTCAATTTCAGCGTTGCTTCCCGCGAAAGACGGGATGTAATCAGGGGCATCGCTTCGGGCCCTCCCCATACTTCTCGGAGCGCTTTGTGAATCTCTCCCGTTGTTGCTACTTTGACCGCGGCGATAAGAACCGGCATCAGGTTTTCTTTTCTTTCGGCGGCCAGCTTTACGCTGTCCAAAGTATTTTGAACGGCAATTTCCGACCGGTCTTTTTTGAAAGCGCGCAATCTTTCCAGCTGTTCCTTTTCAAATCCGCGTCTTTCCTCAAGCTCCCTTACTATGTCGGCCAATTCGCTTTCCTGATATTCGTCTTTCGCGGAAAAATATTGCTTATCAGGCTCGTTTTTCCATTTTTCAAGTTTTGCAATCTCTTTTACGGCGTTCTCGTGTATTTTCTTTTGGGGATAAGCAACTTTTATTGCTTCTGCAATTCCGCCTATATTTTCAATGTTGGCGACTTCGCGCTTTGCCTCTTCATATAATCTTTCGGTTTCCGTCTCAAGCGCGCGTGCTCCGCCGAAGGCGTCGGGAAAATCAGAAAAACCGGATTCGTGCAACTGGATCAATTGTGTATCAATGGCAATCCGCACTCCTTTTTCGGTCGGGACGCAGTAGAGCTCGTCAAAGGCGTTCGCGTGAATGCTTTGCGCTCCACCCAATATTGCCCAGAGAACCTGATTTGAAACCCGCATAATATTATTCAGCGGCCTGTTTCTTTGCAGAGTGCATCCGGCAGTTTGTACGTGTATGCGGCACCACATTGACTGCAGTTTCGGATCTTTGAGATCGTATTTTCTGGGAATCGGTATTTTGAAAAGCCGATGCGTAATTTCAGCCCAGAGCCAGCGAGCCGCGCGGTATTTTGCGATCTCTTCCATGCCATTGTTGTGTGAATCAAAAAAGAATGAAAACCGCGGAGCGAACTGTTCAAATTTCAGGCCCCTTTCCAAAAGTTTTCTCGCGTAGCCGATAGCACAGGCAAAAGGCAAAGCAATTTCCATGGCCGGCGAACACAAGGATTCTCTGGGCTGATAGCCTTGGCACGATACAAAATACCAATCCGGAATATATTTCGCGCAAAATTCCATCAAATCAACGCCCAAACGTACTCCCTGTTTGAGCGGAAACAATACTTCGTTTTGCGAATAATGTTCGCCGTAAATATTATTTTGAATCGTTCCCCTTAAACGGGACGGATAGATTCCGCGTTTTTGCGCAACAGAAAGATATCTTGCCATAAAGTCTGCCGCGGAAGCGTTGATTGTAAAAGAGACCGATTTTTGGTCAATTGCGATGCCGTAAAACATATCATAAACGTCTTGCGAGGTATCTATTGCAACGCCGTCCCAGCCAACTTCGTGACGGGAGAGTGGTGCGTCTGAATCATCTCCATAAAGCGTTGGGAGGTCCATGGCTATGGAATATCCGGTGCCGCCAAATTTATCTATTTTTTTCAGCCGCGCGTTCGTATGTCTTGCGGTGCCCATTCCGGCGAATTGCCGAATAGTCGGTTTTTTATCTTTATACATTCTCGGATAGATTCCGGCTTTAAAGGGATATTTCCCCGGCATAATTATTTTCATATTTAAATTTCAATTCTGCCAGAACTATAGCATTAGGGAAAAAGCAGTGGGACTTTACAAAAATAATGAGATATGTTATCCTTTTGAAAGGAGGGGGTCTAAAATGCCATACGGTTCAAAAATTGGGAACGCGCTCGACTGGCTTGATAGTGAGTTACGAGACGATCCCGAAGTGGACGCCGCAAGAAAACTAAAATTGATAGAACAAGTTTCGTTGAAGTTTGACCTTTCACCCATAGACGAGAAATATCTGCGCGCCCTTTTAAAAGTTAATGTCATGCGCCCGGAAGAAATTCGTTTAGCGAAAGAGGCCATTCAAAAAGAGATTCGCGAATTAGAGACGGGGTTCGTTGAAAAGAAAACGGCACTGCTTGAATTGATGAAAAAATGTAAACATCCTGATGAGCGCACAGATCAAGACAATAATTTATATTGTCCTGATTGCGGACACTTTGATTAAGCTGAAAAAAGATCCGTGTTTTTTTTAAAATCGCCCCATAACTGCTGGGCGATTTTTTTATTGATAGAAAATATCTTATTTGAGTTCCTTATACGCCTTCCCCGCCTTGCTGACGTGGGGCTGTAATGTTTGAGCACCTTCGTCCCAGGATGCCGGGCAGACGCGCCCGGGATTTTTGCGGACAAAATCAAGCGCTTTTAATTTGCGCAGAGTTTCAGAGGCGTTCCTGCCGATAGTGTCCGCGACAATTTCTGCTCCGCGCAAAACACCATCCGGGTCTATTATAAATACGGCGCGGTGAGCCATGCCGATATCTTCGTTATAAATTCCAAGCTCCCGTGAAAATTTCCCGTTATGGTCAGCCGCCATTTGATATTGAAAATCTTTAAGCAGACCTTCGGAGTCAAGCCAGGCTTTATGGGTGAAAACCGTATCGGTTGATGCAACCACTACCTCGGCGCCTATTTTTTTAAAATCCTCTTTTCTCCCATGCAAATCCTTAAGTTCCGTGGGACATACAAAAGTAAAATCTGCCGGATAGAAAAACAATATAAGCCATTTTTTTACAAAATCCTCTAATGCGGTTTTACCCGCTTCGCCACGGACGGGGTTATATACTTCAAGAAAAAATGAGGGAAATTTTTTGTCTATTTGAAACATGTTATTGGGCGTGTTTGACGCAGGTAAGCGCGGCTACGTTTGCTTTCAGTCTTTCTTCGTCAATCGGTTCTCCGCCGACAGCGCAAAGACCGTATTTGCCGGAGCGCATTTTTTCCAGGGCTTCATTCACGTCGCGAAGGCGCGATTCCAGATTGAATTCAACGCTTGAACGGTTTTCCAGCTCTTCTTCTTCGTCGGCCATCTCATTTTTATCCGACTTCATCAAATTCATATCCGGAAAGCTTGTTTCCCAGTCTTCCGGCGCATCCGGATTCCTGTGGGCGATGGTCCCGAGCTCGCCCTCTAGCTTTGTTTTCTCCTCCTCCAGCGCTTTTCTGAAAAAATCTAAATTTAGTGCCATGTTGAAAAGCTTAGCAAATTAATTGCGCGGAGGCAATTTAATAAGGCGGTCAATAATTAAAGCAAGGCCATCGCGGGAAGTTGAGATGACCAGAAATTGTTTATTAAATATCGTATACGCAAGAAGTGTTTTCCCTCCGCCGGACGACGTGGAATTTTTCAGCACCCTAGAATCGTTGTTTTTGATAATTTCGTCCCGGAAAGTAAATTGGTTTATGTTTTCCAGCCCCTCTCCGTCTAAAAAAAGCCTAAAATCTTGTGCAATCGCCCGCTCCCACTCCAGCATAGAGCCCACTGCCCGAGCAAAATCGCGCACTTTGAAAATAACGGAAAAATCTCTGGACACATCCGTATAAGCGACAAGCGCGTTAAACTCCGGGAATACGTTTTCCAAAAAAACGTTCCCGCTCCTCCACGAAAGCGTCTTTACGAATTCGCCAGAATCAATAAATTTTTCGCCGCCGGTTTTTTGGTCTATTTTCACCGGCAAATAAACAATCGTACCGAACCGGAGCAGCCGCTTCCGCTCCTCATTGATTTTCGCCGTTAATTCTCCGGGCAGAGCCTCCCGGAAGGTGATTATTTTTTGTTCGTCCGCGGCGATCATTTTGGGAAACGGTTTCGGAGCTTCCGAAATGGCATCGGCCCCTTCTCTCATTTGCAGCCATTTTTGATACCCGAAATATCCGCCGGCTCCCAAAAGCAAAAGAATTACGAAATAAATTGCCGCTTTTTTTAAAAAGCGCCCCGCGGCTGCGGAAAAAACTGCTCCGGCGCGGTTTTGAGAAACGTACTGTTTTGTCGCGATATCCAGCCGCGATACCTGCCGCTCTTTGATCAGCTCCTCCGCGTCACCGCGCATCGTCCTTATTTTAGGAATTTCCCTTTCGTCCGCCATACTTTTATTTTAGCATTTTTACCGACGATGCGGGCCGCCTCTGCCGCCTCCGAATCCGCCTCTTCCGCCGCCGCGCTCCTGGTCGCGCCTCGCGCGGTTCTCGGCTTGGCGCCTTGCCTCTGCCTCTCCCGCCCGGCGTTCTTCGTGAGATTTTAACGCAAGTTCCTTAACAGCTTTGATAGAAAAATTGATTCTCCCTTGATCGTCTATTCCTATTATTTTCACGGACACTTCGTCTCCGGGGGCGACAACGTCGGTCACTTGTTCAACACGAAATGGCGCAAGTTCGGAAACGTGCACCATTCCCTCCTGCCTCGGACCGATTTCCACCATCGCTCCGAACGGAAAAATACGCGTCACCTTCCCCTCAAAAACCGCGCCTATCTCCAATTCCTTTGTAAGTGCTTTTATTTTTGCTTCGGCTTTTTTCATTCCCTCCTCGTTCGTTGAAGTGATAAAAATAGTTCCGTCGTCTTCTATATCAATTTCCGCTCCGGTTTCGGCGACGATAGACTGTATCATTTTCCCTCCGGGGCCGATTACTGTTCCGATCTTTTCGGGATTTATCTGCATTTTCAAAATCCTCGGAGCGTTCGCGGGGAGCTCCGGCCGGGGAGCGGGGAGCTCGTTCGTAATCACTTCCAGAATTTGAATTCTGGCCTCACGCGCGCGTAAAAATGCCTCCTTCATTATCTTAAGCGGAATTCCGTCAACCTTTACATCCATCTGCACGGCGGTGATGCCGTCTTTCGTTCCGGCGACTTTAAAATCCATATCTCCGTGATGATCTTCCGGTCCCTGAATGTCGGTCAAAATTTTATAATGGTTTTCGTCTTTCATCATGAGCCCCATAGCGGCTCCAGAAACCGGAGCTTTTATCGGCACGCCCGCGTCCATAAGCGCCAAAGACGCCGCTGTAACGGAGCCCATTGAACTTGAGCCGTTTGAAGAAAGCGTTTCCGAAACAACCCTGATGGTATACGGAAAATCAGTTGCTTCGGGTATCACCGCGAGAAGCGCGCGCTCACCCAAGGCTCCGTGCCCGATATCGCGCCTCACAGGTCCGCGCATCGGTTTTACTTCTCCCACCGAAAACGGCGGGAAATTATAATGGTGCATAAATCTTTTTTT
>Ga0209542_10016606_pt1 | contig 12190 bp, 8 predicted proteins | sample RifCSPhighO2_01_FD_184028 | JGI IMG/M metagenome (GOLD analysis project Ga0209542, IMG submission 184028) | Soil microbial communities from Rifle, Colorado - Rifle CSP2_plank highO2_0.1 (SPAdes) (version 2) | ecosystem: Environmental > Terrestrial > Deep subsurface > Rock core/Sediment ...
AGGGAAGGTATCTGATGTTTTGACTGGTTTGAAGCCAATTAAAGGTGAGGTAGTAATTTTATTTAGGAGTTAGAATTCTTCGAGGGTGGAAGTGTCGCCAAGGGGAAGGCCGAGCTCGCGGGCGCGGAGAAGACGGCGAACGATCTTTCCGGATCTGGTTTTGGGAAGACTGTCGACAAACTCGATTTCGCGGGGATAGGCATGACCAGCCAGATGATGTTTGACGTGGTCCATGATTTCTTGTTTGAGTCGTTCCGACGGCTTGAACCCCGGCTTGAGAGCAATAAAGGCTTTGATAATTTCTCCCCGAAGAACGTCCGGTTTGCCAATTACTCCGGCTTCGGCACAGGCGGGATAGCTGATAATGGCGCTCTCGACCTCGAATGGGCCAACTCGCTCGCCTTGGGTCTTGATGACATCGTCAGCTCGGCCAACAAACCAATAATAACCATCTTTATCCTTGAAAGCTCGGTCACCGGTAATATAGTAACCCTTGATGAAGTAGGATTTGAATTTTTTTGGTCGCATCCAAATCTTGATCATTTGGGAGGAAAACCCTTTTTTTAGAGCCAAATTCCCTTCGGTAAGAGGAGGCAGTTCGTGGCCATGGTCATCGACAATGGCGGGGTGAATTCCAGGAAAAGGCTTCCCCATGGAACCGACACGAATGTCTAGGCTGGGATAGTTGGCAATCATGATTCCCCCGGTTTCGGTTTGCCACCAAGTGTCGTGGAAAGCGTGTTTGTAGACTCGCCTGCTCCAGAGAAGCGGCTCAGGATTTAGTGGTTCCCCGACACTTCCGAGGTGGCGAAGTGAAGATAAATTATGGAAATGAGCTAGTTCGTCTCCGGCGGCTTGAAGCATGCGAATGGCGGTGGGAGCAGAATACCAAACAGTGACGTGATACTTTTCGATGATCTTGTACCATGTTTTCGGATCGAATCGGCCTGAATAGACGACGGTGCTGGCGCCATTGCTCAGGGTGCCAAGAATTTGATAGGCGATGCCGGTGACCCAGCCCGGATCGGCGGTACACCAATAAACATCATTTGGTTTGAGGTCAAGAACGTATTTGGCGGTTAGGTGCTGTTGGATTATCGCCTTGTGAGCGTGAATAACTCCCTTGGGCTTGCCTGTAGTCCCTGAGGTATAGAGCATGAATGCGGGGTCGTCCGGATCGGTGTGGCTGGTATGAAGGATTTCTGATTGTTTGGCTAAATGCTTTGCCAGTTCGGTCGTAGTTAACACGTGTTCCAGAGCGGGGAGCTTCCTTTTAATAGTATCTAGGCGGGGTTTAAGCTCGTCGGTAGTGATAAGAACTTTGGCAGAACTGTTTTCGAGTCGGTCAAATATGGCGTCGGAACCAAAAGCGGAAAACATGGTCCCGGCGATAGCCCCGATCTTTAGAGTTCCCAGGAAACCATAAAATATTTCCGGAATGCGAGGAAGAAAGAAAAAGACGCGGTCACCCGGATTGACACCAAGAGACTTAAGATAATTACCGAATCTGTTGGCGAGCTGATTCAGTTCAAAAAATGTAATTTTGGTTTCGACTAGATTGTCGTCTAGGTGGTAAAGGGCGATTTTATTTTTGTTTTCGTTGTAGGCATGGCGTTCGACGGCGTTATAGGCGGCATTAAGTTTGCTGTCCTCAAAGTACTCGATCTCTCCCCTCTCCCACTCCTTTAAATCAAAATCGCGGTAAGCAGTTTCGTAGTTTTTTAGATTCGGTTCAAAATCCAGATGTTTATCCTCAACGGTGATAGTTTTGAACTTTTGCATGTGATTTAACTATAGAGATTTTTGCCGGTCATTTCTGGGGGTTTTGGGATTTTCAGGAGATTTAGAATGGTAGGGGCAACGTCGGCCAAAACCCCATTTTCGAGCTTTCCGGAAGGCAGTTCTTTCGAATAGATAATAAAAGGCACGGGAAAGAGTGAGTGCTCGGTGTCCATTTCGCGAGTTTCCCGATTGAGAAGTTCCTCGGCATTACCATGATCTGCGGTCATTAATAAGTATGAATCTGTTTGGTTGGCTAGTTCAAGTAATTTGGCTAGCCCGGCATCAGCGGCCCTGATGGCAAGAATTGTCTTTTCGATATTACCAGTGTGAGCGACCATATCGGGGCAGGCGATATTGATAACTCCCAAAACATGGCCGTTACCGGCGAAAACCTTACAAAATGAGTCTATAAGCAAGGGAGTGCTCATTTCCGGAACCAGATCGTAGGTGGCCACCTGTGGTGAAGGAATTATTAGTCGTTCCTCTGCCGGAAATGGATCATATCTTTGGCCGTTGAAGTAATAGGTGACAAAGCGTTCTTTTTCGCTTTCGGCGGCCCGGAGTTGTTTTTGACCGGAATTGCTGATTAGCTCTCCCAGAGGATTCTTGAGAGTTAGGTCAGGAAAAGCAACCGGAACGTTGAATTTCGGGTGATACTTGGTCAGGGTAACCAACTTTAAATTGGTGATATTGGCGTCTAGAAGAGTTTTGGTTAGTTGGCGAGGCCGATCGATGCGGAAATTGTAAAAAATAACCGCGTCGTTGTTTTTGATTCTAGTTTCAGCTGGATTTCCGCCGATACTGACCGGCCTGATGAATTCGTCACTTTCTCCCCGATCGTAAGATTCCTTTATGGCTTGTTCGGCTGTTTCCACGTTCGGACAAGTTAACCCAGTAAGGCAATCGAAGGCAAGCTTGGTGCGGTCAAGGCGCATGTCCCGATCCATGGCGTAGTAGCGGCCGAGTAGACTGGCTATTTTTCCGGCGGACAAGTAACGGCTGAGATGTTCGGTCACGGCGTTGACTTGATTGATGGCGTCGTGCGGTGGGGAATCTCGACCATCGGTGATTAAATGAAGGTATACCTTTTCAACTTCGTGGTGAGCGGCCAGCATAATCAGAGCATAAAGATGCTCGTTGGCGGCGTGGACTCCGGAGGCACCCACAAGGCCAAGAAGATGGAGGGCGGAATGATTGGTATTGGCGTGATTGATCGCTTCAATGAGAGCGGGGTTGGTGAAGAAGGATCCTTCGGCGATACTCATATTGATGCGAGCTAGGTCCTGATAGACGATTCGGCCGGCACCGATGTTTAGGTGTCCGGTTTCGGTGTTCCCATCTTGGTCGGCCGGAAGTCCGACGGCAATGCCCGACGCCTCCAACTGGCTATGGGGATAGTGTTCCATAAGGTTTTTGTAAGTGGGTGGATTGGCTAGGGTAATGGCGTTCCCCGGACTCGCAGGGGCGATTCCCCAACCATCCATAATGCACAGAATGACGCGTTTGTTCATTTTCCTTGGGCGGTTAGGTAGTCTTCAATAAATGCGAGGCGGTTGTATTTGGTGACGCGCTCCATGCGGTTGGGAGCACCAAACTTGGCGTAGTCAGCGCCGATGCCGACGGCAAAGTCAGCAATAAAATCTTCGTCGGTGTCGCCAGAACGGTGAGAAGCAATGACAGAGAAGTTATTTTTCTTGGCCAGCTTGACTACCTGAACCGTTTCACTGATGGTGCCGATCTGGTTTGGTTTGACGAGAACGGCGTTACAAGCATGCAGCTCAATTGCTTTTTGAAGTCGAGCCTTGTTGGTCACCAGAAGATCATCGCCTACAATCATGGTTTCTCTCCCCATTTCCAAGTAGAGGTGAACCCAGTGATCCCAAGCGTCTTGATCAAAGGGGTCTTCGATCGAGAGAAGGTTATATTGTTTCTTTAGATCAATGAGAAATTTCATAAATTCGTCGGGTGTGTAGGATTCCGGACGGTCCTTGATGGTGTATTTCCAATTGCTGTAGAAGGTGCTGGCGGCGACATCCAGACCAAGGAAGCAATCGGTGTTTAATTTGTAATGTGTCGCATTTATCGCCTCGACCATTAGCTCGAGAGCATCAACGTTGGCGTAGAGGTTGGGAGCAAAACCACCCTCGTCTCCGACTGAATGAATGGCTTTTTTATTTGTTAAAACTTTCCTGAGACTTTGGTAAATCTCGTCGCCTATTTCCAGGGCTTTTTTATAGGGAAGTTGACTGCTGGGGATAAGATGAAATTCCTGAAAATCCAGATTGCCGGCGCCGTGCTTCCCCCCGTTGATTAGATTAAAAATAGGAGTTGGCAGATGCTTGCTGGAAAGCTTTATCAGGGCGTATTTTTCGGCCAGATATTCGTAAGTTTGAAGGTTACTAACTAGAGCACCTAGCTCGCAGGCGGCTTGTGAGACGGAAAGAATAGCGTTTCCACCGAGTTTGCTTTTGTTTTCAGTGCCGTCCAGATTGAGAAGAATTTGGTCGATGTTGTTTTGTTTGGTCGGATCTTGGCCGATGATAAAAGGGGAGATGACGTGATTGACAGCGTCGACCGCTTTGAGGACCCCCAAGCCGCCAAAGCGGGCTTGATCGCCATCACGAAGTTCAACTGCCTCGAGGCGACCGGTCGAAGCACCGGAGGGAACTGAAGAAACCGCGCCGTGATCGTCATCTGACCAGATGGTGGTCTCGATAGTGGGAGTGCCGCGAGAGTCCAGGATTTCTCGGGCGTGAAGTGCTTTGATTTTAGCCATATTGTCAGTTTTCAGCTATCAGTTTTCAGCTGACAGCATATTTTTGTTTGATTAGTTTTTTAATAGGCGTTTTTCGGCCTCGGCGATTAGGCGCCGAGTACGGTCGATAGCGTCGGGGGAAACGCTGACACTTGTAATCCCCCACTCGACTAATTTCTCCGTTAGATCTGAATAGACGCTGGGAGCCTGACCACAAATGCCGCACATAATATTGTGTTTGAGACAGGTTTTGACGGTTCGTTCCAAGGCCCACATAACAGCCGGATCTCTCTCATCATAAACCGGAGCGACGGTTTCGTTGTCTCGATCGGTACCAAGGATAAGCATGGTTAGATCGTTGCTACCGATGGAGACGCCATCAAGGCCACAATTGATAAAATCTTCCAACAAAATGACGTTACTGGGAATTTCGACCATCATCAATAGTTTGAAGCTGTTACTTCGAGCTAGGCCGTGAGCGGCGACGATTTGTTTTACTTTTCTCATTTGTTCAACCGTCCTGACAAAAGGAATCATCAGCCAGAGGTTTTTGAAGCCAAGTTTGTTTCTAACATTTTTGATAGCTTCTAACTCGAGGCTAAAAACAGACTCGTCGATGATATAACGGTAAGCACCACGATAGCCAAGCATGGGATTGGGTTCGTTTGGTTCATAAGTCTCGCCGCCGACGAGATTTCGGTATTCGTTGGTTTTAAAATCGGTGGCCCGGTAGATGACTGGTCTGGTGCCGAAGCTTTGGGTAAATTTGGCTAGACCAGCGGTCAACTTGTCGATGAAAACTTGGGACCGGCCATCATGAATTAATTTTTTTGGATGAATGCCGATCTCAGCGATCATAAATTCGGCTCGAAGCAAACCGACGCCATCAGCATTCCCCTGAGCAATGGTGCCAGCCAGCTCTGGCTCACCTAGATTGACGTAAACTTTGGTAGCGGTAGTGGGAAGGTCGGAGTCCTTCTTGTGGAGAGCGATAGTCAGCTTTGGTAGGCCAGCATAAATATTTCCGGTGGAGCCATCAAGAGTAACCTGATCACCGTTTTTGAGGTTCTTGGTGGCATTTTTGGTACCGACTACGGCGGGTACGCCAAGCTCGCGACTGACTATAGCGGCGTGGCTGGTCTGGCCCCCCTTGTTGGTAATTATGCCTGAGGCTCGTTTCATGGCGGGAACGAAATCGGGCGAAGTCATGGTGGTAACTAAGATGTCTCCGGTTTTGACTTCTTCGAGATTTTTGAGAGATAGTATTCGAGAAACCGGACCATAGGCAATACCCGGAGAAGCCGAGGCACCGGTGAGGATTAATTTCATCTCGTTGAGTGATTTGGGATCCACAGACTTGACCTTCTCCGGGTGGAGGTTCATGGTGGTAATGGGTCGGCTTTGGACAATGTATAAGGCCCCTTTCTCAAGGGCCCACTCCATATCTTGGGGGAAGTAATAGTGTTTTTGAATATCAACCCCGATTCGAGCTAGTTTGAGAATTTGGTCGTCAGTGAGTTTGGGGAGTTTGACTCGTTTATTTGGCACCTTTTCTTTTTTGACACCGCTGGGATAACGGTAGACCTCCATAATTTCCTGCTCGGAGATAAGCCTCGAGTGAATGGTAAAATCCGACTTGTTTATGACGTAGTGATCTGGGGTGACGACTCCCTGAACCATATAATCACCTAGTCCCCAGACGGCTTCGATGATGAGCTGATTCTTGTCGTTGGTTACCGGATTGACCGAGAACATGACACCACTAACTTCGGATTGGATCATAAGCTGAACAGGAATAGCTAGGGCGACCTGGAAGTGATCAAAACCCTTGGTGGCCCGATAATATATGGCGCGGGCACCGAAGAGCGATGCCCAAGCCCTCCGAATTGCCTGAATCAAATTGGCCTCGCCCTTGATATTGAGATAACTTTCTTGCTGACCGGCAAAGGAAGCGTCAGGGAGGTCTTCGGCGGTGGCGGATGAACGAACGGCAACAAGAGGAGTTTTGATACCCGGCTTTAGATGTTGGTAAAGATTAAAAATCTGCTTGGTGAAGTCCTCGGGAATATCGGCATGTAAAATAAGACCTTGAATTTTTTTGGCGGCTACAGCGAGCTTTTTGGTGTCTTCGATATCGAGGCCTTTGAGAAGAACACGGATCTTTGGTGCAAGTTGGTTAATGGCGATCATTTCTCGATAGGCGTTGGCGGTAAGACAGAAACCGGGAGGAATGGGAAAGCCGGCTCCAGCCATCTCTCCCAAGTTGGCTCCTTTGCCGCCAACAAGGGGGATGTCTTCTTTTTCAATCTGACTGAACGGTAAGATCAAGGCGGTTTGTTTGTTCATTCCGGTTTTGATAATTGGCTCTTTAGATAGTCTACGGAAGGGATGGGTCCCGGGTCAATCCGATAAAGCATAGCTAGATAAAAAGAGAGGAATGAACCGAAGTAGAGGGTCTCGAAGGCTTGGAGGGTGGGATGAGTCGATTCGGGCTTGATGACGGTAGAAACGAAGCCGTGCTTGGTCAATATTTGGCGGGTGATGGCGAGACGGCTCTGGATCACTATTGGGTAGTGATCGGAATTTATCAAAATAAAATGGAGACTTTCCTTCAGACTTTTTGGAAAGGAGAGACCCTCCAGAAAATGGTGGTCGAGCTCCGGTAAATTGAAGGCGGCGGCAAAGGTTTTGCTGTTTTCGTTGATCATGTTTTTGACGGCGTGGACGGTGCCATTGAGGTGGTTGGCGGAGACGAATATTACTGCTCGGTCACGGAGCTTATCGGCCAAAATTTTGGCGGGATTTTTCTCAAGTGGAGTTTCCTTGAGGAATTGATTGGTCATTCCTGCCAGAAAACTATTGATGTCTTTGACATCGTGGTCGGTAAAATTAATGAAGCCACAGCGGGTCAAGACGGCAAACACGGCGATGATGGAATAGCCTAGGCCCATGCGGGGTTGCTTTGAAGGGTTATCGGTTGGATCGATTTGGTAGTAATCGAGTTTGTTTTTTTTGGCGAAGGCGAGAAGTTTGCCGCCGGTGGTGATGCAGAATATTTTAGTTCGACGATGAAGTGCGTCTAGACCGGCTGAAAGTGTTTCCTCAGTGTCGCCAGAGTAACTGCTGAGGATGACAAAGCTATTCTTGTCGACGTAGTTGGGTAGTCGGTAGTTGGTTACGACCTCGAGGGGGACGTTTAAAATATATTGGTCCAGAGAACGGATAATTCGTCCCGATAGAGCGCTTCCGCCCATGCCGGCGATGACGATATTCTTTGCCAAACTGCAGTTGGTGTGGAGGGTTTGATTGCTGGTTTGAACCCAAGCGTTTTCGATTTGGGAAGGCAACCCAAGGATTGACTCGTAGATTTTTGATTTGTCGAGCTTGTAAGTATCCGGCTGGTCAAGAATAGATTTGAACATAGGGGCAGTATTCACTTCAGTTTAGCAAACTTAGGCGACGATTTGTTTGGCGAAGGAGAGGGCGTGGGTAAGGTATTGATTGGCTTTGGTTTCCTGATTGCTCTCGACGAAGACGCGGAATTCCGGGGCATTTCCGGAAGGTCTAAATAAAATCCAGGTGTTTTTGTCCAAAATAAGTTTCACGCCGTCGGTGGTATCGATACTTTGGCTAGTCAGAAAGCCTTTGGCTTTCTCAAGAATCAGACCAAATTTCTCAGTCGGGCAGTCGAATTTTGAACGACGGATATAAAACTCTGGTAGCTCCCCAACCAATTCATGTAGGGAAAGTTTCGACCACTTGAGAATATTTAACATTTTGATGAAAGTAACTCCGCCGTCACGGGAAAGCATGACATCTTCATGGATACAGCCGCCGTTGCTCTCAAATCCGAAGTTACTGCCGTATTTTTTCATGCCGGCGATGACGTAGGGCGAACCAACTCGGGTTCGGATGACTTCCTTGCCGATGTAATTAATGACATTGCTAACATTCACCGGGCAGACGACTGAGTCGGCGGCGTGCCACTTGGCGATCAAAGTACCGGAATAATCACCCGGAATAAAATTGCCCTTTCTATCAACGAAAATACAACGGTCACCGTCGGAGTCAAAGCCAACCCCAAGATCTGCTTTTTCTTCAACGACTTTTTCCTGAAGTGCTCTAAAGGCGCCATCAGTTTCGGTGTCCCGACTGATGAGCTGTTCTTGAGTTTGACCATTAATGACGACAAAGTCAGCCGAAAGTTCCCGAAGGACGGTTTTCATTACCTCGGTTTGTCCCCCATTCCCCGGGTCAAGGACGATTTTCACTTTTGGGAGGGGATGATCGACAAGCGATAAAAGCATCTCAATATAGTTATTGATACCCCGGTTTGATTGGGGAATGGTTCCCATTACGGTGATCGGGGAAACTTTTTCTTTTAGACTTTGGTAGAGATCGCTAATTTGTTTTTCCTGATCTTTGTTGATTTCTTCTTTGTTGGCGAAGAATTTGACACCGTTGCTCTCAGTATCGATGTGACTACCGGTGACCATGATGGCGGCGATTACTCCCATAGATAGGATTGAATAGTTCGCGGCGGGGACAGGAATGGCGCCAAGATGAATGGCGTCTCTCCCGGCGTAGCGAAGGCCGTAGATTATGTATTGAGCGATGTGGGGGGAACTGGTTCGGGTGTCGATGCCGACAGCGACGTCTCCAGTCTGGTTGTTTTGATCTAGAAAAATGGCGAAGGTTCGACCGAGGTCAAAACAAAATTGAGGTGTAAAAAGGCTGGTGGCGGGACCCCGAATCCCCGAGGTGCCAAATAATGTTTTCATAGACTGGCCACGCCGCAAGCTCCGCATGCAGGCGGGCGGGGCATTAAATCCAGTATAGCCGATCTTCCGTGGTTATTATTCTTTGGATGACCTCCCAGGTCGAACATGCAGGTTGAACATAATTAAAGTTCGACGGTTCGAATAGTAGAAGTAGTTGAAGTGTGTGGGTGCGGGAGTTTTACGTCTCGCACCCACAGTTGGTCAGGCTTTAGGATATAGGACCTTTATGGTGGTCTTCTTGATATCTGAGGCGGCGATAATTGCGTTCCACAAGGCTGAGTCGCGGGCGATATCGACCCTAGTGGTGCCTTGTTTCCCTTGAGATAAGATGACTAACGTCATCATCAAGGTGTAGATTGCTCCATCTTCGCCTGTTGTTCCAATCCATTCGGCGTGAACTTGGAAATTTCGGCCGTTGATGTCGAGATCTTCGTAAGCACCCGGCGAGTCAGCATTGTACAGATATTCTTCCACCATTGCATTGGAGATATTGTCAATGACAGGACTTTTGAGTTGGGGTCGGTGCTTTTCAACGAAGATATGTTGGGTTGCCTTTGAAGCAGACATTGCATGTTTTGAAAGCTGGCGGAAAAGGAGTGAGCGCTCACCCTGTCTTCCTTTGACTTTCATCCTAGTTAACGTGCTTGAATTTGGATCCGTGGGTATTCTAGCAAAATATAGGACTCTACGCAACTATAGGCTGGCGAGGAGGGTGAAGAGTTGGGTGGAGAGAGGCAGGGGGTTAACGCCGGTTTTTAGCTGTTTGTCGATATGATAAAGGTCGTGATGAAGTTTTAGGAGTCCCCTTTCGCCGAAGGCGCGGGCCTGCGAAATAAGCCGAGATTTTTGCCAAGGGGCACCCTTGAGAGTGCTTGGATCTAAAGCTTGGATGAGGAGACGAACTTGACGGACGAGCATAGCGAAAACTAATTCTGGAGGTTGATTGGCATTTTCGAGCTGATCAAAAAGACTCAAACTTCTCGGGGCGGAACCCGGTTTAAGACTGTCCAAAAAAGTAAAAATAATTGCCGCCGGTTTGTGACTTGAGACCGTGGCCTTTTTGAAGGGTTTTATGACAGTGGCGGTGAGAGCCTTATTTTCGTAGAGAATGATTTGACGGTCCTGATACTTGGTTAGAAACTCGATCAAATTGTCTTTGTTTTTGGATTTTGGGAGTGAAAATATACCCTCGATAATAATCATGGGCTGGAGACCAAAAAGGGTCATTCCCTCTAGAACCTGAGTCAGTTTGGTGAGATCCAGATCACGGGCGTCAAATCGGGAGACGCCGGCGGAGGAAGACTGGGCTTTTTCGAGCTCGTCGTTGAGGTGGTTTCTGGCTGTAACAGTGTCGTCACCGTGAATAATGATCATTGCTCATTTATCATTGCACATTGCTCATTTAACATTTATTTTGTCGCCGGGTTTGATGCCGGAGTTTGGATTGACCTCGAGGACGAAATTGGCTGGAGCTGGTGATTGGATCAGGGCGTAGGGGTCATTGAAATAGCCCTGACTAACACCGACAACCTGATCGTCCGCAATCCAAATAATATCGATATCAAACTTCATATCTTTCATCCAAAAAGTTTGAATTGCTTTTGTTTTCAAGTCAAAGTACATGGCCTGATTTTCTTCGAGTTTTGTATATTTGGCCAGGCCAACCGTTAGATCGGATTGGGCGCTAACGATTTCTGCCTGGTACGTCTTTGAGCCAACTGTAATGGTTTTGCTAAAGCGACTGAGGTGAATAATTTTCGTAATATAATTTACTATTTTTTGCCAAAGATTTTGGGTAGAAGGAGACATGACTGGCGGTGGTGGTGCCTCGCTTGGGATTGTTTCCATCGAAGTCGGGCTTGGAGTGTCCGGAGTCGGAGTTGGATAAACTTCAAGAGGAGGTTCCCCTGCCGTTGCGTAAGTTTGGATGGTTTGGTAAGCCAGAGTGGGTTGATGGTTTTTATTTAATATACTGAAATTATCGAAGGGCGGTGCGCCGGCGAATAATATAAATGGGGTAACGGCGACAACTTGATCATTGCTCCAGAGATTGTAAAAGGCGTGATTGTAAAAGGTGGCAATGGTGCGATCGTCGAGACCGGCGTTGCTCCAGCCGGCTTCGGTGATGAAGACGGGAAGTTTCCTTTTGGTGAAACGATTAACAAGTTCCAGATCATATTTAAAGCTGTCGGATTTGTTGTAGCCGGAGAGAGCGGGGCTACTGGAAAAACCGGGATTCCCATATGAATGAGAGTTCCAGCCATCAATCTTTTCAAAAACTTCGGGTCGTTGAAGGTACATCCGTTTTAGGTAGATGTCCCAGCGCATAAAATTGCCTCCGTTCGGGGCAGCGTTGTCCATGGCGGAGGGAAGGATAAAAAAATTATCGGAAAGTCGTTTGAATATATCGATGGCGTTGTTGAGAATTTCGGCGTAGTTCTCGGGGCTGACGGCGCCACCGTATTCGTCGGCCCGGTTGACCTCATTGAAAACGACGACGTAATGATTTTCGGTGGGCCAAGGTAGGTCGTTGAGGAAATTGGCAAAGTCGATCAAATCGTTGTCCTGTGGTTTCAACCATCGTGGTCCGTCACCGAGAGTGGCGACGCGGATGATGGGGATTATTTTCAGTTGCTGACATTTTTCCATGAAAACTGTCCATTTTTCACGGTTTCTATCAGTCGCCTGAATGGGAATGGTGACGTAACCCCATGATCCCTGGCCGTCGTTATTTACGAGCTTGGCGGCGTCAGATAATTCGTCTGGACTGAGGATGTGAACGCCGACGCGATTGTTGGGGACTGAAAAAGGATCATAGACGGCCATGGCAAAGTTTGCAGTTTGCAGATAGCAGTTTGCAGATAGCAGGATA
>Ga0209542_10016607_pt1 | contig 12190 bp, 15 predicted proteins | sample RifCSPhighO2_01_FD_184028 | JGI IMG/M metagenome (GOLD analysis project Ga0209542, IMG submission 184028) | Soil microbial communities from Rifle, Colorado - Rifle CSP2_plank highO2_0.1 (SPAdes) (version 2) | ecosystem: Environmental > Terrestrial > Deep subsurface > Rock core/Sediment ...
TCGGTGGAGACTCTTGGCTCAACGACAGTGATCTGCACTGACAAGACTGGAACGCTGACGCAGAACAAGATGGTGCTCAATACCTTGATGCTCAACAATGAAGAGCATAACGTGCATGAGAAGAATATCTCTCAGATAATGGGAATGCAGGAAGTTTTCAAGACGATGATCCTCTGCAATAACGCGACTTTGAAGAGTGCCTCTCAAGGATTCATAGGCGACCCTACAGAGACAGCTCTTATGGCATTCGCTGAACGGCATATAAGCATACAGGATCTGGCGCAGAAGAATCGTAGGATGAGAGAATTCCCTTTCGACTCAAAGACAAAGCGCATGATAACCTTTAATCAGGATCCGATCAGCACAACAGCGTTCATGAAAGGCGCCCCTGAGATCGTTCTTGCTAGCTGCGCAGGGATTCTCATAAATGGGAGGATAATTGCGCTCACAGCGCAAAAACGTAAAGATATCCTGAGAAGGTATGAGAAACTCGCTTCTCGCGGAGAAAGAGTGCTCGCTTTTGCGCTGAAGCGGATGAAGAACGCTGAAAAAGAGGCGCAGGAGAAGAATTTCCTGTTCATAGGTCTTGCAGGCCTTCTTGACCCTCCAAGACATGAAGTCCATGCTGCGATCGCGAAATGCGCTGAAGCAGGAATAAAGGTTATAATGATCACAGGGGATTACAGGACCACTGCTGAAGCGATATCAAGACAGATAGGGCTTACACGAGGAACTCCTAATATATTCACGGGCCAGGAGATAGATTCTCTGGATGAAGAAGAGCTTAAAGGGATACTGCGCAAAGACAATCTCATCTTCGCCAGGACAAACCCTATGCACAAGCTGCGCATAGTGAAATGCCTGCAGTCCATGGGTGAAGTGGTAACAGTCACAGGCGATGGTGTCAATGACGCTCCTGCGCTGAAGAACGCGGATATGGGAGTCGCTATGGGAGTCTCAGGCACTGAAGTCGCGAAAGAGGCTTCAGACATGATATTGCTTGATGACAGCTTTGCCACGATAATATCCGCTATTGAGGAAGGAAGGACAATCTTTGAGAACATCAAGAAATTCGTCTCTTACATACTGACCAGCAATGTTCCTGAAATCATGCCTTTCATCGCATTTGTCTTGTTGGGGATACCTTTGCCACTCACAGTCATACTAATACTATCGATAGATTTAGGCACTGACCTCATCCCAGCCATAGGCCTTGGAAGCGAGCGTACTGAGTCAGATGTCATGAAGCAGAGGCCGAAAAAGCGTTCAGAGCACTTACTGACCCCTTCATTGCTGTTCACCTCTTACGGGATACTCGGCATGATCCAGGCCGCTGCAGGCTTCTTCTCTTATTTCTTCATCCTGTTCAATGGAGGATGGTCATGGGGAGAGCAGCTTGCGATGGCTGATCCTCTATATCTCAAAGCTGTCACTGCTTTCTTCGCGAGCATAGTCATATGCCAGATGGTGAATGTGATGATAAACAGGACGCAAAGGCAATCTCTTTTCTACGCAGGGCTGCTGAAGAACAGGGTTGTGCTTTTAGGAATCAGTATCGAAATAGCTTTCCTTGCCGCTATAACCTCGGTGCCTGCGCTCAGAGAGTTGTTCGGCACGCACCAATTAGGGTTTACGGAATATATGCTACCCATCCCTTTCGCGCTGCTCATGCTTGCCGGTAGCGAGATGCACAAATTCCTGCTCAGAAAAGGCAACAGGTTCGCGCAAAAGATTTCTTATGCGCGTGACTGAGATATCGCTCTTGTATGAGAATTCAGACATTCTTGCGCCTGTCACGCATATTGCGCAGGCGCTCTTTGCGCTCTTTTATGCGTTCAGAAACCCTTTTCTTGAACTTGAGGAAAGACTCTCTGCGCCTGATCATCGCCGCTCTCAGCTTCAGGAAACGCTTTTTCCTTGAGAATAGTCTCGGATTCTTCTCGACAAACTTGACGATCCCCCAGTTTATCAGCCTTGACTCCCCTTTCTTGACATAGATGAATCCCAGCAATGAGACAGCAAGAGCGCCTAATGCGTCAACAATAAGGTCTGTCATGGTGTCAGTCAGGCTTGAATGCTGCATCGCAGTACCCAGCAGAGAGTCGGAGGCGAACTCAAACATCTCCCATAACACTCCTAAAGAGAGGGCGAACGCGAAAGAGAAAATAGCTACAAAGCGCGGCGCCATGCTGAGATGGAGCGCTTCCTCATGATTCAGTATATAGACTATGAGGAATCCTGCGAATCCGAGAATCATCCCTGATAGAGTATGGAGAAATATGTCCCACCACCAGAAACGGGTGTAGAACTCCTGCATCTCGCCTAGGAATATCGAAGCGAACATGAAGAACACTATCAGCAGCTCAAACTCTGTCGGCAATAGGACTTTTGCGTTGCGCTCGATCACTGAAGGAAGGAATGTGAGTAATACTCCTAAGAAAGCTCCGAAAGCGTTCATCCAATTTCCCTGGTACGCGGACCATACCATCGCGAAGAACATCGCTATCCTGAAGATGTAGGATATGACAATCTCTATCTTGTCAGCGCGCGCAAGGACTTCCGCAGGGATGTCTGAGAGATTCATAAGATTACTGCCTTTTCTAGCGTATTTATAGTTTGTGATTTTAGCGTACAAAGACTGCCAATGCGTTTATAACACAATAATAATCTTCAGACATTCTGTGCTCAAGGCTCTGTCCTGAATAACGAAAATCAGCCGCTCGGAGCTATGGAAAATATCGGATTTTCCATCCCGAAATGTCAGAAATGCACTGCATTTCTGAGCACGCTCAAAAATGTAAACATTTTTGACGATCCCTGTTGGTGATTTTCGTTATCCTCGGGCTAAATGTCAGAAATCCGCAAAGCGATTTCCGAGCACGCTCAAGAATGTAAATATTTTTGACGATCACAATCGGTGATTTTCGTTATTTTTTGCCGTTGATTATAAGCATCCTCACCTCAATTCTATTATGAGTCATTCATTTAAGCAATGGCAAAAGAATTCTCCGTTAAAGATTCAGGACATCGCCTTTCACTCAATCACATTTAAATATCCTTGATTGATGTGGCTGCTGCATGGACATCGCGCCAGGGATAGAGATCGTAGGGCTAGGCCTCAAGATAGGAAAAACCTTGATCATCGGAGACCTTCATCTCGGGATTGAAGAAGCCATGAATAAGGAAGGCATCCTTGTCCCGAGATTCCAGTTCAAAGACCTTGTCAAGCGCCTTGAGGAGATGCTGCGCAACGCTAAGCCTGAGATTGTGGTGATTAACGGCGATCTCAAGCATGAGTTCGGCACAATCTCAAAGCAGGAATGGAATGATGTTCTAAACATCCTTGACCTGATCTCTGCTTACGCGAAAAAGATAGTGCTTGTGAAAGGTAATCATGACGCGATCCTTGGCCCTATAGCGAGGAAGCAAAGAGTTGAGATCACTGATTCTTACAGAGAAGGGAATATCCTTGTCATACATGGACATAAGAAAGTGGCTCTGCCTAAAGGGATAGAGATCATCATAATAGGGCATGACCATCCCGCGATAAACCTTAGAGAGGGCTCTCGCGCAGAGACTTACAAATGCTTCCTTAAAGGAAAGTTCAATAAGAAGACGCTCATAGTGATGCCTTCATTGAGCGCTGTGACTGAAGGCACGGATGTCTTGAGATATGACCTTCTCAGCCCTTACCTCCATCAGGACCTGAAAGATTTTGAGGTTTTCATCATTGCTGACAAGGCTTACTCTTTTGGGAAGATTAAGTCAATTGACAAAAAGATTTAAAAAGGAAGGAAGAATAATGAAGGGAAAGAGGAGTAAAATCAAAAGAGGGTGACTATATGAAGACAGCAATTATAGGGATTCTGATAACAGTTATTGTACTGGCAATCGGATGCTCGACACAAGAGGAGGCTTTGCCTACCGAATTGACCACTGAAGAGCCAGACGCTGGATTACCTGCTGATGAACCGGAAGCATTGCCTCAAGAGCCTGCAGTTCCTGAAGGAGAGACAGGGCAGACAGCCACAACCCCCGCTCAGACCACTGAAGGAGCTCCTGAAGGAGTCACTGAAGGGACTTGCGGTGTTGAAGCATTGATCACTGTCAGAGGATGCGAAGCCACTCAGGACCTCAGCAATGTCGAATTCACTTTCCAGAACACTGGAAGAGGGGATCTTGACGGAGTAGTCTACCGCCCTATCGACAATACAGACGCAAAGCTTGGAGAGAGCTCAGACATGAGCGCTTGGATTATGGGAGAAAGCAAGACATTCTCAATAACGATGTCAAGCTATGAAGGCGCGACAAAGATTGACTTCTTCCCAGTCAGCAAAGGGGTCATCTGCGCAAACCAGCGCAGCAGAGCCACTATAGCTAACTGCAAATAAGCCGATTGATATCTTTTTTTAATTATTTTTTATCTTTTTCAGTAGATTTTTATATTAGATTGTCTGAGGAGAGAAAATGATGCGAAAGATAGCTATTATCATGATCGTCACGCTTTTCCTGGCAGCGGCATGCTCTGACAATGAGCCTGCCTCTCAGATAGAGACAAGCAAGCCTGTGCAGATGGATAAGCAGAATGTCGCTCAGGGAGACACTCAAGGGGATGTCCTTGTGAAAGACCAAGGAGTTGATTTCAACAGTCTCGAAGTGACCCCTTCAGGAGACCCTAAATGCTTCCTTAGCCCTTGCGATTGCAACTGTTACGTCATCCCTAATGTCCCTCAGAACAAGCGCAGCCCTTTATGTGCGGACAGCTGCGCGGATACTCAGGGGATAAAGGGTTGCAGATTCACGAACTTCCAATGCGCAACGATCAAATGATCTTCTAAGGTAAAGTCTAGAAAAAGTCACATGCCGAATATTCTTGAATAGCTTTTCTGCTTCTCTTCAGTCTCGCGTTCTTTCCTTATCTGATCGAACTGCCTGTTGACTATATGGTCTGAGAGGTCTCTTGAGCAATGCTTGCAGAACAGCTTCTTGCCTATGGTCTTGGCTATGTCAAGCTTGCAGAGTAGCTTGCCGCACCATTGGCAGGTGCCTTCGACATGCTTTCCGTGGGTTGGGCATTGCATAAATGCTGTCAAGGCTGAATAAGTATTTAAATATTATCTAAGAAAACAGGAATGCGCTAATCACGATACAGGGACGCCTGCAAAGATTCCTGTTTCAGGATCATAATTCTTTGGCATGCACTCTTCAACAGGGCTTCCGAATACAGTCAACAGATTGCGTTCTGAAAGATGATTCATCATCCTCTTCTCCAAGCGCTGCAATCCGTAAATCCTACAATAATCATGCACTGTGCCGGGAGTCACGCTTGCGTCGAACTGGTTTATCCCTTGCCTTGCCGCTTCCCATCTTGACAATTCTCCCTGGAGCACGTCTTCCTCCCCTTCAGGCTTGATGAACGGCTCTTTATTGAAGAAGTAAATGCCAGCTATATCCTCCAGCAGCATCGGATGTTTGCGCGCATTCCTTATGTGTTCATCCCTGTCAAGCCATAAGTTGCGCTCTTTGCCTGACGGAGTCTCAGGATAATTCCTGAATCGCTCATGGCTTGGTGAATGATCAATGTCGCATTTTGCCAAGAAATAACCCCGCCATATTGAAGAATGCGGGTCGCGTATGAACTCTACAGCTTCAGAAAGAGTCACACTCCGATGCAAAGCTTCTCCAAGAAGGAATCCTTCATTCGCGATAATCCCTAGATAGACGAACAATTCCGCAGCAGCGCGAGTCTCCTCCCTAGGGATATATCCGCCGATATGCCTGTCGCTCTTTTGGGGGTTTGGCTGATCCATTAGTTGATCTCAACTATGATTAAGCCGTATATTTGCTAGGAATACGTCCAAGTATATAAAAATTGCCATGGGCGATATCCTGAATCTTTGAATAAAGACTTTTTTGACATTGCTTGAATAGCCAGACTTAGAGTAGAATTGATGATAAAGTGCTTATAAGCAACAGCAAAGAAAGGTTATTCAGGACAGGGCCATTGCCTTGAAAATAATTCTAAAGAGGTTTATTTCCTGAACGCGATCGATTTGCCGAAACTGCTCAGTTTCAAAGACTCGATGATCAAGAATATCAATGATAAGAACATGAAGATATACCATCCGTTCTCAGTCAGCTCATGCAGTTCCTGTGATGGAGAGCTATAAGTGAGATGGTACACGGTCATTGTCGAGACTCCAATAATGACAATAAAAAAGAATATTATTGAGAGGATTATCAGTGTGCGGAATCGGTCAGGGGTTAGTTTTAGGAATGAGAAGATAAGGTAGATAAGTATGCATATCCCGACTATTGAAGCTATTACGCTGCTGATTTGAGCTGTCAGGAGTGCTATATCCGCCATATTATCTGAACCCATACTGTCTTGATATGCCCAATACCTGTCTTGCTGAATATAAGAATAATATGAACGCGATAAGGATGATGACGTGCGCGACGCTCTCAATGCTGAGCTCCACATTACTGCCATATGATTGTGAAAGGAAATCGCCGATATTATGGACGATATAACCGATCACAAGAAGAAGGATGGCAAACGCCCTATACCTGAACCATCTGGATTCTGGAACAATCTCGTTATTAAGAGAACGGAAAGCCAGAAAGACCGCTAAAGCTCCAAGAATTATCACCCCAATAAGAATAAAGGTTATTAACGCCATAATGTCCATTAATTGAGACTTATTTATAAAGTTTGCTCTGCATTAGGAGAGACGTTCTGAAGATAGAGCGCATGGCCGTGGATAGCGAGCTCTTTCACATCCTCTGCGACAAAAAGAAGGTTATCCAGGCAATCTAGACTTACAAATTCTGGTACATTCTGTCTGCTGGATCTTAAATTGCCGGAATATCCCATGCAGAGGAATGGATGAAAGAAGAAATCTTCAGCGCTCTTTTTCATTATGACCCTGTTTTTTCTTGCGGGAAGAGCGATCAGGTATCTAAGATAGGTGATAAGCCCTGATTCCTCCTCAAGCTCTCTGATCGCTGTCTCGTAAGGCATTTCGCCTTTCTCAACTCTTCCTGCGGGAAATCCATAAGATCCTTCTGGAAGTTTTGCAAAGGAGGTATGCCTCACTAAAAGGACTGAATCTGCGCGGTATAACACTACGCCTGCAGCGTGTATTCTCTCAACCATAAGGAGATTTATCTATATTGACTATTTAAATACAATTGTTGCATAAAGCTTATAAATGAGTTTTATGCTTTTCGAACCATGGACAAGAAATTTTACCGCTGTGTGAAGTGCAACGCAGTGTTCAACGGCATTGCCGCCCCTGCGCGCTGCCCTGACTGCGATGAGGAATCATTCTTCGCTGCCAATCCTGCTGAAGCGAAGATGCTTCTTTTCAGCAATGAGAACAATGCACAATCATCAACTGCGCGGCCTTTCTCTGAGATAGAATTGGCAGCATTATGGGACTCTTTCGCTAGAAAGAACGAATGCGTGATAAACCCTCACAAGAGCAGGGTGAGCATTCTCGCGAGGGCTGTGCTTGATAATGAGCGGCGCACAGGTTTCAAGAGCTGCCCCTCCCCTCCGCAAGATATCGGAAAGAAACTATTGTGCCCTTGCGATTTCAAGAAACAGAAATGCTGGGAAGCTCAGAAGAGCTGCTGGTGCGGACTGTTCATGAAGAGAGAAGACGCCTGAACACTATATTATTGACTATTAATTGTTTATTAATTGTCTTATAAGAAAGTCTAAAAAAATAAAGAGAACTTCTCAATCATTCTCTACTCTAGGAGCGAGTATGAAGGAAAGCATGAGCCTGTCAGTTGTCTTATAATCCAGCCGTAATGGGTAATCGTTGTTGAAATGAACCATCACTTCATTGCACAGCTTTGCGCCTTGGATCATCTTTTTTAGGTATTCGATAGAGTATTTCGCCTTCATGACCTTGCCTTTGTCATGCGAGGTTATCTTTGTGGTTGCGTCATCAGCGATGTCGATGTTAGCGTTGCTGAGCTCACCTTCAGCCCTTATGGAGAATACCTGGTCTGTGATGCTGAACATGACTGATTCTCCGACTATGTCAGCGTCCTCTATCGCCTGGGTGAGTATGTCTGAAGAGGTCTTGACAGTGACTCCGAAAGAGAGTTCTGGCACTTTCTGCTTCTTGTCTTCCAGGCTTATCAATGGAAGAGAGAAAGTGCGTGTTGTCCCCCCTTTAAGAGTTATAGTCAGCTTATTGCTCTTCTCGTCCAGTCCGAGAGAGAGCATGTCTGAAGGCCCTGCCCTCCTGAGTATCTGCTTCATATTGGCGAGGTTGACAGAGATATCGACTGGCTTGCTCACGTCATATTCTGCGAAAGAGCTGGACAGGAGCTTGAATATGACCATCGCCACATTGGCTGGGTCCATGGCTACCATTTCCATGCCGTTGCTGTCTATCTTGAAAGTGGCCTCATTTACGAGGTCAGAAATTATAGTGACGCTTTCGCGCAACAATTTAGGTTCTGCTAGTACAAGTTTCATAGTCTCCCCTTTTCCGTCGTTTATCTTATACAAGAGAAACATGGATGGGGATATTTAAAGTTTGTGAGTCTTAACGATATAAATTGAAGAATATGCGTCCAATTGATGAAGGGGCTATCACAATACCAATCTTTTCCCGTCTTTCATACTGTGCAAGGTCTTGCCTTCCTTATATCCCAGCTCTGTGGCGAGCTGCACAGCCCCTTCAACCCTGTCAGGGCCTCCGTGCGAAGGGATGATGTGCTCTGGCTTTACCATCCCTAAAAGATCCCTGAGATCCTCTCTGGCGCCATGCCCGCTGACGTGTATGTCGCGAAAGATGCGCACTCCTGATTTCATGAGCTTGTCCTCGACAAGATGCCTGTTCAGGATATTGACTTCTGAAGGAATCACTGTGCAAGAGAACACGACATGGTCTCCTTTCTCAAGCCTAAAATCGTACTCTCCATTCACCATCCTTGAAAGCACTGACTTCGGCTCTCCCTGATGCCCTGTGCAGATTATGAGATATTTCCCTTTCTGCTGCTTTATCTTGCGCAGCTTCTTCGCGACTTTCTCTCGATAGCGCACAATCTCAGCTTCTCCTTCAAAATGGATTATATTGGTGTCCTGTCCCGCTAGGACGTATTTTCCAAGGGATCTTCCAAGAAGTATCACGCTGCGGTTCATCTTCTTGCCTAACTCGATGATTGTCTTTATGCGCGCGAGATGAGAGGAGAACGTGCTGACGATGACTGCTTTGTCTTTTGAATCTACCCCGAGGAGCACGTCCTTGAGCATCTCTCTGGCGACTGCTTCTGAAGGGGTTTTGGTGTGCGAAGTTGAGTATAAAGAGTCTACAATCAGGCATTTCACCCCTTTATCCCCTAATTCCCTCAATCTTTCATAATTAGGAGCCTTACCCAGTGTCGGAGTATTGTCGAACTTGTAATCATTCGCGTAGATGACTGTTCCGTACTTTGTGTGCAGCGCGACCATGACTGTCTGCGGCACTGAATGCGTGACGTGAATGAATTCAACAGTGAGATTCTTTGAGAGAGTATAAGAAGCGTTGGGATTGACAGCGATTATGTCATTGCGTAGCCGCATATCATTGTCCTTGAGTATCGCGGAGAGCACAGCTTTGGAATAAGGGGTGCAGATTACAGGTGCTGAATATTTTCCTGCTAAGAAAGGTATTGCGCCGATATGGTCGAGGTGCGCGTGCGTCGGGATTATCGCCACTACTTTCTGCTTCCAGTCCTCGATTATAGCGAGATCTGGCACTGCGCCTATGCTTGTGAGCTTTTTAGGAGAGAAATCAACGACATCCTCATCGTCAGTGTACCTCACATAGATCTCCATGTGCAGGCCGAGATCGAAGATGATGACTTCATCATCCACTCTTACAGCAGTGCAGTTCTTGCCGACTTCGTTATAGCCGCCCACAGTGCAGACTTCAATCATCAATGAGCAAAATACAAGAGTGATTTAAAAAGGTTTTGTGCGATATGACGACGCCCTGGATCCGTAAATAAGACTTTTTTGACATTGCTTGAGTAGTTATGTTTCAATCAGAATTGATGAAATGACGCTTATAAGCAACGACAAAAAAGTGGTTAAGGACATCACCCGCATACAGCGAAACTTTTTAAATCATTCAGAACTCTCCCTCGTTGCGGGAGTTCCAGAGCGGTTAAATGGGCAAGCCTCAAGAGCTTGTGGCTTAGTGCCTTCAGGGGTTCGAATCCCCTCTCCCGCATTAGATCATTTCTTTGCTTTTGTTTCTTGATTTGTTACAAGAGAATATTCAGAAGAAATTACAAAGAAGAAAGTTTCTGCTCGATCATCTTCAGCTGTTTCTCGAGATCCGCAAGATCGTCCTTGCCGCTGCTCTTGCTTGCCGCTCCCTCTTTCTTTGCAACGTCTGCAGCTTTCGTAGTCTCTTTCTTCTTAACTTCCTGCTCTTTCTTTGCAGGTTTGACAGCCTTTTTCTCTGCTGCGCGCTTCTCTGGCTGCTTGATCTCGACAGCAGGCAGCTGGCCGTTAAGGCGATTAGAGAGCGAGGAGACGTCTTTCATGACATCGCGGAGCTGCGCCATCATCTCAAGCTTCTGCACCCGAAGAACTTTGATGCGCTCGTAAGCCTGCAATCCATGGACTATGTTGCGGGAGGACTCAAGCAAGGACTTGCGGAACTCTACCGGGTCATCAATCCTTATGAACAATGAATCCTCACTTGCCATGATTTACCTCATGCCTCTTTCTTTAATATCACTGAAATAAAAGTTTGATCGATCATTCAGACGGTGAGAGCGTCTCGTTTATGAATCCGACTTTCTTGTCTACGTCATCAAGCTCCTGGCGCCAGATCTCAAGCTCTGCCTCTTCTTCATGCCTTAGCTGTCCGATCTTGTCAAGGATTGTGCGCGCCTCTCCGATCTTCGCTCTTATAAGCTTCACAGTGTCCTTTATGTCGTCGTACTGGTCAATCTTGATGAATAATGGCCTTTCATTCATGTTTTTCACCTTCGCTATATGATTGTTCAGTCTTGCCTAAAAAAGGCATATAATGAATATGATTCTTGCGCGCTATCCTCATTCCTCTGGCTCGAAAAGCACTCTGTCGATGCTGAACAGCTTGCGCTGTATCGACTCAATAGAGAGATGCCATGCCTCAAAAGAGGAATCCTGCGCGTTCTTTAGATTTATGAGCGTTCCCATGACTTTCTCTCCATCCCTCAATCCTGAACGGATGGAAGAGAGAGCATTCTTGATCGAGGAGTATTGCGGCGCTGAAATGAAGATCATCCCTTTCGCGTCAGTGACTGAAGGAATGGGCGGCTGTATGGGGGGAAGTTCCTCTCTCGTCTCCCGCCTTCTGGCTTTCTGCGCTGCCGCCCGCTGAATCACTGTCTGCTTCTGCTGCGCAGCTTTCATCCATTTAGCTGGCGCAGAGACTTTTTGACTGCGTTCTGAAGAATCTTTTTCGGATACTTGCTCTTTAGAAGAGAGAGGCTCTTCAATCTCTGGAAGAGTGTCAAAAGATTTGTCTGACAGGCGTGAAGCGCCAGATATCGCGTGCTGTATCTCTTCAAGATCTTTCTGGCCTATCTCCGGAGAAGGAAGCCTGAAACTTTCTTTGACTGAAGAGGGCATGTCAAAATCATCAGTCCCTCTCTTAATGCCGTCCTGCTTGAACTGAGAAATGGATGAGGGAGGGAGAGGGGCTGGAATGTCCGCTCCGAAAGAAAGCGATTGTTGCCTGACAAATCTTGGAGCTGCTATATCCTGAGAGGATGGGCTTGCTGAAGGAGGGCTGACAGTGAATGCAGGAGTTCGCTGCTCTTTCTGTTGCGTTGATGAAACCGGCACAGGAGGAGGAACAGGAACTTGAGGCGCTGTGCTTGTAGAGCCTGGGGATTGTGAGGGTGGAGTTGGCGGTGTAGGAAATGCTCCTTGGACAAGGACTTTCTTCTTGCCGAATAGACCGAACAATGCCACTGCTTCACACCCCTCTTTCAAGGAATCAAGCCATCCTGAGATAATCCCAGCTATTGCTGACCCCCTTGCTTTAAGAATAACCATGCCGAGTATTAAAAGATTTGTGCGCACTGCTAAGGGGTGAGTGTGATGGGTAGGAGAATGATGTAAGCTTAGTAGCGAGTCTTTAATGTTGCATATTCTTCATCCGCCCAGGTCATGCTGCGC
>Ga0209542_10016609_pt1 | contig 12188 bp, 8 predicted proteins | sample RifCSPhighO2_01_FD_184028 | JGI IMG/M metagenome (GOLD analysis project Ga0209542, IMG submission 184028) | Soil microbial communities from Rifle, Colorado - Rifle CSP2_plank highO2_0.1 (SPAdes) (version 2) | ecosystem: Environmental > Terrestrial > Deep subsurface > Rock core/Sediment ...
GGCAGGCGACAACATCGGTGTCTCAGGAGTCCTGTTCAAAGTGAACACCCAGAATGTGGGAGCTGAAGATACGACTGCTCCATACTCAACTGTCTGGAATACTTCTGGACTTCCCGCTGGCTCATATACGCTGACTGCAGTTGCGCGGGATGCGGCTGGGAATGAAGGCACCGCTCAGAGTGTGACTGTAACTGTTCCTGCTGCTACATTCCCTGTAACTGTCGGAACAATCGGCAGTGGCTCCGGTACGGTCTTCGGAGCCGGAAGCTTCACTGAAGGAGCCACGGTCACATTGACCGCTACTCCTGCCTCTGGCTCTACCTTCATCGGTTGGTCCCCTACCCCATGTGGTCCGTCCTTCTCAATGCCGTCCCGTTCTCTCACTTGCAATGCGAACTTCAATCTCTCCCAGGTCATCTCGACATCAACAACAGATACTGTTGCCCCGTCTGTATCGATCACGGCTCCTCTTCCCACCGCGCAGATAACCGCTGGTGCCGACGTTACGATCTCTGCAACAGCGGCGGACAACCTCGGCGTTGTTGGCGTGACCTTCAAGGTAGATGGAAAAGATATTCTCCCCGAGGACAGGAACTCTCCATATTCTGCAGAGTGGAAAAAACAGGATGTAACTTCAGGCTCACACACTATTACGGCGATCGCTCGCGATGCTGCAGGCAATAGTGCGATAGCGGAAAGCGTTACTGTCGTCGTTGCCGCTACTAAATACAAAGTGACTGTCACTAAAACCGGTAACGGGGGAGGTACGGTTACGGGTGAAGGAGACGTGATGGAAGGCTCTAGTGCGACGCTCACGGCAACTCCTGCCAGTGGCTCCGTCTTCGTTGGCTGGTCGCCAGCCCCATGCAATGCATCCTTTACAATGCCCGGCCAGGAGCTCTCATGCACCGCAACGTTTAATGCCGCCCAAGCTGTGAACACAGAGAATAATCGTGGAGGAGGCGGAGGTGGAGGAGGTGGTGGAGGTGGTGGTAGTTCTTCTGCTGCATTGCCAGTAGTCACTGCATCTGTCGCCAGCCAAGCGACTCCAAGTCAAATTGGAGTGAGCACACAGGCTGCTTCGAACTATATATATGCCCCAGAGAGCGCTCGAGCTGGTCAAAGCTCAACATCCGGAGCTTCCGGTAATGTCTCATCAACTCGAGGCTCCCAAGGGAGAGTCGAAGTAGCACAATTAAAAACTCAACTTCGCCAAGGCTCTCGCGGAGAAGAAGTGACCGTTCTTCAAAAACTTCTGGGAGTAAACGCAACGGGATTCTATGGAGCAATTACGCAGGCCGCTGTTGAGAGGTTCCAGCTTGAACAGGGTATAGCAAAGAAGGGAGAGCCTGGATTTGGCCAGTTTGGACCAAGAACCATCGCCAAGGTACAAGAAGTCTTCTCTTCTGACATGGCTGCGCTTTCAAGTGTGGAAAGTTCTCTTACTGCATCTCAACAAACGACCGCCCCTGGCGGAGCTTCTTCTGCCAGGCCATCTACAGGCATGATTCCTGTACTTTCAGTAGGAAGCCGAGCGAGTGAAGTGCAGGCCTTCCAAAGGGTGCTCGGGGTGAGTCCAACTGGTTTCTTTGGACCAGTCACTAAGAAAGCTGTCGAGAATTTCCAGATCAAGTACGGCATCGCAAAGGTTGGTGAACCAGGGTTTGGACAGGTTGGTCCTAGGACTCGTGCAAAAATACAGGAGGTCTTTCCAGGGGCTGGCATATCCTCCATTCCAGTATCGACACCGGTCTCTCCTACTTCGCAAGGCTCCCCGCCAACGATCAACAATGGCAACAGCATATCGCTCGGCCAGCGCAATTCGACTGTGCAGGAACTCCAGCGTGACCTGATTACCCTCGGCTTCCTGGCACAAAGAAACGATACCGGATTCTACGGCTCGCTTACCGAAGCGGCAGTAAAACAATTCCAGTGCAAGAACAATATCGTCTGCAGTGGGACCCCACGTTCTACTGGCTGGGGGTTGGCAGGACCGAAGACGAGGGGGGTGTTGAATGGGCTGAGATAAAATTCTGGCCCGCGCGCGGCGCGTCCTCCATATTGATGATGCGAGTTTTTAGTGAATTAATTTTCAATTGTAATTGACTCTTCATAGTACCCGCTATATTATAATTTATATATGACTACGACACTCAAAAATGAGATACAGAAAATTGCTAGTGAGAGCGTTCGCGAAGCTCTTCAGGAAGAGTTGACGCTGCTGCGCGCCTCGCATCTCCCACTTGTTTCCAAAAAAGAGCAGAAGAACATCGAGAAATTGTACAAGCAGCCTTCGCGGCATTCGATAAAAGAAGTACGTACTCGTATCTAACCCATGGACTGGGAGATCGGATTTTCGCGGCGAGCGGAGAAATACCTTTCCCAGCGTCATTTACCGGATAACTTCGCTATAGAACCGGTGCTGCGCGCTGCAGAAGATACGTGGGGAAACTGTCGCTGTTGATCTGAAGCGCCTTTTGGGCAAATGGAACGGCTTTTTCCGTGTGCGCATGGGAAAAGTTCGAATCATTTTCTCGATAGACACTGTTGCGCATCACGTTTTCATAGAAGTAATCGATAATCGCGGAAGTGTATATCGATGAAGACAAAGGGAAGAGCACGAAGAGCGCCACGCGCGTCGCATCCGCAAAATCAACGAGGTAAGCTAGAAAATTTGCAATTCTAAGTTGAAATTTTGCCTTTTTGAACAATGCAAAAATACTTGTACGGCTTCGGCGATGTTTTTCTGTAACATGTCGAGTGTTTTCCCTTGCGTAACTATTGGCACGCCCACGCCCTCTGCCACATAGTATTTGGCCCCTATATATGAAAAGAAATGCTCTTTTTCATGCCGCAAATATAACATATTTCTCTATTCATCTCTATCCCTTTCATTCATTTCTATTCATCTCTTTTCTTCCTTATTCTCTATTCCCTATTCCTTATTCCTATTTTCCTATCTGCCCATATTGTAGAGCTGAAGGATTTCAGTCGCCGAAAGAACCCGGTTGTAGATGCGGACCTCATCCAACCTCCCCGCCGAATCAAGCGGTCCATCATCGTCACGCATGAAATAGAGATTGCGCGATGCAGTGGTGGGATTGAGATGAGATTGCTGTAACGAATAGGACGCCTCTGCGGCATTGAGGAATACTCTTGCCGTTCCTCCATTTCGGGTTAGTACCACGTGGGTCCATTCGTTTAAGGAAATCGCACTGCTCGTGTCGGTGACCTGCCATGTGCTCGCTTGATTGGTCACAAAACGGAAGGACCGTGTGCCGACGAATTCGAAGAACCAGCCGTCCACTAACCATAAGCCACGGCTTACGATCGTATCAAATTCCGCTACGGCGGTAGGATAGATCCAAAAAGAGACGGAGAAATTAGAACTGGTAAAATTGTACGTGGACGCGGAACCGGCGTTCACGTGATCGCCGCTCCCGTCGAAGAACAGGGCCTGACCAACCTTCCCTTTCACTGGACTTGTCGTCGTCGACATACTCACGAGCGTGCCGTCATTTCCGTTCCCGCTACGATCAAGTGCTTTATTCGTGCTCCAGTTCATATCGGCGCCATTGAAGGACCAGAGCCCCACGAGCCCGCTTGTCATGCTCGAGTTTTGACTTGCATTGGCTTTCGCTTGACCAAGCTGATATAAACTCAAGATCTCCGACTGGGAAAGCACACGACTATACAACCGAACTTCGTCAATAGAGCCATCGAATACGCGACTTCCGTCTTGAGCACCTCCAATAAGCAACGGGAGAGCGGCGTCTGAACTTATTGCACTGCCGTTTTGCTGCAGTTGATACCCAAGTTCCACGCCATTTTTATAGAGGTGGACGTTAGTGGCAGTGGCGCTGCCATCCCACGTTACCACTACATGTTGCCATTCTCCGTACTCTACAGAATTATTGACCGCTTGTACCCATAAAGGACTAGCTCCCGCTTCTTTGAAAAAACCAAATGCGTTAAGAGGTCCATTGGCATTATCAATGTAAAGCGTCCAGCGATTACTAGAGATGCTTACATCTTTTGTAACGATTTTTCCTAAGCCGTCCTCGCCCGCAGTATTTGGTTTTACCCAAGTGGAAACAGTCATCGCGCCGATATCATCGAGCGAAGCTGGGCTACCCATGTCCACAAAATCATTGACGCCATCGAAGTCAAGCGCTTGGCCAATTTTTCCCTTAACCGGGCTCGTGGTCGTTGACATGTTCGTGAGCGTGCCGGAATTGTCACTCCCACTTTTATCTGACGCCTTGTTCGTGCTCCAGTTCATATCAATACCATCGAACGTCCATTGCCCGACAAGCCCTGTCGTGAGAGCGGAATTCGCGCTCGTTCCGATATCCATTCTCGCCGCGCCTGCACGGTAGAGAAAGAGCACCTCATTAGCGGAGAGGGCGCGGTTGTAGATGCGAACGTCGTCAATTTTTCCATTAAAATATGCAAGGGGGTCAGCACCGGCACGACCAATAGTTGTATTCTCGTTTGACCCGTTGGGGTTAACGGCCGTTGTGGCAGAATTATCTTCTCTGCCATCAAGATAAATCTTCGCCGTCCAGTTACCGGATGAGCCGGAACGAACAAGTACTGCGTGATGCCAAGTATTGACCGACAGGGTGGTATTCCCTGTAATAATGACCGTAGACCCCCATACCGATGAGAGCTTTCCCGCGGTTCTGTTTAATTCAAGATTATAATCTTGTTGGTTTCCGGCGGCGTTGTTGTTCGCAATGATTTCAGATACTCCCACCCCGATGATATCGGGACTAATCCAGAGGGAAACGGTCATCTCGCCATTCATATCTAAACCAGTTCCCAGCTCCACGTAATCGTTCGCGCCGTCGAAATCGAGTGCTTGGCCGATCTTTCCTTTCACAGGGCTTGTTGTGGTAGAAATATTCGTCATAGTCCCATTCTTCCCATTTCCGCTCTTATCCGACGCGGTATTGGTGCTCCAGTTCATATCAATGCCGTCGAACGTCCAGTGCCCTACTAGTGAGCTGGCGCCTACCCGGAGATAATTCGGGGGCATCTGGATGCGGACGGCAGCTTGGGTGGAATAAGGAATAAGGAATAGGGAATAGGGAAGGAGAAGGGAAACGGCGAGGAACAGCGCGAAAAAGAGTTTTCGCGTCTTATCCACATTTGCTATTGACCCTGTGAAATACGATTTGAGCCGACGACGTATGAACATCTTGCCGCGATATGACTTCAATACCTTCTCTCTCCTTCGAGAGTCGTCTTCTATAAGGCATGTTTCGTAGTATATCAGCTTAAGCGGTCTGCGATATTTCGTTGATTCAACCTCCCCGTTTTGATGCTGCTCAAATCGTAATTTCAAATTTTTCGTTGAGCCTGTGTATAGCTTGCCGTCCTTTTTACTCTGTAAAACGTAGGTATAATACATAAATATAAATTTGAAATATTTCACAGGGTTGACTTTTTAAGTGCATACATATATCCTTGTGTTTATCAAACCTCGGAGGCCGGCTCGTCCGGCCTCTTGAATTTTTGGCTCCTTCCAATAATTTTCTTCAGTTTTGGAAGATCCCAGATACTTAGCTCGCGATATCAACTCTTTTGAAATGTGGCCTCGTGTTGAAACTACTACGACGCGTTTGCCTTTCTTTTTTAGGACATCCAGCAAATAAGCAAAATCAGAGTCCCCAGAAAATAAAACTAATGAGTCATATTGATCGTGACGCATATACGCGTCGAGTGCAAGCTCAACATCAAGACTGCCCTTAGAAGTAAACGATCCGCTATGCAGCCGTATAAACTTCACCTCCTTCGCGGTAACCGCATATCCGAAAGATTCCAGCTTATGGAGAAACGCTCGCTGTTTTTCATTTTTCTCTATTATGCCGGTGTAGTAATAAAGCCCGGTGAGCGAGAGCTCTTTACGTAAGTAATCCGCCAGCCGCTCGTAATCTATACGCCAACCAAGCGTCTGTTCTGAATAAAATATATTCGCCGCATCTATGAACACTGCCGTCCTGCCTTTGATGAACTTAGAAAGCATATGATCTTAATCTATTTCCATTTGTTTCATATTCCTTATTCCTTATTCCTTATTCCCTATTCCATATTCGATTGCATTTTCCTGTATTCCATATTCTAAAGACTCGTTTTGCCAATGTTATATAGCTGCAGTATCTCTGTCGCCGAAAGCGCGCGGCTGTAGATGCGGACGTCGTCTATCTGACCGGTGAATAGGCCAGTTCCGTCACTCGCCTCTCTGCCAATATTAAGAGCCATTGCATTATTGACGTTGCCTTGCTGGGCTGAAATACTCCCGCTTCCACTCGTAGCCGTAGCGCCGTCAACATATATTTGTCCATTCCCATCACGATCAAACACTGCACCGATCATGTGCCAAGCGCCGTCATTGACTACAGGGGCGGTCGAATCAACGCGCACCCTGGTCGCTGAACCATCACCAAAAGCAAAACTTATGTTGTTCGTATTGAGGAAAATCTGATAACCCGCATTGGTCGATACTGCACCGTCTCGTTTGTTTACTATCTGTCCGCTGGTTCCTGTTGTTTTTATCCACGCAAAAACGCTGAGGTCACCCGTTCCTGGGTCGATCACATCGCCCATATCCACATAATCATTCGTGCCATCAAACGAGAGGGCTTGGCCGACTTTACCTTGAGTCGGAGAACTTGCCTGACTCATATTTGTGAGCGTGCCGGTGTTGCCCTGTCCTGAACGGTCGGTCGCGGTGCCGGCTGTCGCCGAGGTCCAGCTCACGTCGGGGCCATTAAAGGACCAGAGGCCCACGAGACCGCTCGTGACTTTGCTATTTTGGCTCACGTTTATTTTCGCCGTGCCGGCCTTCGAGAGCTGTAAAATCTCGCTTGCCGACAGCACGCGGCTGTAGACGCGAACGTCGTCTATGTTCCCCTGGTAGTACCTATTGGCGTCATTGACGTCGTACCAATACCCCAAATTGGCGGAGCCAGTTGTAGGGGCGTTGTTGGCTACGCTGAACGACCGCAGCGCCACCCCGTTCTTATACACGGTCGCCGTGGCTCCGTTTTTAACGACCGCGATGTGTTGCCACACATTAAGCGTTAAGTCGTTGGTGGCTCCCGCACTGCCTGCGCCGTTGTGGTAAAACGACAATCCGTTAGCAGTGACACCTCCAGCTGTATATTCCAATATGGTTATGACGGTGCCCAAGTCGGCTGCACCAGTTCCTTGATAGAAGAAAGCGTTGCCGTAGGCATCCGTTCCGTCGCGTGTGGGGTTAACCCACATGGCTATGGTGTAATTGACCGTCGTGATGAGTGCAGTCGATTTCAGGGTAACGCGGTCATCCGTGCCGTCGAAAGTAAGGGCCTGGCCGAGCTTGCCTGCTGCAGTCGTCGTCGCGGCCTGCCCCGATAAGTTGCCGTGATTGCCTTGGCCGGAAACATCGCGCACGTTCGGAGTCATGTCCTTGCCGTTAAAAGTCCAGTGTCCGACGAGGCCGCCGTCAGTGCGCAGATAATTGGGAGGCATGTTAAGGCGCGCCTGCTGTCCGCTGTCCTCTGTCCCGTAAGAATAAAAAGTGCTTGGCGATGACTGATTGTTGTATTCGGTCGTCAGCCATGCGGCCGAGCGGTTGGTGGAGGAGACCCTTGCTTCGTCCATTTTTCCGTTTACGTCAGATAAACCGGTGGCAGCGCTGTGCCCGCCGATTGTCGTACGCCCCGTGCGATCTACCGCAGTAGTCCACCCGAGGGCATTCGCGTTTGTACCGGAGCCATATTCAACATTATCGATATAGAACTTTTGGGTGCCCGAAGTGTATGTGTATACCACATAGTGCCACGCTCCTAGTGAAACGGTCGGACCGTCCGCCGGTATTCTTTCACTACCGCTGGAGTACGCAAAATACCCTTCGCTGTCAATGCCGCAGCATCCGGTTGAGTTGAGCCATGTGTTGACCACATCGCTTACATTCCAGATTTCAGTTCTTACGAGGGAGCCCCCAACTGCATCGAGGTTCACCCACGCAGAGATCGTGACATTCGTCGGAGAGCCGAAGGTATGCTCGAACCCGATGTTGTCCGCGTCACCGTTGAGATCCATGGCTGCCCCAATCTTACCGCTACTTGTAGTGATACTATCGCCATCAGCGTCAGCAAGAGTGCCGTGTCGCGCATTTGATGTCGCATCCTTATAGAAGCTCGCCGCTGTGCTATCGCCGTCGCCTAGGTGATAGACGCCGGCGTAACTGTTGGTCCATACCCCGGTAGTGGTCGCTTGGTAGGTAGTCACCGCGGCATTGCCATAATATATATAGAGCGTAGTTGGAGAGGTCGGAGAAATGGACGGCACCTTGACCCATGCGACAAGAGCGCCTGTTGTGGAAGTGTAGCTTTCTATCTCATGGTCAAGCTTGGTCCCGCTTACATCGGTAAATACGATTTCTCCCGCCGTGGATGAGGCCACGTGTCCGCCGGATGCGGTGAAGCGAAGGTCGTTGTCCGTCTGGGAGAAGAGTATGGGGAAATTGGTGACGCCATCGGAGCCGACTTTATCGGGATTGATGCTTATTTTTTTGCGGTAGGGCCAACTGGCGTCGTACCAAGCAAGCGCCGAGGGAGCAAGGAATGGAGAATATAGAATGGAGAACAGGAATAATACAAAAGACAGCGCAAGCCAAGTTCTCAAGAGTTTTCTCCTTTTGTCCACATCCGCGGTTGACTTATTTTTTGGGTTCATATATCCTTTATACGATTACCACGAAGAAGACCCTTGTAAGGTTCCGTCCTTGCCGGGGGCTTTTTCATTTATGGCCCCAAGTAGGGACCGCTGATCGTTAATGTAGGATATTTTTGCATTCGTCCGCTTCAGCAGAATGGAGCACTTATCACTGTTTCTCGGTGAGAGTATGGATAACAATTTGTTCTTTTCTTGTAAGAATTTTACCAGTCCGGCATAGTCGCCATCGCTCGTAACGAGAACGACTTGATCAAAACTTTTTTCATACGTATCACGGACCGTGTTTAATACTAAGTCAGCATCACAGTTTCCCTTAGGTTTTCCCCCACCATCGTATACCACCTCTTTAAACACCAGCGTAAAACCGATTTCCTGCAGATATTTATACAGATTAGAGTATCTTGCGATAAGTCCCAAAAAAATATATGCCTTATCCACTCTGTATTTGTCTGTAAGCCAAGTACGGAAGCGGGCATAATCCAATTGCCAGCCGAGGCTGGCCACGCCATTATGCAGGTTGGCTCCATCGATATAGGCGTGATTCTTTGCTTTTTTCATGATTTCATTATCTCGCTGCGTTCTTTCAAAAGAATTTCCACGTTCCGAACAGCCCCTTGAGGAACTCGTCCTGCTCCGCATACGTCGTGATCTGATAGAGTTCTTTTTTATAGACGAACCACACATCGCGCGAGCTGCCGCCTGCCTGCGCAGGCAGGCCAAAATTCGGATTGTCGGAGAGGAATGCGACGCCTTTTCGAGCGCTCCCAATTTCCACTTCTTGTACACTCTCAATCTGCATATTCGGAATGTCCCTCCGTATCATGTCGGCAGTAATATCCGTGTCTTCGCCAAACGGCGTGATGAGTATCTGGACACCAATATTAGTATCCAAGTTTCGTACGAGAATCGCTTCCCCGGTTTCGCTCGGTGTCGTACTCACGTTAAACTGCGCAGGATAATTGAATGAAAATCGTTTCGCTGGATCGACGTACTCTTCCGTATATTCATAGCGCGCGATTTCTGCAATCATTTCGGGAGTGACGCCGCTGCCCGCGCTCTCTGTGACAGCTTCTTTCTCACTGCGTCCCTCAGCAAAATAGAGTGTTCCCGCAATAACTAATCCTATAATAAGAATGGCGAGTATTTTTTTCATAGGAGACATAGTTACATTCTTTTTTCAACGCGGCCGTCGGCCATGCGCACATAGCCAGCTTGCTCGATTAAGTCTGCCACGATGTCGCGAGGCGGTTCTCTTTTGTATTGCAAGCCCATTGCCCCGCCCGCTTTCAATTTTGAAATGAAGCTGGCGATAAGGCGACTGCACTCTTCCGCAAGAGAATTCAAACGTTTAAATGTTTCAATATTTAAATATCCTACATCGTATCCTACATATGTCTGCGCGCGCACTTCTCCGGCTGATGCCTTTGCGATGTACAAATAATTCAAAAATTCTTGCTTCGTCCCACTCTCGAAACCCTCGGCTATGTTGGAGAGCACTGATACTGACGCGCGCTGGATTTGGTCGCGGAAGCCGTCGTCGCGACAAGTTGAAAGCGCTTTGTACACTTCGCGCGTGAGCTCTCGCGCTTTCTTGAACATCATCAACTCTTCGAATCTTTTTACCGTGCTCATATTGTCATATTAAAATCTTTAAATATCAGCTGTTTCCTCTGCGGGAGGTACTGCCACTTCTTCTACGACCGGCGCATCGGCGACTGTTTCAGCCGGTGCTGCCGGTTCATCGACCGGCGGTTCACTTGCGCCGGGTTCTGGCTCGGTTGATTCGGCAGGTGCCGATGGTTCGATGTCAGCTTCTGGTTCTGGCGTCGGCTCTGACGGCTCCGGCGCTGGCTCTGGCTCTTCCTCTGGTGCTTCAGTATCCGGTGCAGGTTCAGGGGCCGGCTCCGGTTGCGGTGTTGGTGCGCTTGCGCTGCCACCACTGCCAGCGGCAGCGGCCGCTTGCCCTCCATTTCGCGCGAGCTGTATGAGCGCGCGCACGTCATCCTTGTTGAGGCACTGGTCATCCACACAGATTTCTTCCTGCGCTCTAAATGTTTTTGCAAACACTTCTCCGATTCCATTGCCTGCATCTGCAAACCACTTCGTAATTCTCGCAAAGAGATTCTTGAGGAATCTTTCTGTGGTTGATCCTTTTTCTATAGTTTCCTCTTCTGCGAGCGCATCCGCAAGATCAGCAACACTTGTAACCCCCATGCTCGCATATGCGAGATTCACGTGGACAAGCACTTTCCCCTGCTGGTATTCCTTATCATTTATTGTCACGCTTTCGCCACCGTCAAAGTCGCCAAGCGCCACGCCAATTGTCATGCTGGAGGATGTGGCTTTCATTCCCACACCGGGGATAGAAGACAATATGATGCGATCGCCCGCTTTAATAATTCCGTTCTCGGTGGTTACTTTCACCGGGACGCGGCCGGCCAACGCGATTCGCTCCGGATGCTTGGCATATTTCTGCACGTCTTCACCAAAGGTCTGATACGGCGCTTGAGACACCACGCCGACAACCGCCGTAGAATTATCGGCTTTCTTAAGCACTGAAATAGAGGTCGTTGTTCCAGCAAGCGGCGCTTCTTCATATTGATCGTCGAACTGATCGGTCACCGTTCCAATGCCTCCAGCGTATTCGAACTCAAGGCGCTCCTCTCCGGGCATGACGATGTCCCCCATTTCAACATCTCCCTCCGTGTCATACCACTCGGCGATGTCGGAAGGTGCGCCGGAGCAATCAACTATCGTGTCGGGAGTCGCATTGAGACCATTGGTCGCATGGCAAAGCGCGACGGTATTTTGTGTGCCCATGAGCACGGTCTGCACCTTCATATTTTGCGTGTATCCCGACCCGCCCGATTCCGCGTAGACCGTAAGTATGCTGCTCGTTCCGATGATCGCCGAGAAACTTTCCGGAGTTCCTGCCGAAGCGGCAGATGTAACAGGGAGAGTCACCCACGAAACAACTCCGGCGTTGGTATCAAACGTGAGAGCTCCGAATTCGGCGTTATCAAATTGACTCAACCCGGTGGCTACAAATCCTCCCTCGAACGTCGACGTAGCCGCGGTAGACGTGGCGTGGAAATACTCTGCAACGACTGGCCCGACAACAGAAAGTGTCGCGTATGGAGAAGTTGTTCCAATTCCGACATTCCCAGCGCTTGTGATGACGAACCTGTCTGTCGTGCCGAGTGCAGTTGAACTGGCAATCGCAAACCGTCCATTTGAAATATCATACCCAATAGTCCACTGCCCTGCCGAAGCGCCGGAGAATGAGAGCGCGGCTTTCGTTGTGCTGTAGATGTCGAGTAGGTTGTTCGGAGTAGTTGTGCCGATGCCCAATCTGCCGTTACTTGCAAGAAAGAGCGTCGAAGTCGCAGTAAGCGTCGTCCCTGTCGTTTCGTAGTATGGGAGATATCCGGCGGTTCCAGAGCTCACAGTTCCCGATCCGC
>Ga0209542_10016610_pt1 | contig 12187 bp, 12 predicted proteins | sample RifCSPhighO2_01_FD_184028 | JGI IMG/M metagenome (GOLD analysis project Ga0209542, IMG submission 184028) | Soil microbial communities from Rifle, Colorado - Rifle CSP2_plank highO2_0.1 (SPAdes) (version 2) | ecosystem: Environmental > Terrestrial > Deep subsurface > Rock core/Sediment ...
GCTACTGTTGCTGGCAAGATTGTCGGACAAGTACGACTTCCAAAAATCACCGGCGTAAAGATGAAGGCAAAAAAGCGCAACGTGCATTACTTTGGTCACAAACAGCCAGTTACGGAAGTTGAGATTGGAAAGATAACGGCGTAGATAGTAGACAGTAGACTATAGACAGGTAGACACGGAGGCGCGCAAGCGCCTTTTTGCGTTTGACGTTTTTCGTTCTTAGTGCTATCTTGGCGGAGGTAGTAAGTTCTTCGCAAAACCTAAAAAAGAAGGAGTTCAAAAGAATGTCGCATTCAGATAACTGGGGTGTAGTATGCATCGAGCACCAATTTGATGATTACTATGCACAATTCATGCACCTACTTTCCACCGGTAACTACGGGACTAAAGATGCGAACATTACCCCTGAAAACTTTCCAGGGCAGTGCATCGGGGACTTTAAAGCAGTTCTGGTTCTCTTTGATTGTCAAATGAAACATAACACAGCGATGCAAGAAATAAAGGGGTCGAATTACCGACCAGCTACTATGATTGAACTGTTGGCATATGGTGCCTGGTTCCCGGATGAGCAAATGGAATATTCTATTGCCGCTCTCGGTCAATCCTGGGAAGACCCGAAACGAGGCCCATGTGTTGGTTCTCTGCCTCACAAGTCTCTTGACCGCGAATTGATTCTGTACCCGTGCTCTATGCCTTTTGGTTCCAAGTGTCGCTTCCTTGCCGTATGCGAACCTAAAGCCAAGGCGGCTTGATCATTTACTTTTGAACAATCGTTTTCGCACAACTCCTGTATCAACGTACCAACGTTTGAAGCAGGAGTTTTTTATGCTCAAAATTTGCTGCGCAACGCCCCTCATCTTGAACGGGAGAGGGGAATTATACAGAAATAAAAACCACCCCATAAGGGGCGGAAATATCTATCGCTTGCGCGAGACCCTCCATGAAGGTAGGATTTCGACGTTTTTTGGTTATGGTTACAGTATATGGGTGTTTGAGAGTTTAATCCACCGTTGGTGCATGCATTGATAAAAATTGTACTTTATGTAATAAATAAAGTGCGTTTGTACCTTGAAAATATACTGTTTTTTGCGAAAGGGACTGCGATGAAAATACTTGCTCGAACAGCGATAACGTTTCCGGAATATCAAGAAATCGGTTTTGAAGACGTTGCTCGTGAGGCGCAAGAGTTACTTGGCTATCAAGTGCCAACGGAGGAGCTCGTTCATGCGAACGCGGAGAATCGGCAACGGCACGCGTTGCACATGGCAATGCGTACGCTGGATATTCGACCGTTTTGCCAGAAAGATGTGGATCGATACAAGGCAAAGATGGTCCGTCGGCATATGTTAATGAAGTCTCGCGCTAGTTTGTTTGTCTGGAAAGCAAGGGAAGTGTTTTTTCTGGTATTCGCCTGTGCATTTGTTATAAGCATAGTCGTACACCCAATGGCATATTTCTTAGGCTGGCATGCTAGTTGGGCTTTGCTCTCCATCGGAGGGAGCTTCAGCGGTTTGGTGATGAGCCTTATTTTTGGTGTTATGGTTCAACACATATTGGCTGACAAGCTGGGTAATATCACGCTTTTGCTTCCAAAATGGGAAGTGGAATCCTTGCAGGATTATAAGTCCGCTGTGCCAGAATTTGTTTTGCAATCAGCAATTGATCTCAAGAAAGCGTGTCCCGAAGTGAGGTTCTTCGTTGAGAGTCTCCAATGGCAAAAAGTTACTCTCGATCCATTTCTGGTAGTTGAGTACGCTGATCTGAGGTATCACATTGAAGTTTGGAACGAACCGGGTTTTCAGCAGAAGCGATTGATGTAGCAGCTCACTTTTGGAGACAACTCCTGTAACAAACTTACCAAAGTTTGAAGCAGGAGTTTTTTAATACCCAAAATTAATCTGTTTGACGCCCCTCACCCTAGCCCTCTCCCCATCCGGGGAGAGGGGAGCGCTGTTACGTTACACTTTCGTTCTCCCAGAAAACGCGGCGTTTAAAGTTAATGCGTCTGCAAATTCGATATCGCCACCGGTTGGGAGGCCTCTTGCTAGGCGAGTGACTGGAATATCTAAATTTTTTATATACGACATAATATGCCGCGTGGTAGCTTCGCCTTCCATACTGTGTTCGAGTGCGATAATAACTTCTTGTATGGCTTCTTTTTCCGCACGTGCTGCTAATTCTTTGAGTGTGAGTTGATCAACCCCAACTCCTGCAAGAGGGGAAAGCAGGCCACCAAGTACGTGATATACGCCGGTATACGATCCGGTACGTTCTATTGCTTCTACGTCTAATGCATCTTCGACAATGCAAAGTGTTGATTTGGTTCGAGAGGGGTCTTTACAAATGGCACACATCGCATCATCGGCAAGTGAAAAGCACACGGAACATGTTTGCACTCGGTCATGAAGCGTTGCAATAGTTTCTGCTAGGCGCGCTGTTGTTCCTCGTTGTTGCCGTAATAGATGAAGCGCTAAACGTTGCGCCGTTTTCATGCCAACACCAGGAAGTAACGTGAGCTCCTGGGTTAATTCGCGAACTGCTTTTGGAAGAACTGCTGCCATATTCTGTTATGCACGTGCGTGCACTTGTTCTTCCATATGGAATGTCTCCATCTCCGTATAGCTAACGTGCTGCGTATTAAATTGCAACGGAATTTCCCCCGTAGGGCCATTACGATGTTTTTCGATAAGTAAATCTACCTCCATAATTTCCGGACGTTCTTCACCTTCCCACGGTTGACGATGGAGGAACATAACAATGTCCGCATCTTGTTCAATACTTCCCGATTCACGAAGGTCAGATAATTTTGGCCGCTGATCTGTTCTCATTTCAACTGCTCGGGATAATTGAGATAGTGCAAGCACGGGAACTTGCAGTTCGATAGCTAATTTTTTGAGTCCTCGTGAAATTGCAGAAACTTCTTGTACACGATTATCGGTGTATCTGCTGGACTCCATAAGCTGGAGATAATCGATAATCAACAGATCAAGACCATGCTCACTTTGGAGTCTGCGAGCCATTGTGCGCATACCCATAATATTTGAAGAAGCATTATCGTCAATGTAGAGCGACGCTTGTGAGAGATCTGAAATGGCATCGCCGAGGCGAATAAAATCATCATCGGCCCCGCCCGTCATAAGTTTACCCGTTCGAAGCCGCCACAAATCTACGTGCGCATGCGCAGCGAGCATGCGGTCTACTAATTGGTCTTTTGACATTTCTAAACTAAACACTCCTACCTTATGCCCGGCAAGAGCAGCATGGCGTGCAAAATCGAGCGCAAGTGTTGTTTTTCCTACGCTTGGGCGAGCAGCCAAGATAACAAGATCTGATTTTTGCCAACCTGCCAGTTTTTTATCCAGGCTCGGAAAGCCGGTTGGCACGCCCCTGAGCGCGCCGTCTCCTTTGTGTAATTTATCGATGCGAACAAACGCTTCTTCCAGTGCATGTGAGAGGGGAGTAAAATGTTCGCCCTTATGTCCTTCGGAAACTTTAAATAACCGATGTTCCGCTTCATCCATAACGGTTTCAATATCTTCCGCTTCTGCAAACCCTAGCTCCGCAATATCGGAAGCTGCAGATATGAGGCGGCGGCGCGTAGCATTTCGCTGAACAATTTGGCCGTAATGCACCACGTTACCAGCAGTAGGTACCACGGTGGCAAGGTAGGTGATGGCACTTTTTCCGCCCATGTTTTTAAGTTCTTTTTTCTCTTTGAGGTAGCTGATGACAGACAAAATATCGATTGGATCACCTTTACTGTATAGGCCGAGCATCGCTTCGTATATGATCGCATTATTGTGATGATAGAAATCTGGTGGGGAGATCCAATCCGCAATTTTTACAATCGCGTTTTTATCAATCAGCAAACTGCCCAAAACAGATTCCTCTGCTTCGGAATTATGAGGAGAGATACGAAGTTCTTTGCCAGGCATACGTACTTATTACTATACAGTGCTTTCGGGGGGTGCAAGTGGATAACGTGTGGATATACTAGGCCCTGTAGGAGTGTCTTGAATAGTAAAGCCTTTCTGTTCCATATCTCTGCGAATACTATCTGCTTCCTGGTAGTTTTTTTCTTGCTTCGCTTGTTCGCGCTTCTGAGATAGCGCAAGAATTTCTTTTGGTATTTGTACAGCAGTAGCTTCCTTTGCAAGTAGTTTCACAACACCTATCACTTTATCCATTCCAAGTAATGAACCAAGGAGAGTATGAATCTCTGCAGTATCTGCATGATTATCTAGTGCTCGGTTTGTTTCTTTTATTGTTTGTAGGAATATTGCAAATGCTTTTGGAGTGTTAAGATCGTTCCTTAAAGCATCATTAAAATCAATAAATGCTTGATTAACTTCTCCCCATTCAGGGAGAGGGGAACGTGCGAGCAGCTGCATAATACTTTTCACATGCCCTTGATATTCATCCAACAACTCCCACGAAAAATCTATTGGAGTTTGATAGTGATGTGCAAATACGAGCAGTCGAAACGCGAGCGGGGAATATCCACGTTCTTTTAGCGTGTCTATGGTAATCATTTCTCCTTCGCTTTTTGCCATTTTTTTGCCGTCTATCAGCAAGTGTCGATTGTGCATCCACAGTTGTACAAACTTTTTTCCCGTTGCGCCTTCTGATTGTGCTATTTCGTTTTCATGGTGGGGAAATCGGTTGTCTTCTCCTCCGGTATGAATATCAATTGATTCTCCTAAGTATTTCATGCTCATAGCGGAGCATTCAATGTGCCAACCAGGGTATCCTTTGCCCCATGGGGAATCCCATAACTGTATGTGCGAGCTATCTATCATCCACAGTGCAAAATCTGCAGGATTTTTTTTATCGCTTTTATTATCCACTCGGTGCCCGGCATCTAATGACTCTATTGTGTTTCCAGACAGTGTTCCGTACTCAGGAAACGATGACACATCATAATACACACCGCTTTTTGCTATATAAGCATGTTTTTTTTCGAGTAATTTCTCGATTAAAGAAATCATTTCTGTAATGTGGCTACTTGCAGTTGGGTATTGCTGAGATCGTTGAATATTAAGTGTATCGCTGTCTTGAAAAAAGAGATTAGTTTGTTCTTTTGCGATATCTTGGGGAGTGCGGGATAGGGCTTTTGCCACTTTCTCCATTTTGTCTTCTCCTGTATCTAATTCATCCTGCGTTAAATGCCCAACATCTGTAATATTCGTTATGTCCTGTACAGTATATCCTAAAAGCTCAAGTGTGCGCTTCAAAAAGTCGGCATGCAAAAACCGCCTCATATTTCCGATATGCTGGCGCTTGTATACCGTAGGCCCGCAGTTATATATAGTAACCGTATTGGTACCAGAAATTGGGTTGAGTTCTTCAACTGCCCTTGTTTTGGAGTTATAGAGGTGAAATTGCTGCATCTAACGTATTTTATCGGTATTTTGGGGTATTGCCCAGTATAGTTGACAAAATGATTAGAGAGTGCTAGTATGCACTAGTTCAAAGCGATGCTTTGAATGCCTCTACAGCCAGGCAACTAGGCTGAGGAACCGCAGCGATGCTACGGATCCGTGTTCGTTGAAAATGGAGAATGATGATGTACAGCCAGATATCAATTGTCGAGAGAACAGCTTCTATATGGGTATATAGTGGACACGGATACGGACCACACGTCACGTTGCTCGGAGCAACGTATCCAATTGTTCCTTTTGGAACAGTTGTTGATAAGTTTTCAGTAGCGGTTCCGAGTGGTCTCAACGCTGCGTTATTCCTTTGCCAGGTCACAGAGCCGCGAAGAATGGGCAGCGGAAGAACTGCGTATCTTGACTCTACACCTCTTATTAGTACGAGCATTCTGCTTGGCTGGGAAGATGACGGAAAAGTCTTTGTGAAGTGCGATAAAGATATGTCGGTCGCAGAGTTTAACAGGTTTAATCCGTTTGTTCGATCGGACGCAACTATCGTTGTGTTGGATCGGGAACAAAGGGTTGCTTATTTTCCGGACTGCTTTTCGCAAAAGACGAATGACCCAGACTGGACATACAAAACTGTTCTGGTAAAAGATCTTCTTGCGTATATTACAAAGGAAATTACGCTGGAAGAGCTGGATGCTCGCGCTACGGCTCAAGCAGAAAAGCGTGACCAGCTGGAGTGGATGAGGAGCAGGCTGGAAGACTCCGAGTGCAGACTGCACGCGGCGCTCTCTCAGTACGAATACCTTAGCAAAAAGGCTGGAGATTGGCAGAACAAAGCCGCTAAGCTCATATGCCATACTGCTCTTTTGTACGATTGGTTAAAATTTATTCCGCAGATTCTGCGCCCAAAAAGGATCGCAGATTTTACTGCAGCGTACGAATTGTTCTTAGAAAAATGATATTTATCCCTGTTTTTAGGGCTTATCGATCCGCGTTCACTCACCAGAGTGTCCGCGGATTTTTCATTTTAAATTTATACTTTGTTCGCGAATTGTACAGGTTAAATGGCTCCATGTATTCTTATCATAGAGGTATGGCGACGTTCATTCAACAATTTTTGTTTTGAAAGTGAGGTAACCATGCGAAATCCGTTGCGGATATCGTTTGATTTAGACGGTGTCGTTCTAATGGACCAGGGACCACAGTTTATTCAGTTCTTGAAAAATGATTGCGGACTCTCGTTTGATGATGCAGAATTTGCGAGAAGTCATAGTTGGATCAAAGCTCTTGGGAAAGGAGTTCCTGATATCAATGGCTTGTTCGCTCGCTTTGCCACTCTGGGGCCTTCTCCAAAATTTGCACCCGGTGCTCAGCGGGGCTTGTCTTGTATTTTGGAATTTGCAGAAGTGCACATTAACACTGCCCGACACGGACAAGCGTTTACGATCGCATTGTCTGTGCTTTCGGATGCAGGTATTGCTTGGCACGGTGCTCACGAAGGAATGTCGAGAAGAAAACATCTCGCCCTTGTGGAGCATGATATTTTTTGGCACGTGGAAGATAGTGCTGAAGACATTCAAATTGTTATTGCAGAGTGTGATCACGCTTCTGTTGTACAGTTTCCCTCGTATGCTCCAGGAGCAACCCCACAGGCGATAATACATGAGCGAGTACACGTGTTGCCATCCTTTTACGAATTCGAAAGTTTTTCGCAGGGTGAGATTTTGGAAAAATACTGGACTGAAATGGTTGTGCATTTTGAGGCTCTTTGTGCCGTTCGCGTGTAACAGTAAAGGCCCCGTTTGGTTGGAACCATCGGGGCGTTTTTTTATTTCAGTGGTATTATTATATTAATATGGACAGTACCGTATTTATGCAACTGAGCGTTCTTCTGTTTATTACGGTTGTAGTGGCATTTATCGTGCGCATGCTCAAACAACCGTTGATCGTTGCGTATATTCTTGCTGGGGTGATGGCTGGACCGTTGTTTTTTGACTTGCTTCAGGGCGGTACGGCTTCATACGGATTATTCGCACAAGTGGGAGTGGTGCTGTTGCTATTCGTTATAGGGCTCAATCTAAACTTTCGAAAACTAAAAAGCATTGGAAGAGTATCGGCCATCACGGCGCTAGGACAAGTATTGTTTACGGCCAGTATCGGTACCACGCTTTTGCTCTGGATGAATTTTTCGTTGTTGTCTGCATTATATATCGCAATTGCAATGACGTTCTCCAGCACGATTATTATTATGAAGTTCTTAAGCGATAAAAAAGATACTGAAACAACATACGGAAAACACACAATTGGGTTGATGCTTGTACAAGATATTATCGCGCTTACGATTATGGTCGGCATTGGTCTTGTGAAGAGCGATAACTTCAACACCAGTTCGATTGTCTTGTTGATTCTAAAGGGAATTCTTGCGGGAAGCGCCATTATTTTGCTTGCAAAATACCTGCTACCAAAAGTACTCAAGCATATTGCCTCTTCTACTGAATTTCTCTTTATTTTTACGATCACATGGTGTTTCGGCGTTGCAAGTGCGCTCTATGCGCTTGGGTTTTCGCTAGAAATAGGGGCGATTGCCGCCGGCATTTCACTTTCCTCATCCCCGTATCAGCTTGAAATAGGTAGCCGTATTAAGCCACTGAGAGACTTTTTTCTCGTACTCTTCTTCATAGTTCTCGGAAGTGAAATGCATGTACAAGATCTTTTGCTTGTGTGGCGTCCGGGAATTCTATTGACGCTCTTTATATTGCTCGGGAACCCGTTTATTTTGTATTTTCTGTTTCGTGCATTGAAGTTCACAAGGCGCAATAGTTTTTTATCTGGTGTGACGGCAGCGCAGGTGAGTGAATTTGGTTTTGTTATTTTATTCACCGGCAAGCAAGCAGGGCACATTGCCGGGAACGAAGTGCCTCTCTTTACCTTTGTGGCACTCGCGACTATCTTTGCGTCTTCGTACCTTATTATGTATAACGAGCAAATCTATCGATTTTTGCTTCCAGTCTTTCAGCTATTTGGTCCAGATAAGCGGCGGCAAGGGGAACGGCCAACAGCCGCATACGATGCGTGGGTGGTAGGGTATCATCGTATTGGAAAAAGAGTTTCAGAAGCATTACGTGCAAAAAATATCAAATTTGCAGTACTCGATTTTGATCCAAGCGTTATACAAGAATTGCATCATGAAAAAATCCCCTCATGTTTTGGGGACATTGCAGATAGCGAATTTTTATCAGGGCTGCCACTTTCGAGTGCTTCTCTTATTATTATGACCATCCCAACAGTCGATGATCAATTAAACTTGATAGCGCATGTACGCGCGGAAAATCCAGATATTATTGTGGTTGCAAATGCGTATTACATGACCGAAGCGGAACAGTTGTATGAGGCAGGAGTTGATTATGTGATGATGCCACACTTACTAGGGGGGAATTGGATTGCAGATGTACTAAAAAGAAAAGTTACGCACAAGAGCCTTGCTGTGCTTCGCGAAGAACAAGGTATACTGAGTGTATGAATAAAATCAACGTAATTATTTTACCTTCTGTTGTCTTTATTTCTCTTGTGTTGGGGGGTTGTACTAAAGATGAAGTAACGGTTACTCCGTCAGGAGGGGTGTATGTTTCCGCAAGCGCAGGAGCAAATTTTGACCAATCAGTACAGACAACTATTACAGGTGAAGATATATCGCAATTTGATCTCGGTAAAATACATCGTGCATTACAAGATGCAAATACAGTGTTTATGGCGGCAGGAGAAAAGGGCATGGTTCGATCAAAAGACGATGGGGAAATATGGGAAGTGATTTCTACGTCCCTGTTTACAACGATAGATATTGCGCTAATGAAAAATGGTGTGTTGCTCGCAGCTGGAATAGATACAGATGGGCAGGGGAGTGTAATGAGAAGTATAGATGATGGAAAAAGCTGGCAGAATGTATTTACACTTCCCCTTCCTGTTGTAAAAAAACGGTTCCAGATTATTTCCGGTGGGTCAGCCCTGCCAACGAGCATTGTTGCGCTAGAAGTAGACCCTCGGCTTGAAGATAAAGTATGGGCAGGTACAAACGACGGAACGCTATTTAGCGCAGAAAGTTCTGGGCAGGTTTGGAAAACTATTACAGAACTCTCGAGCGCTTCTGAGATTATTACCGGAGATAGGTCGGATGCGGGTGTTGTGCGGATGGAAGTATCAAGCACCACACCAGATGAACTATTTATCGTAACGCAAAAAAAGCAGCTTATTCGGCTTCTTGAGGGGAAAGCGACTGTCATAAAAGTTCCGGAATCTGTAACTACGCCGTCGCCGTATGGCATTGTGCTAGATAGTCGAAATATTCTCGATGTTTCGTTTATTCCTGGGTTTCCGAATGCGCTTCTGCTTGGAACGGACAAAGGCGCTGTTACTACAAAAGACGGAGCAAAAAGTTTTGGAGAACTTAAGCTCCCATTTGACGCATCCAAAATAGTTTCGACTATGGTAGTTGCAGTAAGTCCCACAAATAGCAATCGAATGTTATTTGCAGCAGATGGTATTGTGTATCGTTCAGAAGACGGGGGTACGGCTTGGCATACCACAAGCGTGGGGCCGGTAGGCTTTGCAATTACAGATATATCTATAAATCCCAAGAATGCATCGAGAGTGCTCGCAGTACTGAAGGCGATCGTGAATTAAGGATCTAGTGTAGGCATCTTTTTGCTATTTTACTTATTTATTGGCTCTATTGAGCACAGGGGTATTGACAGAATGACAGGATAGGAGTATGATTTAACCATTCAGTTACTCCTGTTCCTTTCTCTTAAGCTTCCTCTCGTGAGGCGGCAAAGGGGAAGACAATTTAAGCGAGATGAAAAACATGTGCAAGCGGTGGGATGTTGTAGCGTTTTCGATTTTTTACACTTTGATAGGTTTGGTCATCGGTGCGTCTCTAGTATGGCTGGAAGAAATGCCATCGCAAGAAGGCAATACTGATCAACCGGAGATGACGGCGGAGATCAGCTACTTGGAAGCCACAGCACTTTCTGATATGCAGTTTGAAGGGGATTCTTTGGTGGGGACTGTGTTGGTCGAGATGAAGTGTCGCGGTCGAGAAAAAAGGACGCTTCCTGTTACTAGGGACGTTGACATAAAGGCGGAAGACAATGTCTTCATCCTACGGGTCACTTTTTCTCCATCGGGAACAGAAATACCCATGGAATTTCTTGTGGCCGTTACGAAGCAAAAAACGAAACCTCGGTGGTGAAACGAACGGTCGACAGCCTGCGGAGAGATTAATTTCTCTCCCAGGCTGATTTCTTTTATTACAAATGCGAACAAAAACAAGGCTTAGCGTTGGAATAGCGAGGATTCAAACCCGAAGGATTTGAATGGTGCGCCGGAGATGCGCAATAAAATGTACAAAACATAAATTCATAGTAATATGCAGTTATGTCTCCTGACCAAGAAAAGATGGCGAATGCGTGGAAAGATGGATCGCGTGATGCGTTTGATACGGCAGAAAAGCTGTATGAAAGTAAGAAATATCATCATGCCCTGTTCTTCTGCCATTTGGCAGTAGAAAAAGCGCTCAAGGCGAAGTATGCTCTTGGACACAGCGATATGCCACCGTATACGCATCACCTTGTGTTACTTGCTTCAAAAGTTGATACAAAACTGACCGAAGAACAACAAATATTTCTTCCGGAAATAAATACATTTAATATTGCAGCGCGATATGATGAGGAAAAATTAAATCTATATAAGAAAGCAACTCAGACGTACGCGCAAGAGTGGATGGGTCACACATCAGAAATTCTTAAAACTCTTTTATGACTTACGACATTCAACAAAAACTGAAAAAGCTTGAACAGAAATTGCGTGATAACCAAATTCCATTTCAGTCACTGTTCCTCTTTGGTTCATCAGCTCGTGGTACGGCTCATGAATGGAGTGATATTGATGTTGCTGTTGTTGGTCCTGCATTTGGGAAAGACCCAATAGATGAAACAGTTCGTTTGTCTCTTATTGCATCTCCAATTGACCCTGCGTTTTCTCCTGTTGCAATGCGTCCAGAAGACTTGGAGGACCGTTTTAGCAGTATCGGAACCGCAATACGAAAAGAGGGGATCGAAATCCGCTAACGTACGAACAAAACCAAGGATAATCCTTGGAACTTTGATAATTCAAACCCGAAGGGTTTGAATAGGGCGTTGGGAATGCGCTGCGCTTGACTTTTTGCGACAAAAGACTACTCTTTTGAGCGTTCCGGTTTGATTAGTTTCGAAAGAGCCGTGTGGCTCATTCACAATTCACTTGGCATATTTTGAGGGGAATGATTTATGAACAGGCTGCTAGGTCGTCTTGTTGTGATGTATCCGAAAACGCGCATGAGCATACTGATGCTCATGGCCATTGGGGGGTTTGTTGCTGCTGGCACCTACAAGAATATGAGCGTTATGGGTTTGGGGGTATGTGGAGGTTTAGTGTTGACACTGATTTGGGTATTATGCGCAGACTCCTTGTCGCCGAGCATAAAACACTATAAGGCCAGCGGAACGGAGTTTACAAAGTTTTGCGGCCATGTTTCCTTGGCACTATTGCCCCTTTGCGTTTCAATACCCCTTTCGAGTTGCTTCTTCCATAACTACGACGTGGGAAGTAGTGGGTATGAGAAAATTTGGATCATCGATGAAGACGTGAACGTGGAAGGAAGGGACCTCTTTGCAGTACCGTTTTTTCAACGAATCCGCAGTATATCTTCCGGGCAAACCGTTGACATGTTTGTAGTGGCGACCACTAAAGACAATGTTCAGATTAAGGGG
>Ga0209542_10016612_pt1 | contig 12186 bp, 14 predicted proteins | sample RifCSPhighO2_01_FD_184028 | JGI IMG/M metagenome (GOLD analysis project Ga0209542, IMG submission 184028) | Soil microbial communities from Rifle, Colorado - Rifle CSP2_plank highO2_0.1 (SPAdes) (version 2) | ecosystem: Environmental > Terrestrial > Deep subsurface > Rock core/Sediment ...
GTGGTAAAGACCCGGACGAATTGGCACAAAAAGATCCAAAGGGTTTTACTAAAGCAATTGAGCAAGCTGTTAATGTTTACGATTATCTTATCGATTCGGCATGTGAACGCAACGATACTAAAACGGCCGACGGCAAAAAGAAAATTGGCCGGGAAGTGCTGAGTGTGATTGCCAAAATTTCGGATGATTTGGTGCGTGGCCATTACGAAACAAAGCTTGCCAAAATATTGGATCTGGATGTCGCTTTGATAAACGAAGCAGTCGGGAAAAAGAAAGAAGCGGTTGGAGGTGGAGAAGCTAGTATAGAAGTTGTAACAATTGATTCCTCTAGCCATGTTTTGGATGATTATTTCCTGGCCCTGTTTCTTGCCGGAGATGAAGTGTATTCTAAGATTGTTGATAAGCTTGACCCGGAAGATTTCCAAAACGATGATGCCAGGGGGTTTTGGAAAGCTGTCCGTGATATAATCAGTGATTCAAAACCTAGAAAGACTTCCGATTTACAGGCCTTATTACCAAAAGGGTTTGCAAAGTTTGTCGACCGTCTTTATTTTGTAAATATTAGTCCCTCGGTTTTGGAAAAAGACCGTTGGGTAGATGAAATATTAAAGGTAGGCGATCGTATCAAGAAAAAGTCGCTATCGCGGAAAATGAAAGCAATTTCACAGGAGTTGAAAATTGCCCAAAAAGAGCAAAATGAAGCAAAGTTAAAATCACTGTCGAGCAAATTTGATATTATTTCTAGGCAACTAGAAGAAGAGAATAGTGAGTCGGGTGAAGAAAAATTTAATACTTAATCACATGGGAAGAAAAAAAGCAGAAAGCACAACAATTAAAAAAGAAAAAGCGATAAAAGAGGTTGCCGAGTTTGCGGAAAAGACTCCACCTCCAATTCCTGCTGATGTTAAGCTGGATCTCAAAAAACTGGTTAAACGGGGCCGAGACCAAGGTTTTATTACCCAAGATGACATTTTGGCAATTTTCCCAAAACCGGAAGAGCATATCGAAGAGATTGACGATCTTTATTACAAGTTGCTGGACGAAAACGTCGATGTTTTTGATACAACGGAAATGGAACTTGCGGATGCTTCCAAGCCACTTTCGGAGTTGGAAAAAGAATTGGAGGGTTTGGCAACACTGGAAGAGGGTTATCTTTCGGACCCGGTGCGCATGTACTTGCGGGAGATTGGAAGAATTTCGCTTTTGACTTATGAAGATGAGGTGGCACTGGCAAAACGCGTCGAGAAAAACGACAAAAGGGCAAGAGAAAGACTTATTTCTGCCAATTTGCGGTTGGTTGTTTCTATTGCCAAAAAATACGTTAACCGCGGTTTGACACTTTTGGATTTGATAGAAGAGGGAAACATCGGTTTGATGAGAGCTGTTGAAAAATATGATTGGACACGCGGTTACAAATTCTCAACATACGCAACTTGGTGGATCCGCCAAGCAATAACCAGGGCTATTGCCGACCAGGCCAGGACGATCCGTATTCCTGTGCACATGGTAGAAACGATTAATAAATTTAACAGGATTTCTAGGCGGTTGATGCAGGAGTTTGGCCGCGAACCAATGCCGGAGGAAATTGCCAAGGAAATGGAAATTGGGGTAGAGAAAGTCCGCGAGATTATCAAAGTTTCTCAGGAACCGGCTTCGTTGGAGGCTCCAGTAGGAGAAGAAGAAGATTCACGTTTGGGAGATTTTATCCAAGATGCTTCGGCTTCACCTACCGACCAGGCAACTCAAGCGCTTTTGAAAGACCATATCCGCGAAACCTTGGAAACACTTTCGCCAAGAGAAGCAAAAGTGTTGGAATACCGTTTTGGTTTAGAAGACGGCAAACAAAGGACTTTGGAAGAAGTTGGAAAAGAGTTTGGAGTAACGCGTGAACGTATCCGCCAAATAGAAGCCAAAGCCATCCGCAAATTGCGACACCCCACCCGCGCTAAGAAACTGCGGGATTACCTCGATTTAGCCTAACGTCGATGGTTCTGAACAAGGTCGGTCCTTGTTCAGGGTTGGTTCTTGGTTAAGGACCGACCTTTGCGTTGTGATGTGATCTTGTAGCGAGAACGGCATCTTTTGTTTGACAAAAATTCGGCCTCGTGGCAAACTGGGAAAGATGAGTTTTACGATTACCTCTATTATTGTTATTTTGGCGCTCTTGGTTTGTTTGACGGCAACTTACAATGCTTATTTGTTACGTGGTGGCAAGATGGCTTTGAGTCAGGTGTTTGTTGCACTAGGGATGGTTGTTTTGGTTTTTTCACTGGTATTGGCTAGTATGGGTTTGGACTACGCGATTTTTAGCGATCTTAAGGCAAGTGAACTTCTTTTTATGGGTGGATTTTTGTTGCTGCTTCTTGGTTCACTTCGGGTACGTTCTTCTTTGAAATAGATTTTCTGTTAAACTAACAGCTCATGAAAGTGTTGAAGCTTGTATGGAAGAAGTGGCTTAAAATTGCCAAGGTTATAGGGAACTTCCAGGGACAGGTATTTTTAACAGTTTTTTATTTTATTCTTGTTTTGCCGTTTGGAATTGGCGTTGCACTTTTTGCAGACCCAATGAACATGAAAAAGCCAGGTAGGGGAAGTAATTTTTCTAAATGGAAACATCCTGCCGATAACTTGGAGACGGCTAGAAGGCAATTTTGAATTGACCTAATTATTCTAATTACTATTTGACCTAAATAATTAAAAAATTATCAAATTGAGACATTATTTAGAAAGCGAAGTTTCGCTTCGCGAAATTAGAGCAATTAGAGTACTTAGAAATTAATACTATGTATATCCTAGGAATCTCCTGTTTCTACCACGAATCTGCTGTTTGTTTGATCAAAGACGGCAGGGTTGTAGCGGCAACGGCCGAAGAACGATTTTCGCGTAAAAAGCATGACAGCGAGTTTCCAAAATTGGCTACAGAGTTTTGTTTGAAACAAGCAGGAATAACGGTTAAGGATTTGGATTATGTTGTCTATTACGAAAAACCTTTTTGGAAATTTGAGAGGATTTTGCAATCGACTCTGGCATCTTATCCATTTGCTTCGCGTTTTTTTGCAAAAGCGATGGTTGCATGGCTGGGGGACAAGCTTTGGGTTCGAAGTATTATTGCCGACGAGCTTAAAATAGACCGTAAAAAAATCCTTTTTGTACCACATCATATTTCGCATGCAGCTTCGGCTTTTTATGCATCGGGATTTAATCAGGCGGCAATTTTAACATTTGACGGTGTTGGTGAGTGGACTACTACCGCCTGGGGTGTGGGTAATGGGTTGGAGTTGGAGATGCTAGAAGAGATTAGGTTTCCGCACAGTTTAGGGCTTTTGTATTCAGTTTTTACAGCGTTTTTAGGTTTTGAGGTTAACGATGGGGAATATAAGGTAATGGGAATGGCGCCTTACGGGAAGCCAAAATATTTAGATAAAGTAAGAAATCTGGTTAAAGAATTTTCCGATGGGTCGTTTTTTATGGATATGAGCTATTTTACTTACCAGAAAAATCCTAACCGTGCATATAATACAAAGTTTCAAAAACTTTTTGGTAAACCAAGGCCAAGAGATTTGCATTTTTTTACGAAAACTTCCGGTTATCCAGACTACTTTGGGGAGAAACCGCAGAACTACGCAGAATTATGTATTCAAAATCAGAACTACGCAGATATTGCGGCATCAGTGCAGGCGTTTACCGAGGAGGCAATTTTAAAGTTGGCGGATTTTGTTCACAAAAAAACAAAAATGGAAAATGTTTGTATTGCAGGTGGTGTGGGGCTAAATAGTGTTGCCAATGGATTGCTTTTAAAAAAAGGGCCATTTAAACGGGTTTTTGTGCAGCCGGCCGCAGGAGACGATGGTGCATCGCTTGGAGCCGCATTTTATGCATATCACGCGATTTTGGGTAAGAAAAGAGTTTGGGAGCAAGATAATTGTTACTTTGGGGCAGGCTTTACGGATGCAGAGATTGAGCAGTTTTTGAAAGATAAGAAGATCAAGTACAAGAAGATCTTGTCAGAGGATAGACTCACTACTTATCTGGCAAACGAGATAGCTGGCGGGAAAGTGATCGGGTTTTTCCATGGCCGGGCTGAATGGGGGCCAAGGGCGCTTGGAGCCAGGTCGATTATTGCCGATCCCAGGCGCGAGGAGATGAAAGAGATAGTCAACACTAAAATAAAATTTAGAGAACCTTACCGGCCGTTTGCACCTGTGGTTTTGGCCGAAAAAGCGGCGGATTACTTCGAACTTGGAAAACTGGAACATTCGTATCTGACAAAATTTATGTTGGCTGTTTTTCCTGTTAAAGCCGGTAAAAAGAAGATAATTCCGGCAGTGACGCATGTGGACGGAAGCGGGAGATTGCAAATCATTACGCCTAGGCAAAATGCGCGTTACTATAATTTGATTAAGAAGTTTGGTAAGAAAACTGGGGTTTATGTGCTGATGAATACCTCTTTTAACCTGAAGGGCGAGCCAATTGTAAATAGCCCGCAAAATGCGTTTTCGACGTTTTTGAAATCGGGTCTGGACATTTTGGCTTTGGAACGCTACATTGTTTTAAAGTCGGATGTGAAGCATTTGGCCCACGAAAAGTGAACATGTTAAAAGGATTTTTTAGCCGTAGCGGGGAAGCGGGAGAGTTGGTTCAATTTTTGTGGAAAGCCAAACTTTGGTTTTTGATACCACTTGTTCTTGTGCTTTTGGTTTTTGGTTTGCTCCTGGTGTTTGCCCAAGCAACGGGTGTTGCGCCGTTTGTTTATACCTTGTTCTAAGTAACATTGTTAGTCAGAAAAGGTCGGTCCTTTCCCTGGGATTTGTCTTGGGTAAGGACCGACCTTTGTGTCTAAAAGTTAGAGGTTGAACATGTCTCTCTTAAGTCTCATAATTTGTGCGTGAGACGTTACCTCCTTGTTCTTATCTCTTTTGTACTTATCACTGCTGTACTTTTTTGGCCGGTCTTTTTGGGCAAGATCAACATCAATGGTAATATGCTGGTTTCACTAAACGGAATATTTGGAGAAAACATTGCGTTTAAGCCAATTGGGACGGACCAGTTGAGGATTTATTACCCTACATATCGCTTCACTGTATCGGAGTTTAAAAAATTTAGGCTGCCTTTGTGGAACCCTTATTCTTTTGCGGGACAACCGAACGTTGGAGAGCTGCAAAGTGGGGTACTGAACCCGATCAATGTATTTTCTTTGATTTTGCCTTTTGAGGTTTTTTGGAATTTCTTAAGACTTGCTCCCAGCATTTTAGCTTGTTTTTTTATGTACTTGTACTTGAAGAGGTTAAAGCTTTCACAACTTGCAGCGTTTTTTGGGGCAATAAGTTGGGGATTTTCGCCTTTTATTCTAACTTGGGGTGAGGAGCAGGTAATTACGCCATACGCAGTTGTTTGGCTGCCATTGGCCCTTTTTGGAATAGAGGGTTTAAGGCAAAAAAAGCCGAATTTGCAAAGGATTTCTTTTGGGTTAATAGCCGTTTCTGTGGCGGCGAGTTTGCTTGCCGGATTTATACAGTTATCTTTGTACTTGGTGGTACTGCTTGTTTTATATGGTCTTTTTACCTTTGGTTTTGCTAGAAAGTTTCTTTTAACAACCGGGGCGGTTTTTTTGGGTGTGGGTCTGGCTGCTGTTGGGTTGGTGCCGGCTGTTGAACTCTTTTTGGATGCCCCAAGATCAACAGTAATGCTAAGCGAAACACTGCACAAGTTTTTGTTGCCAGCTTATTCGGTAGCCTCTTATATGGCGCCGGATATTTTTGGTAGCCCGTCAACTTATAACTTTTTCCGTGGAGGTGCGGCTTTGTATTACGAAGGGATTTTATATGTAGGAATAGCAGTTTTGGTTTTTGCCCTATATGCAGTTTTCAATTTCAAAGAGAGGCTTGTTGTATTTTTTACATCATTGTTTTTTGTTTCTTTAATTTTAACTATCGACAGTTTTCTGGCACGGGCCGTGATGGGCTTACCAATCCCAATACTTTCCAGCTCGATTGCCAATAGGATACTTTTTGTGCCTGCTTTTTCTTTGGTGATGTTGGGGAGTATTGGGTATAACCATTGGTTGCGTGGCAGAAACAGCAACATTGCCAAAGTCTTAATTTATTTACTTTTAATATACATATTCCTTTTTCTTTTATCGTTTATAGTTAAAACTTTTAGTCCAACAGATAGCTATGTAGAATTTTTTAATAGGACGCATGGCAATATAGCTTTACGCAACTTGTTTATTCCATTTTTTGTCTTTTTGTTAACTGCTTTTTTAATTTTGTTTTCTGATGCTGTGCCCAAGTACAAACGATGGGGAGCGGTGCTGGTTATCGCGATTGCGCTTTTACATACTTTTTATTTTGCTAACAAATTTTTTAACTATTCGGAGGAAAAATTTGTATTTCCACAAACAAAAGCGCTGACGTTTTTGCAGGATAAACAAGGTTTTTCCAGGGTTTGGGCCCATGGGGATAACCGTTTGGAAAATAACTTTCCACTTTATTACCGGTTGAATTGGCCAGAGGGATATAAATCGCTTTTTATCAAATCTTATTGGGAACTTGTTGGGGATGTGCAGAAACAGCCGGTTAAGGTCCGTTCAAGAGCAGATGTAGGGCTTGGATCATTGGGCCAAGTGCCGGAAAGCATAGGTACTTCCAATAGAAGGCGACTAATTGACTTGGTGGGTGTTAAATATATCGTTGGGGACAGTAAAAACAACAAGCAGTACGAGAAATATCACTTGTCTAAGGTTTTTGAAGATGGAGACGATTCCATCTTTGAAAACAAACAAGCAGCATCGAGGATGTTTCTAGCTTCAAACTACGAAGGGCCGCCGGATATTTACAGTAAGGATGAGGGATTAAGGACGAAAGATGAAATTCTCAAAGTAGAGATGGAGAGGAGAAGACTTATCTATCAGAAGCTGCTTGAGCCCGGCTTTGATTTTAAAAACACAATAATTTTGGAGAAACCTTCGCCAATTTCGCCCCAGTTTGGACCAGGAAGCGTGAAGATCTTAAAGGATGAACCGGGAGAGATTTTGGTTAAGACAGACTCAAAAGTGCCTAAAATTTTGTATGTCGCGGATAACTATTTCCCAGGATGGAAGGCCACTGTTGATGGTAATGAAACCGAGATTTTAAGGGCAAATTATACTTTCCGGGCAGTACCTCTTGTGCCGGGAGAGCATATGGTGCGGATGTATTATGATCCATGGAGTTTTAAAGTAGGATTGCTGATATCGATTGTGAGTTTGGGAGCAATAGTAGTCTTTCTAAAAAAACTCTAAATTCTAATCTCTAAATACTAAACAATATCTAACAGGAGCAAGGTCGGTCCTTGCAGTCAGAAGACCCTTGCAAGGACCGACCTTTACCATGAGTTATTTTAGGGCGAAGTCTACTATTAGTGTTATTGTCACTTCGTCTTGGCCTGGCTGGATGGAACTGGCTTTTTCTACCAAATCAGCGCCACCTATGGCGTACATTGGCATGGGCACGCCGTAATCACCTTGTTCTTTTATCGAAGTGACATTGCCAACGCTGCGGTTTGCGGCATGAGCTAATTCTTGGGCTTTTATCTTGGCATTTTTTACAGCATTTTCCCTCGCTTTGGATTTGGCAATGTCCAGGTCACTGTTGTCTACTTGCAGGTTTGGACCATAGATATTGCTGGCATTGTTTTGGGTTAGGACTGCAAGCACTTGATCTGCTTTTTTGAAATCACGGATGGTAATTTCTAGATTTACGGAATATTCGTTTGTTGGGGTAGGTTTTGGGTACATCATTGGTTGGTAGTCCGCCGACTGGCGGAGACCTGCCGAAACGTTTTGAGTTTGGATATCTTTTTTATTGATGCCAAGCGCAAGGAGGGCACTTATTACTTGGGAAATCTTAGCGTCGGTTTCTTTACGCGCTTGGTTTACGTCTGGGTTTTGGCTTTGGAAAGTAGCGTTTATGGTGGCAATATTTGGAATTGCACGGGCCGTGCCTGTTGCGGAAACAGAGATGGTTTGAACGGGTTTTGTCTGCCAGGGTTTAAAGTAGAAAAAGCCGGCGGCAATTATTAATACAACGGCAGCCCATATGATATTTGGTTTTAAGATCAAATATACCCAGTTTTTACTATTTGTTGCCATTGCTCTTCAATGTCTCGATAAAATATAGATAAGAATTGATATTGCCTTCGTTATATTCTACTTTATCATGGGCTGCAATTGTACTCCGCACAGATTCTTTTTGGTCGCTTAGAGTTTTTGAGCCTTTTGGTTTTTCCGAGATGATTTTGATATTAGAAAATACGTAGGCAATCCAGAGGGTGAGCACGAGAATGTTGATGATAGTGGATTTTTTTCTGAGCAGTCTTTCGCTAAGATATACGACCATCAAGATTGACAGCGGCTGATTTATAAAAAAGTAGTAGTCGGAAATTGGCCCTTTGTATAAACTGAAACCGATGAGCGGGACTATATACCAAGGAGGAATGAGTAAAAGCAGACTTTTAACACGCTTGATTTTTTCTGTAAAAATAGCAGCGATAAAGAGTAGCGGGACTAAATATTTTGCAAAGTCTGAGACGGGTTTTTGGAACAATGCGGAGACTTGAATAAAGTTGTCTGAGAGTCTGTGGACAAGAAACTGTAGGTGTAATCCCATCGTATAATCCGTGAGAAATCCCCGGAAGCGGTAGTAGTTGTCGTTATAGTGAAGGGCATCAAAAATAACCATTGGGATAAACCAGATGGCAAACAAGGGCAGACAAAGTAGAAAAGCTTTTAGATTGGCCTTTTTGTTTTTGGTGATAAGAAGTAAATATCCGATGATTGGCAGGATAAAAATAACCGTAAAGTGGATATGAAAAAGAAACCCTATTAGAAATAGTAGTGGTGCGTACCATTTCTTGTCGCCTTGGTAAATTTTGAATGTGCAGTAAAAAATAAAGTAAGCTGCTCCTGGCAGCAAGGAAACATTCCAGGGAACTCGATTGTTGAATACTATGTAGGCACACGAGGCAAATAGGATTGTTGCAAAGAGCCCGGCACGGTTGCCAAGAATCTTTTTCGTGACATAAAAAATGATAAAGAAGGTGATTGCGGTAGCACTTATATTGAAATAAACGGCGCCCATTGGGTCCATGTTTGCCAGTATGTAAAAGGGTGCGAGTATGTAGAAATAAGCGGGGCCGAGGTAAAAATCCCCAACACCGGTTCTTGGACCTTTTAGACTATGTTCGCCGTTTACGATGTTGTAAACGGCCCAGGCGTCACGTCCTTGGTCCCATCCAAAGGCAAGGGTTTGCTGCATGGGATAAAACCGAATATAAAGTCCAAAGATTGAAATTATTAAAAAAAGAAGAAAGACGCTATGTTTTTGCAACCAGTTTCTTATGCCCGGCCACATTTATAATTTGTATTTGCGGAGTTTGAATCCTAGCGGGAGAGTGGCAATAAGAGCCAAAGTTGAGACTACCGGTGCGCCTGTTGCCGGGAGTGTTTGTGGCACTGTTGCAATGCGGATGGGTTGAGCGCTACTAGTATTGGTGATTGTGATGTCGTTTTTGTTTTCGTTTTTATTAGAGTTCTGGTTGTTGTTGATGATGTTTGTTCCGCCAGCAGGAATGTTAGACAAGTTAAGAACAACATTATGTTTGTCTTTGTGGTTGTCATTGTTTTTATTGTGATCGTTGCGGTGATTGGCAAAAGCGGGGGAGGAAATGAAAATCAGGGCTAAAAGTACAAAAGCTAAAAATGAAAGAAAAGCGAGGAGTTTACTGCCCTTAATTGTCACGCGATAGTTTTAGCACGAGGTAAACCTAAAATCAAGGTGCATCACAAACTGTGATTAATCATAGTTTGTGATGCTTTTTTAGCATTAGGAACAGGTAGCAACTACAGAATGCCGTTTACTGCTTCCTAAATTTATAGGGGTTTTCTGGCCCGCCAGAGATTTGCCGTTGACTTTTATATCAACACGATCCAGTTCGAATTCTTTTGAAAGGCCAATGGTCGAAAGTGTGAGTTTGCCGGGGATTGTGCCGTCAATCGTAACGTTTAAAGGAGGTAGTGACGCAACACTTTCCGCGCCGGGTGCAATGGGGGCTTTGGGAAGGCTTAGACCCGGGAGGGGAATAGGTATTAAGCCTAGGTTTATGGGGTCACAACCGACATTTTTTATAGCAACTTTGACAGAAATTGTCTGCAAAATAACGACAGCGGCTACGGCAATAATTGTGGTTATTCCTAGCGGGCCTTTGGCCAAGCCAAGGATTTTTCCAGACGTTGAAACTGCCGTGTGGTGGGAATTACCCGATTGCTGGGAACTATCTAATTCTTTTTGGACTCGCTCTACTTCGTCTTTAAGTTCGTTCCAGTGGCGCAGAAGAAGTAGGATGGCCTTTTTCCTTTTCTTTTGTTCGGGGGTTTGTTCGGGTAAGTTTTCTGCGGTTAGGTCAATGACATTGCTTTCTTGAAAGTTTTCTATGTGTTTTAACTGTTTTGAGCAGGTAGAAAGCGCCGAATCAATTTTTGGATTTAAACCTTTAAGTAGAGTTCTGATTGATTCGAATTTATCGAATGTCGTCGAATTTTCGTCCAAAAGTTCAAGTGCTGCTTCAATATTTTTTCTAACTTTGTCCATAGCGAAAGTATATATCAGCCCCAATGGGTTTGCGAGTTGCCTGATATTTTTTGGAAAAAGGCAAATGAATTTGAGTGTGTTGGAAATAGTAACACCAGATGCTAAAATTCCGTTTGTACTTAAACGTTCCGCGGTAGCTCTCCGCCAGCTGGCGGAGGTAGAGCGCTCGCCTGAAAATGTATTATGTTTACGCTATTTACAATAGAAAGCACGATAAATTTTACATTGGTCAAACAGAAGACATAGATAGTCGTTTGAAATTGCACAATGATGGTACTTTTAAAGGAAGCTACACCTCGAGATTTGACGGTGAATGGCTAATAATCTATAAAGAGGAGCTTTCTGATCGAGTTTCTGCTATTAGACGCGAGAAGCAATTAAAGAGTTATAGAGGTCGGGAATTTGTTATAAGTTACATTCCGCGGTAGCTCAGTGGTAGAGCGCTTGCCTGTTAAGCAATTGGTCCTAGGTTCGAATCCTAGCCGCGGAGCCAAGTCTTGTATATTGCAAGTTTGCTAAAAACTTAGTATAAAATCGCTATGGCACATGATGAGCATCATGAACATTTAATAAAAGAGTTAGCTGACCAACTGGAACCAGTTTTTTCTAATTCTCCACAAGCCATTTATCTTTATCTTGACGATATTCATAAAATTTGTAATCAGAAATTTGCTGATATGCTAGGGTATGGCTCTATAGATGAATGGGTTAATAATGAAGCTCCAGTGGGAGATGTATCGGAAGAAGATCAGCCAAAAGTAATTCAGGCTTATGGACAAGCCTCAGAACATTTTAAAGCTTCCACAATTCCGGCAACTATTGTAAGAAAAGATGGAGAACGAATAAAAACAAAAGTAATAATGGTGCCAATTACATACAAAGGGGAAGTTTTTGTTCTTCACTTCATTTCAGAAGAAAAATAATAGGTTCTAACGTCGTCTATCAGGCGGAGCTGACTTCTTTCAGCTTATTTAATGTACAAATCTTTATGTGTGCCGATTAGATGAAATTTGATGACAATCGAGTTTTTAGTTTTTTCTTCTTTGAATATAGCTCTGTAATCATCAGTAACGTCAATGCTTTCGTATCCGGCAAATTTTTCTTTTAAGAAATGTCTTCTTAATCGCTTATGATTTAAATCTTCCCAAAAGATTTCAAGCGTCTCGTCGAACGCAGTGATAATCTTTCTTGGTAACTGTTTTAATTTTCGATTAAAGAGGGGAGAAAATTCTATCCGAATTTCAATTCTATCGTCATTTTGCATTTCTGACTAGTGAGTCCATATATGAGTGTAGATTCTTTTTGCTTCGGAAAGAAATTGCTTTCCCCGCTCTGTACTGATCCTCAGATTGTCTTAGGGAGCTGAGCATTTTTTCATTCGGGATTTCGTCTTGAATTGTAAAGGTAATAGTTTTAGTGGTAATAAAATGTTTCAAATATCGATTTATTACACTGGTTAGAGAAATCCCCATCTCCTCGGCAGTCTTTTGAGCTTCTGCTTTTAGTTGGGGATTTGTTTTGATAAGAATTGACGCTGTGTTCATATATATAATCAGTATAT
>Ga0209542_10016613_pt1 | contig 12185 bp, 10 predicted proteins | sample RifCSPhighO2_01_FD_184028 | JGI IMG/M metagenome (GOLD analysis project Ga0209542, IMG submission 184028) | Soil microbial communities from Rifle, Colorado - Rifle CSP2_plank highO2_0.1 (SPAdes) (version 2) | ecosystem: Environmental > Terrestrial > Deep subsurface > Rock core/Sediment ...
CCCAGCCACAGATATAAAGTATCCATTTTCTTTGTCTGGTCGTACCCGGGAGCTCTCTTTTGCTTGGAGTTTCGAGGTGAGTCATAACATAAATATCGGCGTCCAGTCTTTCGTCATGCATCTGTCGTGCAAAAAAATTATGTTTTGCTTCTCTTGCAATACCATCGCTACTTTCATATTCCTCTTTGAACGGTAAAGCGCCACCACGACATTTAACATCAACTTTTATCCCAGAGGGAAGTAAAAGGTCATATCCAAGCGGATGATCTTCTGGATTAATTTCCGGCACACCTAGTTTGTTTCGTATAACCATTTCTGCAAGCGCACCGAATCCTTGCTCCTCTGAACTTCCTCGTTCTGCGCCGGTTCGATTTTGATTTGCAGCAATATATTCAGCCGCTTTTTGCCTCAATCGAAAACCTAGCTCATCGGTGAGCTTTACAACTATTGGCGTCGGTAGATGATATTTGTACATGGTTATTTTTTTTATGATTTTATTCCTGTGTTGCTAGTCTTTTTCTTCGTTCATCAAGTGTTTCTCCTTCGTACATCCAATAATCTGTGCCGGCAACACCATAATCAAATCCAAGTATTTTTTGTGCAGAACTGGATAGACTTGTTTTTTCACCGTCATACTCCACAAAATGATTATCAATAACTTTCGCTTTGATATTTTCATCTCGACTAAAGATCAGTTCTGCGCCAACTGGAATTTTTGCCATATTAAAATTAAACTTCTCTCTTATCTTTCTGGCTTTTATGAGTGCTTGTTGGTCTTCCTGATTCTCTACGAAATCTTTCTTTGGTGTAATGTTTTCAATTTCAGCTAGTTTTAAGGCGGAGACTACACGCTCTGGTGCAATTTGAAAAAATTCTCTCCTTGGGTTTATTCGATTGTTATCAAAAGCATCGTGTAATTGATGTTCAACAAATTGAGCGTCCTTTACGGTACACGCGTAAAAACATGTAAATGGAATCGGAATACTGGTGGACGCACTAAGGTCCCGAATCCTTTGTTCGAGATTTGCCGAAGTTCGCCCAATTTTCACATATCCAGGCATCGCTTCGTTTATTAAAATGTAAATAATTTCGTTCATATAAGTGATATTTTACTTCAATAACTCGTCCGCCGATATACTAAGCGCATCAGCCAGTTTTTTAATTGTCGCAAGGGTTGGGTTCTTTTTGCCGTTCTTAATATTGCTAATATAGCCCCTATCCACAACCAACGGTCGCGCATACGGCTCTTGGATGCAGGCACTACTCTCGTACGGACATGATTGTTAAGGGCACAAAAATATACGTTTTGGAAATAAACACTTTGCCAGGACTTACATCTGAATCATTGTTTCCCAAGGCGGCTAGTTGGGCAAAGCTTGAATTTCCCATGCTTGTGGACCATTTAGTACGACTTGCGGTTTTGTAAAGTACTATCTGGTGGACCTAGGGAGAATCGAACTCCCGTACTCCGGATGTCCCGGTAATCTTGGTGGACCATGCGAGAATCGAACTCGCATCTCCCGGATGCAAACCGGGTGCTCTACCATTAAGCTAATGGCCCACCAAGATTACCGAGGATTCTCGGCTTCCTATTATTTTAAGAGAGAGCCGGAACAAACCGGATGCACTACCACTATGCTATAGGCCCAATGATATACTATGCACAGTGGCCATAGTATCAGTTTTTTATGCTCGTTTCAATATGATATGATGCAAGATACCATGCGCGTATTCAGAAAATTGATTCGGGACAACATGCCCGAAATTATGGCGGCAAAAGGAACACCCATTCTTACGCGGGCGTTGGAGGATGACGCGGAGTTTATCGCCGCGCTCGAAAACAAACTATTGGAGGAGGTGCAGGAATTGCGGGATAAAGAACAACCGGCTTTGATTCAAATTGCATATATGGAAGAAATTTTGGATGCGCTCCAAAAAGCGTACGGTATTTTGCCGGAAGCTGTTGAAAAAGAGCGAACACAAAAAAGAGAAGAGCGCGGCGGGTTTGAGAAACGACTGTTTTTGGAAACCAATCAATAACAAGATGTTTTCCTAATTGGTTTATGGTACAATGTGGCTATGAATGATGGGAATAAGTTTTACAGAGGTAATAGATTCAAGGGGAGTGGCGGCGCGTTCATGTCAAATGAAGAACCGCGTCGATTTGATGTATCCGATGAAACACCCAAATTAATCCGATGGCTTCTTATGTACTCGGGGGGACTCATCAAAAACAAAAAGCAGGCGATATATGTGCTCTGGGTTTTGGTGGTGGCGGGGTTTGTTTTTTCGTTTTATCTTATATATACCATGGGTGAGGAACCACCAATAGGTGATGATCCAAGCATATTAATACCACCTAATGAACTTTTATTGTAATGAGAAAAAATATTGGTTTCACTTTAATTGAACTTCTTGTTGTTATCAGCATTATTGGTATTTTGGCATCGGTTGTTCTTGCTCGTCTAAACGATGCGCGTCGTACCGCGCAAGACGCAAAGCGTATTAGCGAGATGCGGCAACTAAAAATTGCCCTGGAAGTATACTATGAGGTAAATAACCAATACCCTCCTACTCCAACAGCTGGTTGCGCTCAGTGTATTGTAGATGGATGGATGTCGAGCGGGGTTGATGAGATGGCTCCGTATATGAATCCCCTTCCTGTGGATCCTTTCTATGGTAACACCCTAAACGGATATCGGTATGCTATTAGTGGCTCTGGTGCAGGCGGAAACGGACGACAATCATACACTATGCTCATTCGTAATTTGCGGAATTTTACTACTTTCTGCTCTATGGGTACGCCACCAGGAAATCCGGGCTGGGTTGCTACTTATCCTCCTTGCGGGATTTGATGGGGGAATTTTTAAAAAACTTATACGCGACAAGTCGAATGTAAGAGCTCACAAACTCGACTAAACGCAAGGATTGTGACTAACCGAGCTCCGGTGCAACCGGAATAGAGCTTAGCTAGTCACCTTCGGTATATCGCGAGGTTGAAGATCAGTATCTTGCTTTTTCTTGACAAGCGGGGTACACTGCGGACACTATATGGCCCGCAAAAAAGCTTCGACCAAAGAAATAACGCCTTCCATTCAAATCCGCGGCGCGCGCGTGCATAATTTAAAAAACGTTTCTCTCGATATTCCGCGTAATTCGCTCGTGGTTATTACAGGCCTTTCAGGGTCTGGTAAATCGTCGCTTGCGTTCGACACTATTTATGCCGAAGCCGAACGACGGTTTGTGGAATCTCTTTCCGCCTATGCCAGACAATTTCTGGGTGTAAAAGAAAAGCCCGATGTGGATTCGATTGAAGGGCTTTCGCCTGCGATTTCCATTGATCAAAAAAGTGTCTCTCGGAACCCGCGCTCTACCGTTGGTACCATTACGGAGATTTATGATTATCTCCGTATTTTGTTCGCGCGCGCGGGCGAGCCGCACTGTCCGCAATGCGGCAAGCTCGTGAAGCGTCAGTCTATTGATGAAATAATTGGATATATTCTTTCATTTAAAGAGGGTGCCACACTTTCGCTTTTGGCGCCCGTGGTGCGTGGACGCAAAGGGGAGCATAAAAGTGTGCTTGATGAGATAGCTCATAAAGGATTCGCGCGGGTACGCGTGGATGGAGACATGGTGCGCTTGCAGGAAGCGGCAGATATAAAACTGGATCCCAAAAAACAACATTCCATAGAGGTGGTGGTGGATCGCTTGGTGGTTGATAACGATATCGACCGCCCGCGCCTCGCGGATTCGCTGGAAACAGCATTGAAAATTGGTAAAGGAATTATAATAGTGGAACACAACAAATCTGAAACACTGTATTCCGAGCGCTTCGCGTGCCCCACATGTGGCATTTCTTTGCCGGAACTTGAACCACGTCTTTTTTCGTTTAACAGTCCATATGGCGCGTGCTCCACATGCACCGGCATTGGGCATACGCTTGAAGTTGATTCGGCGTTGGTGTTCTCCAACAAAAATTTAACACTTGCCGAAGGAGCAATTCAGCCTTGGGCGCGCGCATCACACCGCGTGGGACGGCAATCTTGGTATTGGTGGATGTTGGAGGATCTCGCGCACAGGCACTCGTTTTCGCTTCATACTCCCGTTTGTGATCTTCCCGAAAAAGTTTTAGATATCATATTAAACGGAGAACAAGCCGGAGTTTCCGCGGAACATCAACCGTTCGAGGGCGTTATTCCGAACTTAAAACGCCGATGGAAAGAGACGGATTCAGAGTGGACGCGCGTGGAAATTGAAAAATATATGCGGCTTGAGCCGTGTTCCGCGTGCGGCGGCAAACGCCTAAAACCGGAAGCGCTTGGCGTGTTGTTGAAGGGAAAAAATATAGCGGACGTTTCGCATTTGGACGTAACATCCGCGCTGGCATTTTTCGCGGGCGCGGAAAAATCATCTACAAAAGAAGAGCGCGCCATAACAGGTCTTTTGATAAAAGAGATCATGAATCGGTTGTCGTTTTTGCTTAATGTGGGACTGAATTATTTGACGCTTGAGCGCGAATCAACCACGCTTTCGGGCGGAGAAGCGCAACGCGTGCGCCTGGCAACGCAAATCGGCTCGCATCTTACGGGCATTACGTATGTGCTTGATGAGCCGTCCATTGGGCTTCATCCGCGCGATCACCGGCGTCTCATTGAAACATTGAAGCGCCTGCGCGATTTAGGGAACACTATTTTGGTTGTAGAACATGATCGTGACACCATGCAGGAAGCAGATTGGGTTATTGATATGGGTCCGGGCGCGGGGAAGCATGGTGGCATGGTGATTTTTCAGGGAACGCCCGCTGATCTGCTCACGGCGTCTACTCCTACCGGGCATTATGTTTCTGGACGCAAAACCATAACAATTTCAAAGAAGCAACACGCAAACGCGCTTAAGCGTCGTGGACAAAAGATGCTTTGTGTGCGTGGCGCGCGCGGAAACAATCTTAAAAATATCGATATAGAAATTCCACTTGGCGAGCTTGTGTGCGTGGCGGGAGTATCGGGTTCTGGCAAAAGCACATTGGTAAACGATACTATCGGACGCGCCCTGATGCGCCATTTTTACCATTCGCGCCAAGAGCCATCTTTGCATAAAAAAATCGAAGGACTTTCGCATTTAGACAAAGTTGTTATAGTGGATCAATCGCCCATTGGCCGCACACCGCGTTCTAACCCCGCAACATATACCGGCGCTTTTACGTTTATTCGCGATATATTTTCACGCACCAATGAAGCGCGCGCGCGCGGATATAAATCGGGGCGGTTTAGTTTTAATGTCAAAGGCGGAAGATGTGAGGTGTGCGAAGGGCAAGGAGTTCGCAAGATCGAAATGTATTTTTTACCCGATATTTATATTGAATGCGAAGAATGCCGCGGGAAGCGATATAATCAAGAAGCTCTTTCCATTCTCTACAACGGACGCGCCATAGCGGATGTGTTGGACATGCCTGTTGAGGAAGCGTGTGATTTTTTTAAAGATATTCCCGCCATAAAAGCCCGCCTGGAAACGCTGGTGCAAGTGGGGTTGGGATATATACACATGGGTCAATCGGCAACCACGCTTTCGGGCGGAGAGGCGCAACGGGTTAAGCTCGCGACGGAGCTTGCTAAAAAAGCAACGGGGAAGACTATGTATATTCTTGATGAGCCGACTACCGGTCTTCACTTCGATGATATTCGGCGGCTTTTGGAAGTACTCCAAGCGCTTGTGGACAAGGGAAATTCAGTGCTGGTTATTGAGCACAACACGGATGTGCTGAAAAATGCCGATTGGATAGTGGAATTAGGCCCGGAAGGGGGTCCGGAAGGGGGATTTCTGGTTGCCCAAGGAACACCAGTCGAAATATGTAAAAACAAGAATTCTCCCACGGGGAAGTGGCTGGGGATTTGACTCCTGTCTCACCTTATGGTATTGTGGGGAGACTATGTCTTATGACATCAAAACAGCTTCTTTAGCAATGCTTGCATGCCTTCCTAAACGATCGGCCGCCATTTTGGAAAAACGGTTTGGGCTGGCGAAATCTGGCAAGCGGTTTACCTTGGAGGCAATTGGAAATTCTTATGGCATAACGCGGGAACGCGTACGCCAAATTGAATCGGATGGCTTAAACCGCATCCGGAAGGCTGTTGTATTTACTGATCTACAGCCGCTTTTTTCAGGTTTTACCGAATACATAAAACAACAGGGTGGTATTGTTGCGGAAAACCAATTGTTTTCTCATTTCAGCAGGGAAGATATTTCGCCGGAAGCTGTGCGTTTTTTGTTTACTCTTCATCCATCCGTAATATATCGTGGTGAATCTGATACATGGCATTCTCGATGGGGATTGGACGGCACTGTGATGGATTTAGTAGAACATGCTCTTAGCCGGGTGGCGCGCGCGGTGGAATCAAAAGACGGGACTGTGGCGTACGATGAACTTTCCAACATGATGCGGCGTGAACTGTCTGCGGAATCGATGCCAACTCCTTCCAATGAGATTTTGTCCGCTTATGTTGGTATTTCAAAACAGATAGACAAAAATTATTTTAACCAGTGGGGGCATACATCTTCGTCTTTGGTGCGCCCGCGCGGCGTTCGTGATCTTGCGTATTTGGTGTTTCAGCAAGCCAGCACCCCAATGCATTTTTCAACCGCCGCGGATCATATTCGCAAAGTCGCCGCTCCTCGCCGCGTGCACGCGCAAACTGTGCATAATGAACTTATAAAAGATAAGCGATTTGTGCTGGTTGGGCGTGGCATGTATGGCTTGGCGGAGTGGGGCTATGAGCCCGGCACCGTGCAGGATATTATCGCGCGCGTGCTTTCATTGGGGTCGTTGTCGAAAGATGCTCTTGTGGAGAAAGTTCTTAGCAAGCGCCAGGTGAAAGAGAATACGATTCTCATAAATTTGCAAAACCGAAGGCGCTTCCAAAAGCTCCCTGACGGGACTTACGGAAATGTGATATAATATAGCTCGTGCTTGAATTTAACGAATTTATACGGCAGGTTTTTCATGTAGCGGGGATTACGTGGTTCATTTGGTTGCCTCTTATGGCGGTTTTTATGTTTCTTGAAGCGTGGGTTTCGTATGTGCGCGCCATATTCAAAACAGAGACCACATGGTCATTGCTTGAAATAAAAATACCGCGGCAAATCCTTCGAGGACCTAAAGCAATGGAACAGATATTTTCCTCGCTTCATACATTCATAGGCGGTCCCAGCGTTTGGTATGACTTTTACTGGGATGGCGAGGTGCAGTTATGGTATTCATTTGAAATTGCTTCATTTGGCGGCGATCTGCATTTTTATGTGAAAACTCCCGCCAGGCATAAAAATTATGTGGAAGCGAATATTTACGCGCAGTATCCGGATGTGGAAATTGCGGAGGTGGAAGACTATGTATCACGTATGCCGTCTACCTATGATGCGCTACAGCAGGCAGGATATGAATTATGGGGAACTGAATTAAATCTAGCAAAGGATGATGTCTATCCGATTCGGCTCTACGAAGAATTTGAAACGCCGAGTGAGTACAGCACCCTTGACCCCATTTCGTCGCTTATTGAGGTGTTAAATAGCATACAACCCGGCGAAGAAATTTGGCTCCAAATACTGATGGCGCCCGCGAATACATCCTGGCAGGAACGAGGTGTGCGTTATATCAAAGATATGCAGAAAAGTACGCGGATTGTAACAGAAAGCGCTGAAGGTAAAAAAGTTACCGTGGATAGAACTCCCGGAGAAGAGCTCGCCCTAAAAGCAATTGAGCATAATATTTCCAAACCCGGTTTTCAAACTATGATCCGATATGTATATCTTGCCCCTACCACTATTTACAATAAAAACACGGCTTGGTACGGGGTATTGGGATCGTTCAATCAATACAGCTCAAAAGCTCATAATTCATTCAAGCATGATTCAAATGTTCGCACAGCCACGGAGTGGTTTTATTACCCATTTTTATTTCCCACATGGCGTCAAGAGTATCGGCGGCGCAAGATTTATAGCAAGTTTCGGGAACGAACAATGAAAGAAAGCGCTTTTTTTACCTTCTTGTTTACCAGGATGACGCTTTCTCCATCTCATATAATTTTGAATACGGAAGAATTAGCCACCATTTATCACTATCCTTCGAATATTGTGCTTACCGCGCCTTCCATTCAACGAATTGAATCTCGTAAAGTAAGTCCGCCTGCCAAGCTTCCTGGGCAAGGTAAGGGAGCGGAATTACCCGAAGGATTTAGAAAGAAATGAATACTCTTTTTCATTACGGTTCCATTGCGCTTGCCGCATACAAAGTGTTTGCGGTTATTATTACCATTGCTTCTATGGCAGGCATTGTATATGTGGCAAAAAAAAGCGGCGAAATGCGTCGAGCTAGCCGGGAAGCAAAAAGATTGCGGGAAAAACCGGAAGATGCGTTGCGCGCGGTATCATCATCTCTCGCTTTTACGCAACTGAAAGACAACACCATACAGCACTGGCAGAAAATCGTTGAAAAACTAGGCAATCAGCAGGGGGAGAAAGATTATAAAACTGCTCTTATAGAAGCCGACGCGCTGGTAGATGCCGCGCTTCGCGTTAATCAATTTCAAGGCGAAACCATGGGGGATAGATTGCACAGTGTTCCCGTGGGAAAAATATCATCGTTGGACGGCCTTTGGAAAGCTCATCGCGTACGCAATGAAATAGCGCATGATCCCCACTATATAGTGAGCCCGCGCGAGGGACATGATATGATGAAAGTATATAAAAAAGCGCTTGACGAATTGGGCGCGCTTTAAAAACTGTGAATTACGAAACTTCTCTAAAATCCCTCCCAACCTCCCTTTTACAAAGGGAGGAGATGGTATCCCCCTTTAGAAAAGGGGGAGGAAGGGGGATTTCGTAATTCAAACTATATTTCGTAACTCAAGGTTGTATGAACCAAGAACAGGACATCGTTTATTTTGCAAAAACGGACTTTCGCAATCGCGAACGCGTATTTGGCATTAAGCGTACGGATCGCCGCCAGCATGTGTATGTGATAGGGCAAACCGGAACAGGAAAGTCTACATTTCTTAAAAACATCGCGTTGCAGGATATTAAAAGCGGGCGTGGTATTTGTATTGTGGATCCGCATGGTGAATTTGTGGAAGAAGTGCTTACCATGATACCGGCAGAGCGCGCGAACGATGTTATCTATTTTAACCCGGCTGATAGCGAATATCCCATCGGGTTTAATGTTCTTGAAGTTCCGGACATAAACAACCCCGAATATAAACCAATTGCGGCTTCAAGCTTGATGGGGATTTTTACAAAAATATGGGCAAATGTCTGGTCTGCCCGCATGGAATATATTTTAAATAATGCGATTTTGGCGCTTCTGGACAACCCGGGCTCCACACTTCTGGGTGTACAGCGGATTTTGGTGGATAAGGAATATCGAAAACAAATTCTTTCACATGTGAAAGATCCGATAGTGCTTGCGTTTTGGACGCAGGAGTATGAACAATACGAACCTCGGTTTCGTAATGAAGCCATCGCGCCCATACAAAACAAGGTGGGGCAGTTTTTATCTTCCTCCTTGATTCGAAATATTGTGGGTCAGCCGCAAAGCTCTCTTAATTTATATAATGCCATGAACCAGGAAAAAATTATTTTGGTGAACGTATCGAAGGGACGCATTGGAGAAGACAATTCACAGTTGCTGGGCGCCATGGTTATCACCAAATTGCAATTGGCGGCAATGGAACGTGTTCGTATTCCCGAGGAGGAGCGAAAAGATTTTTATCTGTATGTAGACGAATTTCAAAACTTTGCCACCGATTCTTTCGCTTCTATTTTATCAGAAGCGCGTAAATATCGTCTTAATCTTGTTATGGCCCATCAGTATGTTGGGCAATTGGTAACGGATACAAGCACACGCGTGCGGGACGCGGTGTTTGGAAATGTGGGCACGCTTATTATATTTCGGGTGGGCGCTACAGATGCGGAGTTCCTGGAGAAAGAATTTGAGCCTGAAGTTACTATTGAAGATTTAGTTGGATTGCCAAACCATCACATTTATTTAAAGCTTATGATTGATCAGGTGCGGAGCCGTCCGTTTTCAGCAAGCACATTACCTCCTCTTGCCATTGACTCAACAGCTCGTACGGCTAACATCATAATTGACGCTTCCCGAAAAACATACGCGCGGAAACGCTTGGACGTGGAAGAAGAAATGAATCGTTGGAGTGGTTTTGGAGCCACACTTGGATCCCACACGGAAGAAAAGCAACAGACAACAAAGCAAGATCACATAATAAAAAAAACTTACACTTCACTCCCCATTAAACAGAGAGAGAAAGAGCCGGAAGTTCTATCTAGACACACGCTTCCATCAGCTCCTCTTTCACCACTACTGCCTCCATCGTCACCACCACCGTTGTTTTCTCCTCTTGCCACCACTAAACCGGTTTCGCTTTCTTCGTTGCGTCCGGTGGTTTCTCCCGTTACATCAGCGCACAAACGTCTGATAACCGAAAAGAAAACACCCGAGCGGATATCCGAATTAAGATCTATATTGAAGGGGGTGCTTGAAAAGCGTAATACATCCACCCAAACAAGAAAACCAACTGTGCCTCCGATCAGCGGTTCCTTACAGCCCGGAGAAAGAGTAAAATTATAGGTATTTTGCAGGTTACTTATTTCTTTGAATTACGAAACAGGAGAACATTTTGTCATTGCGAGGCCATAGGCCGTGGCAATCTCCTTACTATGCAGTCTGAAATGAGATTGCTTCGCTAGGCTCGCAATGACAAAAGTGAGTTTCGTAATTCAAAGTTATTTATTCACTCGTTCAACGTATTCTCCGGATTCCGTGTTAATGCGAAGGGTATCTCCTTCGTTCACAAACAAGGGCACGTTTAATGTGAGTCCTGTTTCCATGGTGATTTGTTTTAAGCCGCCCTGTGCGGTGTTTCCACGAACGGCAGGCGCTGACTCGGTTACTTTAAGTTCAACCTTAATGGGGATAAGAATGTCTAAGAGCTCGTCATCAATATAACGGGCGGTAACTTCTGTGTTCGGTTTCAAGTATTGTGTTTTTGTTCTCAATTCGTCATCTTCGGTTAGCATGAACCGCTCGTTTGGTTTTCCCGCAAGATGAAACGCGCATATGCCGCGATTGCAATACACAAAGATGGCTTGTTTTTTCTCAAACTCCAATTCCTCAAATGTGTCCGATTGTTTAAATGTTTGTAATGAAATGGCGCCGGTTCTTACATTCCGGATTTTTGTTTGCGCGGATGGGCGACGTTGTTGCATGCGTACGAAATTATACTCTAATACTTCGTGCGGTTCGCCGTTCCAAATAAATAGCGTGCCTTTTTTAAGATCATTATAGGACAGCATATTTTTGATAACCAATTTTATAACTCATTGATTATAAGCAAAACTTCGTTATAATGCAACCTATGGAGTACGAACTTGTAATTGGTCTTGAGATTCACGCGGAACTGAACACGTTCGCTAAAATGTTCTGTGGATGCAAAAATGATCCTCTGGAACACCACCCCAATGTGAATATCTGTCCGATATGCATGGCGCACCCGGGGACGTTGCCGGTTATTAATCGGGATGCCATAGAGAAGGTGATTCGCGTGGGGCTCGCGCTCGGAGGAGAGATTTCTACTTATTCGCAGTTTGACCGTAAGAATTATTTTTATCCTGATCTTCCAAAAGGATATCAAATTTCACAATATAAATATCCGATTGTACTGGGTGGAAACCTTCGTGGCATCCGCATTACACGCGTACATTTGGAGGAAGACACTGGCAGGATTCAACATGTGGATGGGGGTACCGCATCAAGTGCGGGACGACCAGCTACGCTGGTCGATTACAACCGTGCAGGCGTGCCTTTGATGGAGCTTGTAACAGAGCCTGATATTCGCACAGCCGCGGATGCACGCGCGTTTGCGGAGGAATTGCATCAAGTGTTGCGATACGTGAATGCGTCAGACGCGGATATGGAAAAGGGTCAGATGCGCATTGAGGCAAATATAAGCATTCGGTCTATTGGTGAGGTCACATTTGGCACCAAAGTGGAGGTAAAAAATATAAATTCATTTCGCGCCGTAGAAAAAGCAATCATCTACGAATTGCAACGACAGCAAGAAGTGTTGGAACAGGGTGAAAAAGTAAAACAAGAAACGCGCGGGTGGGATGATGCAAACCAG
>Ga0209542_10016615_pt1 | contig 12185 bp, 12 predicted proteins | sample RifCSPhighO2_01_FD_184028 | JGI IMG/M metagenome (GOLD analysis project Ga0209542, IMG submission 184028) | Soil microbial communities from Rifle, Colorado - Rifle CSP2_plank highO2_0.1 (SPAdes) (version 2) | ecosystem: Environmental > Terrestrial > Deep subsurface > Rock core/Sediment ...
CGTTTGATTTTACCGCCCAATTCCTTGCGAGCCGCGCCGTTCGGCGCGGCGAGCAAACCTCTGCTTCCCCCCACAAAAAATCACGAAGTCCAGTTTGGTGCGCTTGGATGGGATCGAACCATCGACTCCTACTTTATAAGAGTAGTGCTCTACCACTGAGCTACAAGCGCTTTGGCAGGCGGGTAAGAGTAATACGCTATCATTATTTTACCATATATATCGTCGCCTCTTCATTCTCAAAAATATTCTCCACCCTTTCTTCACAACCTGTGAAGTTTTTCGCCTGTCTCATTTTCTTAACTTCATAGAAGTAATCAACTTTCTCAAGTAAAGCACAGTTCCATTCTCTTACTTCAGCCATACGCTTTTTATAATCTATTCTCAAAATAGTAAGCTGATTTTCATTGCCGATATAGAGCTGTTTGCCAGAAATTGCCGCAATATATGAAGTATCAGTATATGCGTAAAGCGGCTGGGGATCGGAGAACTTGCTTTTCAAATCTTTGTCATACAAAGAACCCAACACAATTCCCTCTTTCTGTTTTTTCAAAAAAGCAAACGCTTCCAATTCTTTTTGTGGTATATAAGCAGGAGCGGGAAACCGAGTAAAATTTTTTATAAAATCACTATTGATGGGAATAGTCAAAATCACGACGATTACCACCCCTACCATTCCAATTTTTTTCTGTTGTGATAACCGATACGTGAAATACGCGGCAAAAACATTGGATAAGAAAATCGTGTAATAAAAAAACTGGACTGTATTCCACCACTCGCCTGCCTGGATGAAAAGAGCCATACACAACAGCCCAAAAATAGCCGTAGCCAGAATAGAAAGATCAAGTTTGCTCATTCTTTTTTTGAAAAAAAGGATAGGAATGTATAGAATGCCAAAAAAGCGAGTACCCAGATTGAAAAAAATATACAAAAATAGTGAGAATAACTCAATGGAAAGCAACCGCGGACTAAATCCTCCTTGCGCTTGCAAAAAATAGCGGGCATTCACCATGTTTTTCAAAGGAACCATGTTTGACTCCTCGATCATCGCATGCGCATGCGCAAAAGGAGAAAAGATAAATACCGATCCGTTTTTGAGAACATATAGAGGATTGTAGAAAACAAATAATGTGGCAGTTACCCACAGTAAAATAATCAACAGTCGCACGACAAGCTTTGCCGCATCTTTTTTGGAGAAAAAAGCGGATAGAAAAAAGAATCCTACCAAAAAACTACTAATCAAACCAGCGTAGAGTTTGAGACCAAAGTTCAAAAATATCAAAAAACCAAGGAGTATGATTTTTTTTAACGTAATTTTTTTATCGGCAAGCAAGATCAAAATCCCCAGTAAAACGACGAGGGAAAACGCAAATTGGACATTGAGCAATGTATGCCCCGCCTGCATCGCCAGAAGACTTTCTGAACCGGAAAGAGTACCTCGATGATAGAGGGTGAGAAAATACCCAAACGATCCGCCAAAAAGGAAAAAAAAGAGAAGAATAGCGGTAAACCGCGCACTATCAATCAATTTTCGCGCAAAAATGACCGCAAAACTTATGAAGAGCAAAAACCATACAACAGGGAGTATTTTGAAAAAGATAAACGAGGGAGCAGTAAAAATCTTTGCCAAAAGAAAAACGAAAAAATCAAGTAAAAAATTATACCCATAGAGTAGTGCTCCAGCAAAATTGGGGGCAACAAACGGAAATGTCTTGAAAGAAACTTGGGAAATGGCAAGATGCCAGATAGAGTCATGCCCATGAGCTCCCCAAAAGTAAAAACCACATTTACCTCCAAAACAATAATAACTTCCACTTGGGACAATGATGAGCATATGAAAGAAAAAACCTATGAGAGTAATAATCAAAATAGGAGGATACGCAGCGATATAGCGGACGATTCTCATCATATGATGTCGATCAAGTATAATGACTATTTATGAATACCTATAAGCTAATTTCAATCATTATACCTGTTTATAACGAGGAAAAATATATCGCTCAAACTCTTGAAAAAGTTGTCTCTACCGATATCTTTCACCTTAAAAAAGAAATTATTATGGTTGATGATGCATCAACTGATCACACGCGTGATGAAGTAGCAACGTTTATCCAAAAAACAAACGAGCATATTACGGTCATCAAAAAAGAAAAAAATGACGGTAAAGGTGCTGCAGTCAAAATAGGGATTAATCGATCAAAGGGTGATATCGTCCTTATTCAGGATGCTGATCTTGAATATACTCCTCACGATTATCCAGCGCTCGTTGAGCCTTTTTTGAAATACGACGCCGATGTCGTATATGGTTCGCGTTTTTATGGCAGTAAACCCCACCGAGTCCTTTACTTTTGGCATTATGTGGCAAACATTATACTTACTATTTTTTCAAATATGCTGACTAACCTAAACATCAGCGATATGGAAACAGGCTATAAAGCGTTCAAGGGCGAAATCATCCGCTCAATCGGCAAAAAACTGATGAGCAAACAATTTGGGTTTGAACCAGAAATCACTGCACGCATTGCAAAAATAAAAAATATACGAATTTATGAAGTTGGCATCTCATATCAAGGGCGCACGTATGCTGAAGGAAAAAAAATCGGTTGGATTGATGGGGTACGAGCTTTGTGGGAAATTGTTAAATACAACATATTTACCAACTAAATAATTACTTCGCTCGTCCCAAAGAAATATGCCACGTTTTCTCTATTAAAGAAATCGTCGGGATGATATAACAAGCAGAAACAATGATCACAGAAGGAAATAAATGGATCCATAACCTTTCAAATGATGTCCGAAGCTGCCACTCAAGCAGCACCGTCGTCACCAGATATATCACGGTGTAAAAAAAAAGCTGCACGAGAAAAGGAAGTGAGGGGAGTAATTGTTTTATTTTTCCGTTGGCGATAAATACCACGTGTTCAAATATAAAAAGAAACAGTACTAAAATGGAGAAAATACCATATTTCGTGACATTTGTCACCTCGTCAAGATAGTGAAAAATAATCATCGAAAGCCGAGAAAGGCTATTTGCGTAAAGATGCGCACCCTCAAGATAAGAATTTGCTTCAATTGGCACTGTTTGTTTGAAGTATTGCCATAAAAATAGAGGGAAAAGTATCAGCGCACCCAAAATCAATAGAGAAATCACTCGTGTCATGCGAATAGTTTTGTGCTGCGCTTTTTCTCTGAAATGATCACGAATGAAAATAAGAATTGTGAAAAAAGCCATACTCGCAAAAAAGGTGTATCCCTCATTTTTGATGAAAGCTCCTGATGCGCTGGTGATGAACAAAAGTTTCATGTACGCGGGCCTTTCTGCCTTGTCTTGCAAAAAGAATATAAATAATATTGTTGAAAGGGCAAAAATAAAACTTAATGCCATATCTGCATACCCATTGTGTGAGTAAATAATAAATTGAGGAACAATGAATATGGCGAGTGATGCAAAAAATAAAATAATGGAAGAAACGGTTTTCAGCGCAGTTTTGAGAAAACCATACGAGATTAAAAACAAATTGAGATAGAAAAATAAAAGGAAAAATTGGACTACTTGGTCATTGACTGTACCAATTAACCGATAATACGCAGCTATCAATAGGGGAAAACCAATGGGGTATGCTTTGTGCACATATTGATAGGTGAAAAGATTTTCAAAAAACGCATTATTCCATACTCCTGCATTGTAGAAAAACGATTTTGCCTTGAGAAACCATATAGCTATCCCGTCCCATGCGATGAGATATGAAAAAAGTGCATCTTGCAAAAGTGAGTAAAAAAATACACACGTTACAAGAAGAGCAATACCATCTTTTATCGTCACCATTGGTACAAATTCTCTCCAGCGTTTATAAAGCATGTAGACAAATATCAAGACTACAGCGCTAAAAAAGGGAATAAAATAAGCGAAGGTAACATAATGGAGCGCATTTATAAAAGCAAGGACGTAAAGAATGATAATAAAACTAAATATGCCCAAAATCCATGAAATCCCAAGCCCAATGAATATATTGTTTTTGCGCACGACACCGGGGAAAAAAGCCAGATATAAAATGCCTCCCGTCAAAAATATTGAAAGTATATATAAAAATAATCGTACAAAGTAAATATGCATAGGTTACTGCGGTATTTTATACACGAAAAAATCGTCTTCTTTTTGTCTATTTATTCGAATAAGGTCTTTTCTGGGAATGACAATGGGGTAAAGTGTCGCCCATTTTTCGTTCAAGCCCCGAATGTCGGTATCAGCGATAATCAATTGATCGGTAGAAAAGGTCATTTTACTCAATTGTCGCAGTGAATAGGGTTTGAGCTTATAAGGATAAAAGAAATAATCAATCATGATTGTTGATTCGTGTAGATACTGTGGGTCTCTGGGATCTACTTTGGTTTTCACATAGACAATGGTTTTTTCAGGGTCTTTGATCTCTTGTGAAAGTTGATAGAGCTGATAATAGGGATGAAATCGCTGGACCTCTTCATAATTATTTTTATTGAGTGAAAACGGTACATGTTGAAAAATTTTTTTAAAATCCTCCTCATAGAAGCGATAATAATGGTAATTTATGAAAAAAATTATGAGCAAAAATGAAAATAAATATACCTCTAACTTATTTTTCATAGTAAATAGTGCATCTGGGCTCCACCCGCAACTTATGTGCTCTCGGCGAGAATTGAACTCGCATCGCAAGCTTCGGAGGCTTGTACTCTATCCGTTGAGCTACGAGAGCTTTCGCTTAAGGGCAATTGCCTCTGCAAAGGTCTCTCTGTCAGTACTATACGTTAATGTCCTCCCCACCTTCTTCTCACTCACAAATTTTGCTTCACTCATTTCCCAATCATGATCTTTTGGATCTCCCCGCACATACTCCATCAGGAAATAATGCACTGTTTTTTTTATGCGCTTTCCCTGAAACACATAAAAATACTCAACCACTCCGGGTAATTTTTTGACGATGCGTGCCTCAACCCCACCCTCTTCTTTCGTTTCACGCAGAGCAGCTTCTTCCAATAGTTCATCTTTTTCATCATCTCCCACAAGTCCTTTGGGAAATACCCATCCTTTATGCTGTGAGTGTTGACAAATCAGCCACAAATTGCTTTCAGCTTTTGGCTTTTTGCCTTTGGCTTTTTTGAAAACAATACCGCCTGCTGAAATTTCATGTTTCATAGTTATTCAAGTTTCATCAATCTCCCGTCTCGTCTAGCGCGCCTAAACATGATATAGAAAAAAGATATTGAGAGGATAAGATATATGGCATTGGTGAAAAAAGCCATGAAAAGGTCTCTTCCCGGAAAACTCCCTGCAATCACTGCACGCATACCCTCAAACACATAGGATGCAGGAATAATATGGGCAAGAGGCTGGATCCCCGCCGGGAGTGCGGAAACAGGGTAAAATACCGCAGCAAAAGGCTGGATGATGAAAATAAACCCAAATGCCAAAATCTGCGCCTGGGTGCCGTAGCGAAAGATAATACCGATCGTAAAAATTCCCAAACTCCACCCAAAAAAGAGAAGATTTACAAAAAAAGGTACCAACCACCACCCCAACGTGAAAATATCAAAATGATACAAGAAAAAGGCCAGTATTCCCATAATAATACTGATAAGGAGGATGCGAATAAATCCCAAAAACAAGGTCGCCACTAAAAATTCACTCGCGCGAAGCGGAGTCACAAAAATATTGAGAAGATTTCTCTCCCACACATCCTCAAGAAAAGAGACCGATACTGCCCGTTGGGACTGATTGAGAAGATCCCAGAAAATGAGTGCGCCAAGAATTATGCTGATGAAATTCACCGTGCTTAATTGTGTTTTTTGCAAATACACGCTCAAAAATCCCCATAAAAGAAGATCCATCACCGGCCAGTAAAAAATATCCATAATTCTTGGTAGGCTTCTTTTGTACAAGTATAAATGTCTCACTAACAGTGCGTAAATTCTATGTATTTTCATAATTACTTAAACTATTTTCCCCGCGCAATCGTGATAAAAACTTCATTTAAATCTTTTCCACCATATTTTTTCATAATGACATCGGGCGTATCATCGTCAATAATATTTCCTTTTTTCATAAAGATAATCCTGTCGCAAAGCTCTTTAATCTCTTGCATATTATGAGAGGTGTAGAGAATGGTGATGCCCCGCTCCTTTTGGATTTTTTTGAGCAACTTCCGCGTCTTATCTGCGATATCAGGATCCAGAGAAGCAGTCGGCTCATCCAAAAGGAGGAGTTTGGGCTCATTAAGTAGTGCTTTTGCCAGATTAAGTCGTGTGAGCTGACCAGTTGATAAGGTCGATGTCATTTTACCCAAAAGGTCCTCTATGGAAAAAAAAGCGGCAACTTCTTTGATGCGTGATGCAATATTGGAAACTCCATAGAGTCGCGCAAATGTCTTCAGGTTTTCCATGACAGTGAGATTGTAGGGCATGGTCACGTAAGGGGAGGAAAAATTGATCGTTTGGAGCACTTCTTCGCGATTTTTGTGCATAGACTTACCAAAAACCGTGATCGTTCCTTCTGTGGGTTCGATGATATCGAGTATCATCTGAATAGTAGTTGTTTTTCCTGCGCCATTTGGTCCAAGAAGTCCGGCAATTTCACCTTCATGAATTGAAAAAGAAATTCCATTTACCGCTGTCGTTTTGCCAAATGTTTTTTTGAGATTTTTTACGGTCAATACGGCTTTATTGAGCTTCTTCATCGTATATGTAGTATACCATCAAAATCTGCTTTTGTGGTAAGATATATATCTATGATGGAGTTTTTGTTTAACAAAACGCCTATTTTTTTCATGACCCAAAGTCTGTGGAGAGATGAGGCGTTTTCCTACTTTTTGGCAAAAAATGGGATTTTCAGGATCATGGGTCTTACGGCCGGTGATTTTAACCCTCCGCTTTACTACGTACTTCTCCATTATTGGATGCTCATTTTTGGGAAAAGTGAAATTGCTTTGCGATCCCTCTCTCTTATTTTCTTCGCCATTGCCGTATATTTTGCCTTTCTTTTCCTCCAAAATGTCTTGGTGATACAAGGAAAAAGACTATGGATGTATGTCGTAGCCTTTGCATTCAACCCTGCTTTGCTTTATTTTGCATTTGAAGCACGCATGTATTCTCTTTTTGCATTCCTCTCTTTGATGTCTTTTTATTTTTTCGCAACCAAAAAACGAAAAGAATATATCATAACAAGCACCCTTGGCTTATACACACACTATTTTTTTATATTCGTTGTTTTTACTCAGCTTCTCTATATCCTCTTTTATAAGAAAAAAAGAGAGAGAAACTATCGAGCAATTCTTCTTCCCTTGCTTTTTTTTGCGCCATGGTTTTTACTCGTGGTGAGAAACCTCGTAAAAGGCACAAGCGAATTTTGGATCGGAAAAACAAACTGGACAGACATTGTTTCTTCTTTGGGAGTACTGTTTACGGGATATGAACGCATTGACTCTCCTTATTATATCCCAATCATAGTTATTTCGCTTTTTTTTGCTGCACTCTGTATCTATTTTCTTGCGAGAAAGGCAAAAAGGAATGATGCTGTTTTACCCCTTCTTATGCTCTGGTCCTTTTTAGCCTATATGATAATACTCATCGTCTCGCTTTTTAAACCACTCTATGTTTTCCGCTACGTCATATTCGCGTGTGTTGGCTTTAATATGCTTCTTTTTTATGTGAGTGAACATCTCACACACAAAATGCGCACCTACCTTTTTATCATTTTGTTTATAAGCATCCTGTTCTTTAATCAGGTACAAATCAAGCAGAAAAGAAAAGGAAGTATACGATCAACGATCCGTGAAATCACATCTATTGCAAAAGAAGGAGACGTCATCTATGTGACCGATCCCAAACTCTTTTTCACTATCTCTTATTATTTTGACGAAAAAAGAGTGTTTTTGTTTGGCGAAAAAAGCACTTCAATACCCCGCTATGTAGGAGCAGTGCTCATTCCACCAGAAAAAACAATATCCACCCTTCCTCAATACCCTCAAAAAGCATTTATTCTATACGAAGAAAATCGTTATGAAATTCAGGCAATACAGTAGAAATGCGCAAAAAAATAACGTCGGTCACTGCTCTATGTCTTGCCTCGCTCATTATAACCTCGGGAGTTTTTTTGTTAAAATTCACTTCATTCCCCCCGCAAATTCCCCTCTTTTACTCTCGCCTTGAAGGAGATGACCAAATCGCCGATCTTTTCTTGATTTTCCTCCTCCCGCTTCTTGCACTTATTATGGTGCTTATCAATACGCTTTTTGTGAGAAAATACTTAAAAGAGAATGCACTAGTAACAAAAATTACGTATTATATTAATATAACCATCATATCTCTATTAACATTTATTTTTTTGCGCATTGTGTTTTTAGTAACGTAAAAATATGATCGTCCTTGCATTTTTCATCTCTTTCATACTCACTTTTTTGGCAACATATCCGACGATCAAATACGCGAAAAAAGGAGGACTCGTCGATGACAGTACAGCGCGATGGCATCCTGCCCACACGCACACAGGAATCATTCCTCGTGCGGGCGGAATACCTATTTACATCGGAATTCTTCTCACTGCCCTCATCTTGCTACCCCGCAATCAGATCGTAACAGGCATCCTCATTGCTGGATTTTTCATCATTGTGATGGGACTTATTGATGATTATGCAGATGTATCACCGTATCTTCGCTTTATTCTTAATATCCTGATTGCGGGCTTTGTGATACTTTTTGGTCTTGGAATACCCTATGTCAGCAATCCTTTCGGAGATGTCATCAGACTCGATAGCGTCGTCTGGAAGATCAACTTTTTTGGGGAGCATTCATTTCTCGTATTTTCAAATATCGTAGCTATTATATGGATTACTGCTGTCATGAACTTCGTCAACTGGAGCAAAGGTGTAGATGGACAAATGCCGGGGTTTGTGGTGATTGCTTCAATTTTTTTGGGATTCCTGTCTTTCCGATTTGTCGGGCATAATATCTCAAAAGAGGCAGTAATACTACTTTCTTTTATTACCGCCGGAGCATTTGCCGGCTTTTTGCCGCATAATTTTTACCCTCAAAAAATTATGCCCGGCTATGGTGGAGGAGCCCTCGCGGGCTTTTTTCTCGCAGTTTTATCCATTCTTTCTTTTGGAAAATTTGGCACGCTGATTCTTCTGCTTTCGATTCCCTTTATAGACGCGATCTATGTCATTGCTCGCCGTATAAAAAATCGACAGTCGCCCTTCAGAGCCGATGCCGGACACTTTCACCATCGCCTGCTTGAAATAGGCTGGGGAAAAAGAAGAATAGCTTTTTTTTATTGGATTATGACACTTCTTTTTGGCATTGCCTCACTTTTTTTTCATGGAATACAGAAAGTACTGGGAATTATCGCTGTGTGTATACTGCTTGCTTTTTTCATCGTCATCACCAATAGGATAAAAAAAATGAAAAATATCTGATATCATTTCTTCACTTTTTCAACATATTGCGCAGACACCCACCCTGTTTCGCCCTTTTTGTACTCGATCTTATACCACCCGTCTTTTTCCTCAAGTACAGTAAATTCTTCTTTTGGATTTACCTTTGCCTCCTCCGATGAGTTAAGAGTAGGCTCTGACCTCACACGAAGCCACCCGGTTGGCGTATCTTGTATGATGATAGAGAAACTTTTTGTCGAGGCACTTCCCGATGCTTCTTTGGTGGCGAGACTGCCTTCTTCTGTTGCAGTTACTTCTTCTATTTTTTTCTGCGATTGATCAAGTGCGAGCTTGAAACTTGCTACCGTACGATATCCCTTATCTATGTTTATTTTTTGTGTCCGCCTGAAAAATCCGGGAACATATACGGAGAGTTCATGATCTCCTACCTGGACTTCAGATAAGATAAGTGGCGCAATGCCTTTTTCGTCATTATCAAGATACACGATCGCACCTGCCGGCTCTGATTCAACCTCCACCTCACCCGTATCCTTTTTTTTGGGAGCAGATGTCATTTTGACCGCAGTGAGTATCACGCCTGCTGACGTGAGGTCGCTTGAACCAAGCTCGCGGTCAACATAGGTGAGCGCATTTGGGTAGATTTTTATCTTACTCTGCCAAGAAGCAGATTCTGTCCCTGTCACTTCAGGAATAAGCTTGAGCATATACTCTCCCACAGGAGTTTCACCTTCATATGGCGTTTTTCCAATAGTCTTATTGTCCAGAAACACGCTTGAAACCGGAGAGGCAAGGACTTTCAGTTTTCCACCAACACTTCTTTTATCAAGAACAAAAAACTTGAACGCAATAAATCCCCCAAATGCAAGAAGTAAAAAAAGAAAAACGAGCAATTTGCCTTTCATAGTATATGAAATATACCACAAAACGTGCTGTTTCTTCAAGTCGCCTGTGAAACCGTAGTTTTAAGAAGCGATTCTTCTTTGAAACGAGCAAAAGCTAACTGAATAAGCCTATCGATAAGTTCACTGTATGATATACCGCTCACTTCCCAGAGCTTGGGATACATGCTGATTGCCGTAAATCCGGGAATAGTGTTTATTTCATTGATCACAAGATCTCCGTTCTTTTTAAGGAAAAAATCAACGCGTGCCATACCCTCACCACACAATACGCGAAATGTTTTAATTGCAAGTTCCTGAACTTTTTTTGTCAGATGTGGGGGAAGACTCGCCGGTATCTGAAGCAGTACTCCATTTGCATCAATATATTTTGCCTCATATGAGTAAAATTCTCTCTTTACTATTATTTCGCCGGGAAGTGAAGTAATAGGATTTTCATTGCCAAGAACTGAACATTCTATTTCCCTCCCCTGAATATAATGCTCTACAAGAATTTTTCTATCGTATTGGAACGCCTCATCTATTGCGGGGAGAAAACTCTGATGATTTTTCACTTTAGTTACCCCAACCGAAGAGCCGAGATTTGCTGGTTTCACAAAAAAAGGCAAACCCAATTGTTTGACGATGTTGTCAAAATGCAGTTTATCGTTTTTCTTAAACACAAGAAACCGTGCTGTCGGGATCCCTGCATCGCGAAGTAGCCGCTTCATCACGTCCTTATCCATTCCAATAGCTGATCCGAGGATACTCGCTCCCACAAAAGGAACTCCTGCCAGTTTGAGCAATCCCTGTATAGTCCCATCTTCACCATAGGTGCCGTGAAGCACGGGAAAAACTACATCAATATGTTGTTTGAGGGAAAGGGAAGAGAGACCGATGATTTCACCCTTATTATGTCCGGCAATAACGACAGACTGCTCCGATTTGTTTAATGTGATGAGTTTTGGATCTTTTGCATGGAGGAGAAAATGAGAACTATCATACAAATACCACGTGCCTTTTTTATCAATACCGATTAAGATTGGGTTGTATTTTTCCTTGTCCAAAGCAACAATAATGTTTTTTGCCGATTGAAGCGACACTTCATGCTCCGCCGACCGTCCACCAAACAAAATCGCGATATTGAGTTTCCTCCTTTGTTTATTTTTCATCAACTGATTTACCAATTTCGATTGGTAATGATAATCTCCGATGTAATAAATTGTAATTGTATTTTCACTGGTTTTTACCAGAATCGCTCTATACTGCTTATTAATTCTAATTGACCATCGATTTTGGTCTTTTGGTTCTAATTTTTCTAAATGTAAAGAAGAGTGTTTAGGGTTGTTCCTGAATAATGCTATTTTCTGCTGGAATCTTTTCCACACGAATAATTTTTTAGCTTTCTTTTCTGCCGTTTTAGTTACATAAACGTTAATATTTGTATTCTGGTAAATCTGAAAGCGCTTTGATTTCTTCATCAATTTCTTTTTTCGTATAAATTTTGGTCGCCTCTAACGATTTACGTAACTTATTAAGAGGAGGATAGTGAAAAAGCTCCATAAATGAAAGCGAGTTTTTTTCCTCAAAAAGATTCTCCCACCTTATTTTAACTATTATATGGGCTTTATCAGAGATATTTTTATCTACAATATTCTTTATTTCTTTTATTTCAGATTGTAATAGAGTATATGGTTGTAAACTAGTCATTTTCTTCTCCTTTTTTTCTTTTGTCGTGAGTTTTTAATGTTGTTAGTATTGTTTTTGCTAAATCAGACACAACAATGACTTCCTCCCCGACGCAAGCGTCGGGGTATCCTTACCATAGTTTAAGCTGATCTTTGTGTATTTGCATATATTCTGTGTCCCGTCCTTGCTTTTTGACGTA
>Ga0209542_10016617_pt1 | contig 12185 bp, 14 predicted proteins | sample RifCSPhighO2_01_FD_184028 | JGI IMG/M metagenome (GOLD analysis project Ga0209542, IMG submission 184028) | Soil microbial communities from Rifle, Colorado - Rifle CSP2_plank highO2_0.1 (SPAdes) (version 2) | ecosystem: Environmental > Terrestrial > Deep subsurface > Rock core/Sediment ...
TTCTAGTTGTGAAAATGGAATGGCTGGGGCGCGATCCAACTTGATTCCAAAGACTTTCTCAACATCCTTCGGACCGAGAATGGATTCTTTGCCGAGGATTCTTTCTGCGTCGGCAAGCGAGAGTTCAAGACCATCTTTAGCTTCGCCAGAGGAAACGCCGAGTTTCTCTTCAAGGTCAGAAATCTTGGTAGCAAGTTTGTCTTCAAATTCAGCAACTTTTGCCCACGTTTCTGTTGCTCCTTCCTGCTCTGATCGCTCGGCGTCGCCCAGTGGTCTGCGCCTCGTATCGCTTTGCGGCTCATAGGCGTTCAACGTAAGCAGTTCACGTACCGCCTGGCGATCGGCCTCATCTTTGTACATACCAACGATAAGATGCTCAAACGCTTCGCTCCATACCTGGTTTACATCCCCACGATAGAAGCGGGAAACATAGTTCAGAAGTCCTTGTTCGAGACGAGGGTTGAAGTAGAGACGTTGACGCTGTGTCTTCGCCATCTCACGATCCGCACCAGTGGACTTGGCTTTGAGCTGGTCAAGCACGTCGAGTGCCGCGCGACGCCAGTGAGTCATACCGGGAATGTCTTTGAGCTCGTGGAAAGGAACGCCCTCACCAAGCTTGCGGAATGACTCCTGCGGCAATTGGATATCTACTTGTTCTCCCATCATGCCCGCGAGACGTTTATCGCGCATAGGACGGCTCATTTCCAGTGGGAGCTTGTTGAACGTCCATCGGCCAAAGGTTTCAGCTGACATCTGTTCACGTCCGGTGAACTCCTGACCTTCTTCGGTGCCTGGGGGATTTTGTGCCGCGACGAGGCGGAAGTTTGGGTGCACTATTACACGTTCATTATCATTCTCGGGTAGTGATATTTCCTTTCTCCCGTTCAAAATTGCATCAATGACCGGATTAACGCGCGACCCGACTTTGCTACCTTGGAAGTTGTACTCGTCGAGAAGGGCTATACCGCCGTGGCGAATCGCGACCATCAAGTTGCCGTCGTACCATTTCACGACTTCTGCATCACCCTCTTTAACTATCGTCTTGCCACCAATCACATCTTCAATGGCCATGTCGCGTGCAAAGGACACTTTGCAGAAATTGAGGTTAAGCTCGGCGCACATCGCCGCAACTGCTGAGGTCTTGCCGATGCCTGTGCCGCCCTCAAAGAGAATCGGTTTATTGAGTGCGATTGACGTCGCCATCTCGCGACGCAAAAGATAATCTTCTTCGGTATAAAAATAGTTCTCGGATTCTTGGCGACCTGGTACAAGAGGTCCGCCCTCACCTTTGGGCACCTCCACTCCAAGGTACGAAACCGATTCGTCCTTTTCTATGATGAACGGTTCGCGCCCTGGTTTTTCTCTCTTTGTAGCTGGTTGGCGATCAAACATATAATTTATGAAATAGAAGTGACCGCACCCGCATAGGTGAGAAGCTGCGGATAACTTTTCTCAAGGGCATCGCGAGAAATGACAATCGTGAGTGCAGAGTGCATCGGATCGAAGCTTGTAGAGACAAGACCATTCGACGAAGCGAAGCTCGCCATACCAGCCGCATAGTTAGTCACGATTGTTTCCACTTGAGAATTAAGCTTCTCACCTCGTTCGATATAGAGGACACTCATACCTTTACCAAGGAGATCAAGCGCGGAGAAGGCATCAAATGCTTTCATAAAGCCCGCTAGGTCTTTTCGAACGCGGGCCTCGGCCTCTTCAAGACTTATAGCGCTTTCGACTATGACCAGATTGGGAAGGCCTATAGATTGGCTGATGAGGGCGGAGGGGGCGACGGAGGTTTGAATCATATGGTGAAGTATAGCAGGAAATTTTTTCGAGAGCCCCGCCCCTAAACGGGTCGGGGAAGATTCAAAGACTCATGACTCGATATTCAGAAATCATCGAAAATCAACTGCGGGAGAACGAGACGCCGAGAAAGTCGTGGCGACGGTCGGGCCTAACGTCGTAGACGTACGCGCCCTCGGCATCGAAGTAGCCAACGTCCACGAGGTCGCCGTCGGAATCACGACTCGCTGTCCAGGTGTAAGTTGAGGGCAAGGGTTTGTCTTTGTGTATCTGATCGTTAAGAATAAATCGGTACATGACTTCGACTGGTAACTCACGCGTGAGCTTAGTTATCTCAAGATCAGCAAGCATTTGCGAACCACGTTTCCATTCTGTATCTGTCGAGCTTGTTGCAAGCGGCTCAATTTCTGCTCGTTTGCGCTTGAACTCGACGATAGCGTCTTTGTATTGTTTTGGGACTTCGATACCTTTGAAGATCTGCTGTTCCAGATGATCGACGAGCACGTCAGTTTGCTCAAGGTAGCTCTTGCTCGTAGAACCGGGAACGATATCTTTTGAGGTGAGACGCCAGCCGACACGGGGCTTGTCTTTTTTAAAGAAGTCTTCATTCTTGTACCAATCTTGTTCGCAGAAGACTTTCTCATCGTCATGAGATTTTGTGAATTTCTGTTTCAGATTCTCGAGCGTAAGCGGAGCACTCTTCTCACGAGACATCAGTCCTGCTTTGTGAATCATTGAATCAACTTGGAGAATGAGCTGTTGACCGAGTTCTTTGGCGCGTTGCAATTCTAGTTGTGAAAATGGAATGGCTGGGGCGCGATCCAACTTGATTCCAAAGACTTTCTCAACATCCTTCGGACCGAGAATGGATTCTTTGCCGAGGATGCGTTCGGCATCTGCTAACATGGCCCCCTCTGGCGACTCGCCAGGAACCGTAGAGGCTTCTGTCGGTTCTACCAAGTCTCTGTGTTGCTCCATAAGCGCCTCTGCGGCCGCAATGTCTTGCGTCTCTCTCGCTTCAGCAAGGGCGCGCTGGAGTTCCCTTAGTTCTGCCAGCTGTTGTTCAGGCGGTTTTTGTGTCTTCGGGAGGCCTTCAGGCATAGGTAGAGTATATCAGGGTGTGTCAGTTGCGTTCAATCACGCTACGCAGTAGCTCGCCGAGGGTCAGGGCGAGCTCTTTCGCGTCGACGTTCGGAAGATTGTTTTCATAATAGCTGGAAACGGCATTCGAATTGATGCCGATGCCGATGAGTTTTTGGTCGGTATTCTCACAAATTTCGCGGATGACCGCTTTGAGTTCCCGATCGAGCTGTCCCTGACTCTTGCGCCCTGAATCCATGGCGGGTTGACCATCAGAGAGGACAATTAAAATCTTCTCCCTTGCGGTCTGGTTAGCCAAATGCTGCGATGCTTCTCGTAGGCATGCACCATCGTCGTTGTCGCCCGCGTTATTGTGGCCGCTTGGATTCTCATTCTCAACCTCAAGCAACAACTGATTCAGTTTAAGCCGCATCGACTCATCGAGCTGTTCTTCGAAACGTTTGAATTCTAGAAGGAGGTCTTGAAAGCCATCAATTTCAAAGTGGATGTTGAGATTGTTCAGCGTTTCGCCCAGGAGGACAATCGCCTTGAATGCCTCTTCGATTTTATTGCCACGGCTCATCGAACCCGAAAGATCAATTTGGAGCAGAACCGCGTAGTCGGTTTCTTCGCCGGATGACTCTGGCTGTTCTCGGCTCTGGGTTTTAATAAGCGGGATATCCGCAATGCGCTCTTTAATACGCGTACGGATATTCCAACGCCTTCCTGAACGGTAGCCGGATTCTGTCGTGGTCATTTTCCGCTTCACGAATACGTCGCGCAGATCACCAGTAAGGGCATCAATATATGAAGCCATTTCTGTGAGCGCATCACGATACGGATCACCTTCGCCGCGCTCAAGCGATTCTTCCATGCGCTGTCGCATCTCGCGTCGGCTATCGTCGGCTACACGCTCTGATTTACTCCATGCTTTACCCTCCTCTGGCGGTGTTTCTGATTCTGGTTTGGGCTCTCCAGCTTTGATATATTCGCCTTCAAACTGCGCGGCGAACTCGTCGGCAAACTCCTTAATCGCGGCTTTTGCCGCTTCCATAATCTCGCGCTTCTTATCCTCTGGAAGAGCATCAAATGCGTCCTGGATTTTCTGTTTAAGCTCTTCGGACAACGCGCCGGGAGGCACGGGATTACCCTCGCCTTTCTCACCAAGGGCCGCTTTAATTGCACCTTTTATATCTTGCATGTCCTGAGGTGAAAGGCCTTCACTCTGTCCTTCTCCTTGTCCCGCCTCTGGTTTTCCCTCACCTTTCATAAGGTCTTTGAGGAACTCTGGAATTTCTTGATCCTTAATGTCTTGTTCGACGAGCTTCTTAAAATCCGGCCACACACAATCGCGATTGATTTCGTATGATTTCTCGGCGTACGCTTTTATGATCTCCTCGCTCTTGTCGGCTTCATCTCGGGTCGGATAGCGAAGCCACGAATCCTCGGCCGCTTTGAGAGTTTTCTCAACGACCACTCGTACTTCATCGGGCAAATCTGCGGAAAGCTCGAACGGCTTACCCTGTGTCTGCTTGAACCATTGCTTGATATATTCAAATCCGGCTTGCATGAAGCGCGGCTGTCGCCCGAGCTTCCCTTCGGCTGCTTCTTTCATGCGTTTTTCTGATTCAAGATCGTGTTCGTATGCCGTTTTCTGCAATTTGCGATATGGCGGATACGCTTCGGAAACGAAATTCTCCATGCGCGGATCTTCTATGGCATTCGTCATTGAGGAGAATCCTGGCTGTTCCCAAACATCTTTCGGAATGAAATCAACGCGTGATACACGTCGATGACCGCCTTCGTGCGCCATCGTTTGGCGGCACCAGTCGAGTGGTTTTCCCAGCAGGTCTTTCGGGTCAACACGAACGTGGTTGATAGCGAAATTCCAATGCCATCCACCGCCAGGCGTATTCAGCTCAACTGCCATCTCGAAGTCCTTACCGATATGGGTTGGAATAAGCGAGAGGAGACGCATACGCTCGCGGATGAGTTTTTGTTCTTCGGGAGAAAATCCTGCAAGGATTTGTTCCTGGTCTTCAATGACTCCAGGCTTAGCCTCGAGATCATTCGGTTTTGAGGGTTTAGCGGCAGCGAAGCTCTCGGGGCGGCTCATTGGTGAAAGTATGACACAAAATAGGACCGAAAACGAAATGGGGGCCGGTGGTGTACAATTGAGTTACCGGGCCTGTGAAAACCCCGGCCGAGGACGGCCGGGGTTTGTCATGGGGTTGGCGGGTGAAGCGCAAACTATGTGCCTGTGCGAGGCAGGACGAGAACCTTGTGCGACTCGCCCCGGCGGCTACGCGCGCGGGCAAGGTCGGCCTCGACCGGCAAGCGGTTCGAGCGCAAGCGATGCTCGCCACTGCCCACAAAGTCAGGAGCCCGCTCTCGGTATCGCCGGGGCGGCGAGGCCGCCGGGAATTGGGGGAATCCGCCTGCAAAATCCACGAACATCGGTCTTTCCTCCATCACTACCTTCCACTACTCTAGCGTGCCCGGCCGCGAGCGCAAAGCTCGCTCTGGGGAATACAGTTTGATATCATCGGGACTACACGGAGGGGTCGCATAGAGGCCTAGTGCGGCGGGTTGCTAACTCGCTATACGGGTAATACCGTATCGAGGGTTCGAATCCCTCCCCCTCCGCCAACATAAGTTGCGTTCCTCCTTATGTTGCGGAGGGCGCCGCATATGCGGCGATTTTGCGGAGCAAAAGGGAGGGGTTCGAAAGCCGGAGCGCGACGGCGCGAGGCGGGGTCGCGCAAAATTCTAGCAAGGATTTATGGGTGACCGATGCGTGCGTGCCGTCCTCGGCAAGACACATCCCTCCCCCTCCGCCAGTTGTTTTGAAAAGTAGTCGCCAGAATTCCCTTATTTTGTGAGGCATTTCAAAACGGAAAAGTGATAAAATGTAAGGACCATAAGGGGATTCGAACTATTCATCAAATGGAGCAAGAATACATTAACCTTCGAAATAGATACTTGCCTGAAAAACTAAAAGCTATTTTTGTATTGGAGTCTCCGCCCTTAGGACACGGATATGTTTATAATCCCAAGGGTAGGGTGTCGGAAGTGTTGTTCAGAGCTTTTATGAAGTTCATTGATTTTGTGCCGAGTAATAAAGATGAAGGATTGAGGGAGCTTGCGAAGCGCGGATATCTCCTGGTAAATCCAATCTATATTCCGGTTAATAAATTACCAGACAAAGAAGCCGACAAAATCATTTTGGAAAATTATCAGACCTTCCTCGCTGACTTGAATATTCTTATTGGGGAGGACAAAACCGCGCCGATCATTTTAGTGAAATCAAATATACTGCGCCTCCTAGAGCAACCAATGCTTTCAGATGGCTACAATGTAATCAACCGAGGGTTACTTATACCCTTTCCCTTGCATTATCATGCGAATACATTTCAAGAGAGAATGAAAACTCTGTTGCCCATATAATCAATATATTACCAAAGAATAATATGAAAAACTTCAAGCAAACTAAAAAGCAACCAGGGATCTCGCCAGAGCGACTGGCGGAACTTCAGCGTGCTACCCTTATCGCTTCCACTGGCGCATCTACTCGCCTCGGTCGTGGCATCTTTGGAAGGGTTCGGTCTGCACCCCAGAATCGGCCGAGACGGGCGAGATGTCCGCCTCGAGAGCGTCGCCGATATGCAACGGTATTTCAAACTCATCGGCAGCCATAATCCGAAGCATTTGATGCGGTACGCATCTTGACCTATAGTGCGAGTATGGAGACGTGGCTGAGTGGTCGAAAGCGCGTCACTGCTAATGACGTGGGGGTCTAATAGCCCCTCGTGGGTTCGAATCCCACCGTCTCCGCCAAAGCGTTTTGAGCGAAGCGAAAGCTTTGCGGGAGGAGTGGCAGTGTGGGACACTCGGGCTTGCGATTACGGAACCGGTTGCCACGAAGCGAAAGCTGGTAGGGGTCCCGAAGTCACCGGTGTTATTGCACTTTGATTGGTTCCGTTGGTGCTCATTTTCCATTTTGCAAAGACCCCGCTTACACTCGATGAGTATAGAATCCAATTGCTGTCAGGCGACCATGAGGGCTCGTCGTTATAGGTGTCTGCGGCGTTGAAAGTGAGCTGTTGGCGGCCGCTACCATCGGAGTTGATTTTCCAGATCTGACCATAGCTCATTCGTATGCCAGCCCAGAAAGTGATTACCCCCGTTGGGCCCCAGGAAGGTGCATTGGCATCGTTGGCGGTAGTGCCGATCTGTCCATTGCTGAGATAGTTGTACCAATTGCCGCTTGAGCTTGCCACGGTGAGTTCGTGTTTGTTACTGCCGTCGGCATTCATCATCCAGACTGACACCTTAGTTGTCGTTGAATTATCGTTGATTCGTGCATAGACCATTTTGGTGCCATCTGGCGACCACGAAGGTGCAGTGTTTTTGTATTCGGTCGGGCCATTGGTAAGCCGTGTAGCGTTGTTACCATTAGTATCCATGGTCCAGATCTCTTCATTGCCCGACGTGTCGGATGAGTATGCGATGATGTCACCAGCTGGATGCCAGTCCGGCCCATAGGCACGTGACTTGATCTGGTGCTGACCGCTACCGTTGGCATTCATGATGCATACATTCGCTGGTACGGGTGTTCCTCCTGGAATGTATGAGTTGACGCAGGTGTACGCGATATATGCGCCATTCGGTGAAAATGACGGCCAAGCATTGCTTGAAGAGGCGGTCGAGGTTGCCGGATTAAAAGTAAGCTGCACCATACCGGTACCATCAGGATTAATGCTAAATAGTTGCTGATTGTTGGTAGCATCAGTTTTGGGCAGAACAATTTTGCCATTGCCGGCAGCATTTGTTTGCTGCTGATAGTTGATAAAAATAACAACAGTCGCAATAACGAGCACGGCGGCCATAATGTGAAGTTTCCGCGTGCCGAGCACGTTGGATCCATTAGTTTGGCCGGAAATTTGAGGCTCGCCCTCTGCTGGTAGGTTCTCGTTCATATAAAATTAATAGTTGATAACAGGTTCATGATAGCACTGCTTGGCGCGTTCAACTGTGTCGTGTGAGTACGTCGGTGCATATCCCCCAAAACGATTTTTATTGCCAACGTTGTTACCGTTTGAGGCCATCTAAAAACTCACTTTGGCTCTAGCAAATAGGCCGTATTTTAGGTCAAAAACCGGGTTTTTAGATGGCCTCATTACACTGCACAGATGATCTGTACCCCATAAAGTGGAGCAGGCGCTCAATATTGTTTCTGGGCAAAAGTAGGAAATTTCATTGTGCTTGTCCCCAATCACCCAAGCAGGCTGAAGATGCCGAAGGCAATGAGTACATTGAATGTCACGTTGCCGAGGAATACCGGCAGGAGGACATGCCACCACGACTGCCGTGAGAACCCGGCTGGGATCACGACCAGCTCGTTCGGCAACGACACGAGCGCCGCATAGAAGTAGAGGAAGAGCGGAAGGCCCAAGCGATAGCGGCTCATCCAGACCTCGCACGCGTGCACCCACGCGGGGGCCTGGCGGTCAGCTATGACAGCGCGCCCGAACCATCCTAAGACATATCCGAGTGCGTCCCCGAGCGTCATGCCGATGCTGATGACTATAATGGTCGACACGACGCTGAAGCCTGCGGTTTCGAAGAGTGGCAAGAAGCTAATCGCCGGAATCGGCACGACGAGATTGAACCCGCTCGCGAACGCTACGAGGAACATACCGAGATAGCCGAAACGCTCGACGAGCGAGAGCGCGGCCGCGCTGTCCCGGAGCGTCACGGCGAGCCAGAGCGCGCCGATGAACAGGAGCCCGGACGCCGTCGCCTTGGCCAGGAACAGCAGAATATGACGATGCCTCATGTCTACGCTTGTAGCACGCTGCGCCACGCACCGCAGCTGGCTACATCCGCTTGCCGAACTGGTACCCGCGAATCGAGAGGTAGCCCGCGAGCGCGAAGCCAGCCCAGCTCACCCACACTGGGATGATCACCCCGCCGATTATGGCCTCCCAGCCGCTTAGGGCGCGGGCGAAGTGGAACAGAGCGACGACCGCGAATACGCCGGAAACAACGTAATAATATGTTTGTTTAGTCATGCCTGCATGATATACGCTCCCGCGCGCCTTTTGAGCCCACCCGTGTGGACAAGAACACTACCCGACGGGAGCAAAGCTGATTGTGCCTGTCCAATCACCCCGAATTACCTTTATAATGAATACAGAGTGAAGAGGCTCCGGCGGTGGAGAAGCTCATGAGCGCAATACACGACTTCCCTGAAATCGGCAAAATATATCGTGAGAAGTTCGGCGGCAACCCGTTCGGCATTACGCCGCTCAAGCCGCTCGTCCGTTGCACGGCGCATCAAGACTGCAAGAATGTGTACGACCCAAACAGCGGGAAATGGCGCGGTGAGTGCAAGGGATACTGCAGTGAGTAGCGTGCCTCTCCTTCTCGACCGCCCGGCTATAGCTGGGCGGTCTTCTTGTCGGAGATGATGGTCTGATTCGATGCTTATTCCAGGTATACTGAAGGGAATCATGACCCCGTGGTACGTTTTCGCGCTCCAGGCCCTCACGCCTCTACAGAACGCCCAGACCTATTGGCTCGCGGGCTTCCTGCTCGTCGTACTTGTATTCATCTACCTCACCCGGCCGCGACGCATCTACTTCGTCCGGCACGGCGAGACAGAGGCGAATGCCGAGCGCATCCGCCAGGCCGAGGCAGGCAGCTTATCGAAAGCTGGGAGGACTCAAGCAGAGGCGGCAGGCGAGTATCTCGCGCAATTCCCTATCCGTTCCATCATCTCGAGCCCGTATCCGCGCGCAGCCGAGACGGCCGTTATCATCAGCGAACGGCTCAAGGTACCGCTCTCCTATTCCCCACTCCTGGTCGAGCGCCGGAATCCCTCGGAGGTCGTCGGTAAGAAGGACGACGATCCGGCCGTGCTGAAGGTCATCGACCGCATCGACCGCATCTATCACGAGGACGACTACCGCTACTCTGACGAGGAGAACTTCGCCGACATCAAGAAGCGAGCACGTCGATGCTTGTCGCTCCTCTCTCGCCAAGGCACGGGTAGCGTGTGCGCCGTCACCCATAGCATCTTCCTCAAGATGGTCATCGCCTACCTTCTCTTTCGCGAAGGCCTTCACGCGAAGGACTACGCAAAGCTCTCCTTCTTCAACGCCTCCGACAACGCTGGCATCGTGATTTGCGAATACAACCCCAAGCACATGTTCTCTGCGACGCGCGGCTGGCGCGTCCTCGAGTACAACATCACACCGTACGAAGGCGGCCAAGGCGGCTTGAGTAAGGCCCCGCCACGCATTCCCGCCCAGATTTCCTAGCTAGAGGCTGAACAAAATTATTTCTTTATGAGAGCGGTGAAGTCAGACCACTGCTCTATGCGAAATGCTCGAATGTCGCGCACCGAAGGCGGGAACCACGGTAACGCTTTCAATTCCATAGAGGCCATCTAAAAACCCGGTTTTTGACCTAAAATACGGCCTATTTGCTAGAGCCAAAGTGAGTTTTTAGATGGCCTCATAATGGCTTGAAAGAGATTCGCCATATCCTCGCTCTTGGTGACATAAACGCTACCTTGTATTCTCTCGAACCCAAATTTCTCGAGTGATGTTGCAATGTCGTTATACGCTTGCGTGACACTCGAGGGATGCAGTTTGCTTGTCTCGGCGACCACCAAGTCAAAAGTAATTGCGAACATGGGTACTGCAGAAACTAGTTTGTTGGGTCCTTCCGGACGTCAGCGATGGGATACAGAGCCTCTTCCTTTGTATCAATCACGCGAATCATCACTGATGTATCATCAACTTTACGCAATACCTCATAGAGAATGCCGTTCTCGCCAAAACGATGTACGGTGCCAATAGTTTCCATACCTACAGAATATCACTCTTTTGTCCGCATGCAATCATTTTTGTCCTGCCGGGGCATAGCGCTTCTTCAAGTCGGTAGCTGAATAGAGCTCTGGTTCTGTAGCGAGAAAGTGGCTATGGTTCAGTTCGCCACCTGGCTCGATACGCTGTCAGGTAAGCCAAAACTCATGGGCTGGCCGCTCCCAGTCGATTTCATGTTCGTGTACTGGTACTACATCCGATTCGTTGGCGATCCGCCATTTGGCTATGACGGCATCGACATCAAGACGTATGCCATGCGCGTGCTCGACGTTCCAGTATTCGCTGATGTGTCGAGGACCAAGGCACGAGAGCTTCTTGGCATACCGAATGTGGAGTTCTCGCACGATCCAACGTACGATGCCGCGCAGCAAGCCGCAATTTTCTTCGGTCTGCGCCGACTCATCGGAAGATAGGCCGAAAACACAACCAAAACCCCCCTCGATGCGCTGGCGCATCGAGGGGGGTTTCGCACGCAAAAGGATTAGAAATCCATGCCGCCCATGCCCTCCATGCCGCCGCCGGAGGCGGCGGGCGTTTTTGGTTCGGGGATATCGGCGATAGCTGCCTCGGTGGTGAGGAGCATTGCGGCGGCGCTGACGGCGTTCTCGATGGCCATGCGCGACATCTTGGCCGGGTCGATGATGCCTGCGGCGACCATGTCGTCGACTACTTCGTCCCTAAGCGCGTCGTAGCCGGCGAGCGCTTTGCCACCCTGCACCTTCTCTATGACGACGGCCGCATCGTCCTTCCCAGCATTCAGCACTATATGCGCCAAGGGGACGGTAAGCGCGTCGACGACTATGGCATAACCGGCCGCTTCGTCCGTGCCGAGCTTGTCTGGCCGCGCGGCTTGCAGCCGCTTCGCAATCTTGGCGAAGGCCGCGCCGCCACCAGCGACGACACCTTCCTCTATCGAGGCCTTGGTCGCCTTGACTGCGTCGTCTATCTTATCCTTCAAATATTTCATCTCCTGTTCGGTGGCAGCCCCCACCGATATCACTGCGACCCCACCTGCGAGCTTGGCGATGCGTTCCTCGAACTTCTCTTTGTCGAACTTGCTCTCGGTGAGCTCGGCCTGCGCCTTCAACTGGGCCACCCGTGCCGTGATATCGGCCTTTCTGCCCTTGCCGCCCACTATCGTCGTCGCGTCCTTGGAGGCGACGATGCGACCCGCCTTCCCGAGCATGGCGAGTGTCATGTTCTCGAAGGTGATGCCGACTTCCTCTGCGACGACCTGTCCGCCTACCACGGTCGCGATGTCGCCCAACATCTCCTTCTTGCGCTCACCGTAGCCGGGGGCCTTCACTGCGAGCACACTGAAGGTGCCACGTAGCTTGTTGACCACGAAGGTCGCGAGCGCGTCGCCCTCGACATCGTCAGCGATGATGACGAGCTCCTTCTTCCCCG
>Ga0209542_10016618_pt1 | contig 12184 bp, 17 predicted proteins | sample RifCSPhighO2_01_FD_184028 | JGI IMG/M metagenome (GOLD analysis project Ga0209542, IMG submission 184028) | Soil microbial communities from Rifle, Colorado - Rifle CSP2_plank highO2_0.1 (SPAdes) (version 2) | ecosystem: Environmental > Terrestrial > Deep subsurface > Rock core/Sediment ...
ATGGCCTAACAATGAGATATATACCACAGAAATACAAGCATTAGCACAACGACGAATAAGCTCTAGCAATTTCCCCTACCCCGTGGAAGCGTATAATTCGAGCTATGATCGGACCAGAGATAATCCCATTGAGTAGCTATTGCCCGTTAAAAGAAAGCAGTGTTGACGAAGCTACTAAAATCCAAGCACGGGATAGAGCTGTTGACCTTGAATATAATAGTTGGCCTGTTGTTGAGCCGGGGAAAATTTCTGGAGTTTTAATTAACGAATTAAACATAGACCGAGAAACCGCCGATCTGGCGGTTGAGTGCCTTGGTAAAATAATCCGAAACTACTGTCCGAATTGCGAAATAGATAGGACAGAGACAGATATCGGCTTAATCCCCAGAGCAAAAAAGAAATATAGGTAAAAATCAATCCAAGCCCAATAAGCTCTACCAATTTCCCTCATTTGAGCAGAGGTGCTTATGCTTGCATGAAGGTATATCCTGTATCAACATATGGTATATGGGATTAGAGAATATTTACGACCCCAGCCTAAAGCCGATTTACTTTGAAGCAACGGACTTATACCTAAGCTCTATCCCGGTTGTAAAAACCTTCCATATACCAGAGGACTTAGCCCGCAGCTCATCTAGTATTGGTAGCTACGTAAGACAAGCACTCGAAGCTAACCGGGATGCATTACGCGACATAGAAACAAGTAGAAGGGCAATTGCTTTTAGGGCCTCGGTTCTTAAGAAATTCTTTGAAGAATTTGGAGAGCTGACAGAAACTCTCTCCTCAGAAGTTAAACAAGAAGTTGAAGAGTGGTCAGATCGTATTGTTAGTAGCGAAGGCAATACTCCCGACCAATAAGCTCTACCAATTTCCCGGTTCTTATTATGTTATGTGAGTTGATGTTGACACGTGCTATACATAAAATGTATTATTTATGTATGAGTAATAATTCCAGAGCAATCAACATTACCTTACCAGATGAGCTGGTAAGGGAAATAGATAAAGCTGCCAAAGGAGAATATGCCAGCCGCAGCGATTTTATTCGTGAGTCAGTCGTTCGCAGATTAAAGAATCAGCGAATTGTAGACGAATGGGGTGACAGTGGTAATTGGGAAGCTGTGGTTGATTTTAGAGATTTACCAGGAGGTGGTATGCCTGCAGAAGAACTTCTGAAGCGTCTAAAGCACCTCCATGGACAAGATAGATAAAAACTTACTTCGGATTCCCTCCAAACAACGATTGCAAGTGGAGCGTGCCGTTGAGCAAATAGCAAACAATCAGCTAACGGGCTTGCATGCAAGGAAGATTAAGGGGTCAAGCAAAGTTTATAGAGTCCGAGTCGGAAACTACAGGATTATTTTCACCAAAAAACCGCAGCAAAATGTCATAAACCTGATCGCCAAGCGTGACGAAAAAACCTACAAAAATTATTAAACTCCCGCCCCGGATAAGCTCTACCAATTTCCCCTACTTCCCAGAGTGGTATAGTTATTAAGTAATAAGGAGAGTTACTATGGAAAATCCTGCGGAAACGGCATCATTTACAGAAGCACTAAGCTTGACTGAGAGTAAAATTGCCGAGCGATTTGAAGTTACTGCAGTTAACAGTGTTTGGAGCCCTACCATTATCAAAGACAAAATGCTAGCAAAAGGTATAGCGGAAGAAATGGCGGACCTAGTTAAAGAGAATTGGGCCGAGATAAGTGAAATTGAGACGCAAAGACTGGTGGACTTCGGAGCAGCCGTTGGAGCTTTAGCCCTAAGAAAACTATTTACTCCATTTGTAAGTGATCAAATATGGATAGAATATCGTGAAGGTAGCGGTCTGACGGAAGAGGACGCTATACGTAGAATAAGAAAAGGTTTAGACTTAAGATCTCAACCATTTTCTATTGCCGCTCCTGAAGTATAAGAAATTTACTCCTTACAAAACCAGCGTATTTTTTACAGGGCGGCACCCTGTAACAAATTTCCCCCACTGTCGGCTAGTTCCGTATATTTAGGTTGTTTCAGGCCCCTGTTGACTATCATTGGTCTTGTCTGGGCGGCCAAACGCAAAAGCCATACTGCCATCAACAACTTTCATTATCTCTTCGTGGCTTAGTGGGTCGAACAACCCTAGATAGTCAACTGATTCTATGGCAGGTATAACAGTTACGTTTCCTCGGAGAAGGCGTGCAAATCCTCTTCGAGTGAATCCTCTTAAAAATTCTTCTCTTATTCGGTCTCTTTCTTCTGGTTCAATATAACCCCTCTTCCTGGCACGTTCATCATGAGCAGCGAGCGCAGCTAGATATTGGGCCCTCCGCTCTTCTTCAATCCCGCTTGGAATTTCGTCATCTAAGGGGACTCTTACTTCGAAATTACTCATAGTTTTATTTTGCTATTGATGACTAAAAAGCGCAACAAGAATAGCCTACTAGGTTCTATTTTATTTTTTTTACAGGGTGGCACCCTGTAACAGGGGTCAAGATAGATCGGAGTCCCAGGAAAGGTTTTAAAATCCCGGGGGCTATATCCTATTCCTTTTCGGTTATATACTGATAGTGCCGGTCGGATTCTTCTTTAAAAACTTCCCTGTCTACTTTATACGGAACACCACTAACAACGGAGAACCTAAAGCCTTCAGCTAAAAGAAATTGCTTTTCCTGAATGTTTACGGCGGGCTTGTTATCAAAATAAAGTCTGTACAAGCCCCTTAGCACTACCGGTGCTTCTGCTTTGTCCGGATAACTCTCAACGAGTTCCGCTACTTGATCTATTAACGTTTGATTTACTTCCATGCTTGAATTTTATTTAAACACTTTGGGCATCAAATCAGCAACCATGAGCAATTTGAGAATTGGCCTAAAAACCATGCGCCTTAAGTAGCCTTTACCAATTTCCCCTACAACAAACAGAGGTGCTTATGCATGCATTTTTTACAGGGTGCCACCCTGTAACAAGGGTCAAAATTGGGGTTTCGGGATGAGTTTTAAATCCTGCCAGGCTCTATCCCCCTTCCCGGACCGGATAAAATTGATTGAAACCGGGTATTTGAAACTTAGTGATAAATTAATGGCTTAAAGACCTGGGTCAGGCATGATTTTTCTTAGTCTTTTCAGTGCTTCCACTTCAAGTTGGCGGACTCTTTCCCTCGTAAACCCCATTTCCGCAGCTACGGCTTCAAGCGTCATGGGCTCGCCGCCCACCATACCGTAGCGCATTGCCAAAATATCTCTCTCACGCTGCGTGAGTTCATTCATGGCTTTATCAATCGCATCTTCACGAGTTATTTGTTCTATAAGCTCGTCGTGACTTATGTCCTGGGTCCTGTCGTATACTTCATCGATTGCATCACCTAAATCGCTGATTCGCAAGGGATTTTCTACCTTTTCGGCATCTTCGATGTTTACTAAGCCAAACAAAGACACTTCACCCAATAAAGCACTATTAATTTCAAAGCTTCTAGGCTTACGCTTTAGTTCAGCGGTAAGCCTTTCTTCAGCTTTTCGTTTTCTCATCATATCTTCAACAACATTTATCGGTATGTGTATGTTCCTATCCAGGATTACTGCACGGTGTATAGAATGCTCTATCCAATACATCGCGTACGTTGAAAAAGCAGCCCGGCCGGGCTTATATTTTTTCGCCGCTTGGATTAGACCGATCGTAGCCGCTTGAACCCGGTCTTCTAAGGGGAGTGGGAAACTGGAAAATGCGGACAAGTCTTTAAATAAGGTGCCCCTAAATATCGATTCTCCATTATTTTTCACTGGGTCATATCCAAACGGCACCCACCCCATTGTTAATCGAGCTACATGGGCAGCTAGCCTCAAGTTGCCGACTACCAGTTCCCAATGGGCTTTTTTAGCCACATCAATAGTTTCTTCAAGTTCCTTAACAATTTCTTCATTTCCCTCTTCGAGCCTCAAGATATCAATATGTAGTTCAGCATGGGCACCTTTTTGAATTTTATCTGCTAGTATTTGAGCTTCAGCTTGAGTAGTAACAGATAATTTTCTTACCTCGAGCTGGTAAAATTTTGCTGATTCAGCAATTGGCCACGAAGATTCTTCGGTAGCATTTTGTTCTTCAGGTTCTTGATCAAAATATAAATCAGGGGAAACACTTGGATGTTCCATATTATCCAACTACTGGTTATCACTAATATTATAACATAACCATTATCGTAATACAAGTAGCTGGAGTGGGCACCTGAAAAAAAGAAGTTTATCTGTGGGCATCATGGCGAGCCCTGATTTGATGCTGTTCGGACTCGAGAAAACAGAGCTAGATCCGGGCATCTGAAAAAACAGTTTGGATGGGTCTGGGCATCACTTTTTCCTGAAGGCTTCACGTCGACAAAACAATTTCTTGGCCGAGGACTGTTTGAGGCGATAGCCGAGTTCCGCAGGCTGTTGTTTTGCTCGACAAGTGAGCCTATCAAGAAAAAAACGCAGCCCAGTGGTTTTGCCCCACTTTTGCCATCCAAAAGTGGGATGTTTCGTTCTTTGGAAAAGAACCCTCCTCTAAACCGCTGTTTTGGTCGGCGGCTCGTCTACCAGAGTTATATCAAACAAAACCTTAGTAATCGCGCTAGTTTTATTCCAAAGTTTACTAGCAACTTCGTCTAACAATTTTTCATTTTCAGATAAAAACCTAGTCGGATTAATTGCGTCAGCGGAAATTATCACAGTATCGCCTCTAACTCCCTCATCGCCAGTAATGCCAGTGTTTTTAGGCATCGTATGATATTCAAGTCGAAAGTCTGGGCCTAGCTCTTCAGATACAATTTGACGGGCCAGTTCAATATCAGAGTCTGATGCACTTAGCACTCTAAGAGGTTTCGTATCGCCTTCCATTTACTGTCTCTCTAAAACTACAAGGTGGGTGGTGTCGGTCATTTCCAAGATGTTGGGCTTGTACTTTTCAACCTTTTCGGCCGGCTCCATGCCCATCTCTTTTAGAGCCTCTTCCAAGCTACGCTGCGGCACTTCGTATTTAATACCCTTGTCAGCGTAATGAGTCGGTATAACTACTTTGGGCTCGATCTTTTTAATAACCCGTAGCGCCCCAGCACCGTCCAGAGTGTAACCATTACCGCCTACCGGCACTATCAAAACATCCACCGGACCAATGGCCTCCAGCTGGTCTTCGGATAAATCGGGGTAAATATGACCCGCCACGGCAATTTTAATATCATCCGCCTCAATAGTGAAAATAGTGGCGCCGGTTCCCTCTTTATCAATGTGGGCCTGAGCCGCCACGCCGTGAATTGAAATACCGGCGATTTCGTATTCGCCGGGGGTATCAGCCTGGAAAAGACAGGTTTTTGCGGTAATTTGGGGGCTAGTATTTAAGACAATATCGGTTGGCTTGGTGATTGATTTTAGGCCCAGCTGATCCAGATTATCATCTACTACGATTTGGGCTTTTTTGCTACCCAGACGTAGGCAATTTCCACCGTAATATTGTATTTCCATAGTTATCTCCCTTGCTCCTTGATTAAAAATCTGCTGGCAGGGCCTGGTCGTCAATAATGATTTGTTTTTTGGAGGCCAAAACACCGTAGATGAAACGATCCTTAATCTGCAGTCGATAAGTGTAATCCGGTCGGGCCAATATAGTGTAACGCAACTCTTTATTTTCGGCCTTCTCTAGCTCGGTGATAAAGCGCTGGGCTTTGGTTTGGTTGACATCACCCACTATCAGAATATCTACACCGCTGCTTTCATCCCGCGTAAATTGGCCTAGAAGTAGTGCCAAGTCAACTTTTCCGATGCCACGAATGTCTTTTTCAAGGGGATGCTGGGTGGTTTTTGTGGAAGTTTTCGTATCTTTCTTGGAACTTTTTTTCGAATCCGGAGCCGCTTCGGTCTCACCCGTGCCGAATATCATTGATAAGGGGCGATAAAACTCGTAGCTTTGGTTAACCTCGTAATATAGCCGGTTGTTTTGAGTATCAGAACCGACGATTCCCATGCTAAGCAAGTTGGACAGTTCGCGTCGCACGGAATTAATCTGTTCCTCGATTTTGCGGGTGATTTCGCGCACATAAAATGAACGGTTTGGATTGGCATAAAACAACCGCAGTAGTTTAACCCGTGTTTTGGACCCAAAAAGTTGCTCGATCATCGCTCCCTCTCCTGTTATTTATTCTAGCAAACCGAGACGGATAAATATAATTGAATTATTCAGAGAAACGATTTGGAGATAAAATTTAATGCTCTTTGGCTTGTCTCGAACCATTTTATATGCGGGTTGCGGCGGAACCAGGTGCGTTGGCGGCGAGCGTACTGCCAGTCCTGTTTCTTAAACTCTTCCTTGGCCTGGCTCTCACTAATTTCGCCTTTTATTAACCTTAGACCCGGTTTGTAACCTATTCCAGCTGTCGATTCCAGCTTATCGCCAAATTTTTCGTATAACTGCCTGACCTCTTTAATAAAACCATCTTTGAACATTTGCTCTACCCGTTGGTTAATACGCTGTCTTATCACTTCAGCGGGAGGCATGATGCCGACAATCAAGGTACCGGGGCGCATCTCGGACTTTGTGCCTTGCTGGAATTTGTAATCAAACAGCACGGCATCGATATAAAGCCCGGTGCCGCCAGCTAAAATTGGCAGTTTTCCCCGGCCCTGAATGTTTTTAATTTTGGCTTCGGCATATGTTTTGAACTGGTGTACGTTGTAGCGCTGTCCTGGTTCGACTAAATCCAGCCCCCAGTGGGGGACTCTGGTTTGCTCCTCATTGGATGGCTTGGCAGTGCCAATATCCATGCCGCTGTAGATGGTCCGTGAATCAGCACAGATGATTTCGCCTTCGTATTTACTTGCCACATCAAGTGCCAGCGCTGATTTACCGCTGGCGGTAGGGCCTACAATGGCAAGGAGTTTTGGCCTTTGGCCTGCGGCCACCATAGTAGCTCCTCAACATCAACCTTATATTCATCCGTGACACCGACACCTTCAGCTTCCAAATCGCGCTTATGAGCCTCCAGGCCACCAGTGGTGTAACCTCTAGCCAAACCACCTTTCTTATTCACAACCCTCCACCAGGGTATTACTGGCCCGCCACAATATTCACATTTGGATGCAGCGCTAGGCGCTAACGAAGCACGGAACGAGTCGTACAGCTGGTACGATGAGTGAGTACTGGAGTTAGCAACAACGCGCTGCGCCGAAAGCTTCCGAGGAGCTGGGGGCTTAGCTCCCAGGCAGTCGGAAGCGATGTGAATATATTGTGGGCCGTGGTGGGCAATCTGGCCGACTTCCCAAGCCGCCCAGGCTGCTCCGCACAACGCCGCTACCTGTCCATAAGTCATCACCCGACCTTTCGGGATGGAGGCCACCAATTCATAAACCCGCCTTTTGAATTCTGCATCAACCCTTTTCATAACCTACAAAGAGCGGGCTTTGGCGGCTTCAGCAGTTTTTTGCAAGAACTCGTCAATATCCGCCTCGGTTTGCTCGCCTAAATCGCTTCTGCCTCTGGGTGTAACTTTACCGGTTTCGACCTCTTTACCCCCAATTACCAGTACGTACGGCACTTTCTGCGCCTGCGCGTCATGGATTTTTTTGCTGACTGATTCATTGGATTCGTCAAGTCCGGCGCGCAGCCCTAACTCTTTCGCTTTTTTGACAACGTTTTTAGCCAGATTTAAGATAGACTCTTCGTCGTTCAGACTAGCTACCCGTAGCTGCTCGGGAGCCAGCCAGATCGGAAATTTACCCTTTGTATGCTCGATCAAAATCGCCAAAAACCGCTCAATCGAGCCCATTATGGCGCAGTGTATCATAACCGGACGTTGCTGCTCGCCATGTGTGTTAGTGTACGTAAGATCGAGGCCTTCTGGTTGCGCAAAATCCAATTGGATTGTTGCTACTTGCCAGTCCCTGCCAAGAGAGTCTTTGGCTACAAAATCAAGTTTTGGGCCATAAAAGGCCGCATCGCCCAAGCCTTCATGTATATTTTGGCTGCCTTTTTGGTCTATAGCTTTTTGAAGTTCAGCTTCGGCACGTTCCCATAGTTTGGTCACGCCAGTGTAAACCTCTGGAGTATTAGGGTCGCGCTTGGAAAATCGAAGTGAGAGATCATAATCAAAGATATTATAAAACCTCTCTACTACACTCCAGATATTTAACACTTCGTGTACTATGTCCTCTTCTCGACAGAAAACGTGCGCATCGTCCTGGGTGATAGCCCTAGCCCGCAACAGCCCGTTTAGCTCCCCTGTTTGCTCGTCCCGGTAGTTCATGGTGGTTTCACGGTAACGAATAGGTAACTCACGGTAGCTACGGGGGCGGCTGGCGTAAATTTGGGCATGGTGCGGACAATTCATCGGCTTCATGGCAAACTCGTGCCCTTCCCGACTGGTTATCTTAAAAAGGTCTTCGCTGAATTTACTCCAGTGGCCGCTTTTTTGGTAAAGTTCTTTTTTGGTGATATGGGGAATGGTGACGGGTTCAAAACCGTGTTCGTCCCTCATTTCCTGTACATATCGGTCTAACTCTTGACGGATAATAGTCCCTCTGGGCGTCCACAGGGGTAAACCAGCCCCTACCAGATCAGAAAATACGACCAGATCCAGCTCTTTGCCCAGGCGTCGGTGGTCGTTTTCGTCTAATTTTTTATCATCCATAGCTTCTGTACATCATAGCAGCTGTAATAAGACAAAACATACGGTTTTTTCTCATCGCTCATCGGCAAAGCCGACCCTGAAGGGCAAGCTCGCTGGTCTTTTTCCCTTTATACTGCGGGTCGCAAAACGAAAACGACTTGAGTGGTCTCGCACGTCACTCAAGTCGCAGGTCTTTGCGTAACACATCGCAAAACTCAACCTGCAAACTAATTTACACGGCCTAGCCGTAAAATGCTAGTACTTTTTTGCTGGTTTTTTTACAAACTTTATGGTCTAGATATTTATACCGTCTATGACATATAGCTGGAATAGAGATATACCACATGTGATACATTTGCCATTTTCAAGGAGTTGAGCTAGTATAGCGGTGTTTGAGCGGGCACGTAGCTCAGTTGGCTAGAGCGCCACATTGACGTTGTGGATGTCGGGGGTTCAAATCCCTCCGTGCCCACCATTTAGATTCTTCTGATATATTTAAAAGTATGGAAGTTTTTTCTCAAGATGAAAACTTTGCAGAAAACGAGAGCGACCAAAGTTTCCAGCCGACGCGAAAAAGAGGAGAGCTGTTTACCGAAGAACAGGCGCGCCAACTTAGCAGGATACTAGGAGACCCAAGCGCAGCTCATAAACTCTTACCACCCGAAGAACAAGAGGAATATCGAAAAGCGCAGCAATCAGTAGTGGACGCTAGAAATCAGGCGCAGCGACAGGCAGGTGAAACCTGGATCTTTTAGCCTTTAAAGTACTACTTTATATCAGTTTCCAACCCCTGGCACATAGGCCTTGGATGGCACATTCTTCAGGACTAAAAATTAGCATCGGTTCATAAATAATACGGTCGTAGCTGATGCCTACCCTATCCAGTTCTTCCAAACTTGGGCTTCTTTGCCAGGTATAAAGTACTTCTGCTCGTGCAAATCCGGTTTGTTGGGCAAGCTTTACGACTTCCGCCGCGTTGCCACCGGTCGTGCCGACATCGTCTAAAACAACTAGGGGGTTAATCGCTACAGCCTTCATCCAGTCTTCGGCCGACAGCGATAGCCGAAGATCTTTACCGTCCGGCCTTTCGGTCAACAAACTAAGCACGCCGGCGCCCAGCCTATCGGCGACCCTTGGTACCAGTTCGTTCGTTCCGTTAGCGACGCTTAAAACTGCCAGTTTTCCAAAGCTCTTTTTGGTATATTGCCGGTTTATTTCAAGGCTGGTAACTTCCACCCATTCATCAAAGAGTTCGCTATCTAGCGAAATTCGGTCGAAGTGTAACTTGCGGCCGTGCCGCCCGCTTGATAATTTGTGGTGAATACCCTCCTCGTCCAAAATTCCAGCCTCCAAAAGGTGCCTTTTAAAGATTTCCGGGGCCGGGTCTTGTATCATTTCTGATATTCCTCACAGAGGCGGTAGAGGTAGCGCAGGTTATGGACAGAGGCCAAGCTGCCGGCCAGTGGGTCTTGCGATTTGAAAAGATGGCGTAGAAAGGCCCGACTGTAACCGGCCTTACAGGTAGCGCAGTCGCATTTTTTGTTAATCGGCCCACCGTCGCCGACGAATTTGGAACTTTTCAAGCTAATTTTCTTGTCGCCATTTATCCAAGCTGAACCGTGACGGCCGCCCCTAGTAGGTAAAACACAGTCAAACATATCAATGCCTCGCTTGACGGCGTATCGCATATCCAGTGGCTCACCGACGCCCATCAGATAACGGACCCTAGTTGGATCTAGCCTCGGTGCTATAAAATTAAGCATGGAGCGCATCTCGCGGCGGGTTTCGCCGACCGCCAACCCGCCGATAGCGATACCGTCTACCGACTGGGATTGGACGAATTCAAGGCTTTGAGCGCGCAGTTTTTTGTTTAGTCCGCCTTGCACAATCCCAAACAACAAGGGTCTTTGGAGGATCGTACCCTTTTTAGGGGTACGACCCTTTGAAATGTTCCTAGTTTGTTTGTTAAATTCGGTGATGCAGCGGGTTAGCCAGCGATGGGTACGCTGCAGGGCTTCTTTGCTGCGATGGCGGTCATGTAAGGATAATCCTGTTAAATCGTCAAAGGCCATGATGATGTCGCTACCCAGAGCTATTTGGATTTGCATCGATTTTTCAGGGGTAATCAAGACTTCTTTGCCCGATTTAGGATCTTTAAAGATCACTCCGTCATCAGTAATTTTTCGGATATTGGCTAACGAAAAAACCTGAAAACCGCCAGAATCAGTTAAAATTGGACCGCTCCATCCGGTAAAAACATGCAGGCCGCCAAGTTTTTTGACCACTGCTTCACCAGGTTGTAAGTGCAAATGATAGGTGTTAGACAGTAGTACCTGCGCCCCACCGTCGAATACTTGTTCTGGCGTTAGCCCTTTTACGGCCCCCTTTGTGGCAACCGGCATAAAAAACGGGGTTCTAACCCGGCCGGCGCGGGTGTTGAGAAAACCACTGCGGGCATTACCAGACGCTAATTTAATCTGTTCAAAAGCCCTTTTAGACATTGTGATTATTGTAGCAGCTATTGACTACTTGGACTATTTGTGTTACCATAAGCACGTTAATGTGAGGTGAGTGTGAGTACCAAACGCGGTAATCCGCTCGATGGCTTTAAGCTTTTCTACGAAGAGCTGGTCGTCAGCAAACCGCTGCCAACGCGGATTCGCAGGATTCGCCAGGCCAGCGTCAACAGTTAGCAACAGATTCAAAATCCGGCTTGAGATATTAGTATCGAAGGCCGGTTTTTTGATTTACTAGTCTTTTGCACATTTTAGACAAATCTTTCCACTGGCTTTTTTTATAGCGTCATGACAATATGTTGATATGGTTTGCGTCAAATGCGGCACAAAAACCAGCGTTATTAACAGCCGCCGGCAGAAACGTAGCAACCAAGTCTGGCGCCGGCGAAAATGTGAGGCCTGTCAGGACGTCTTTACCTCCCTAGAGGCTCCAGACCTTGCTTCTCTGCTAGTCGTCGATTCTGGAGGCCGTAGAGAGCCTTTTACCAGTGACCGCTTGTTTGCGGACTTGCTGGTAGCGCTGCAACACCGATCTGACCGTTTCACAGCAGCCCGCGAAGCCAGCCACACCATTATAAAACAGCTACTGAAACTACAAGGAAAGTCTGTACTACTCAAGGATGAAATATCTCTGGCGACCGCCCAAGTTTTATCTAAGCTGGACCGTTCGGCTTACCTGCGTTACGTAGCCGAACACCCCTGGCTCGAACCCTAAAACTCGCAACGCCTTTGGCCTGCTTGACAGCGGAGCGGCCAACTCCGCCAAAGGCTTTTAGCGCACTGCTGCGTCAGAGAAATTGCGCTGCTCGTTCACTGTATTACGGATACAGCTTACTCCGCTGCTACTTTCTTCCTTGCATTGCACCTAAATGCAAGTCTTAGGGGTATTTACGGACAAGCTAGCTATAACCAGCTAATATTTTACTAAAAGTGAGTCAAGCGTAGTGCAGCCGGAGCAACCAACTGGATTACCCCGCGCGTAACGCACACTTTTAGTAAAATATTAGGCTACCGTTATTTTCTGATGGCTTTTTCAGTAACATCGAACTTATCTAGATAACGGCCC
>Ga0209542_10016619_pt1 | contig 12182 bp, 9 predicted proteins | sample RifCSPhighO2_01_FD_184028 | JGI IMG/M metagenome (GOLD analysis project Ga0209542, IMG submission 184028) | Soil microbial communities from Rifle, Colorado - Rifle CSP2_plank highO2_0.1 (SPAdes) (version 2) | ecosystem: Environmental > Terrestrial > Deep subsurface > Rock core/Sediment ...
AGAGAGTTTAAAAATCAGTTGGGCAAGGGTAGAAACAATTACAATTGACTGCTTAACTCACATAAGAAGAGGAAATGTTGAAGAGAAAGACCCACTCTGGAAATTTCTTAGAAAATGGTTTATCAGCCTTGAGTCAAAGCTTGCTCCGTTGACTAGCGCAATAAACGAAGATCGCTAAGTAGATTTAGTACCATAGATATTCTTAAATTCTTAAGAAAACTAGAATAGATATTTATAGAACTTATTATACTGGTTATCAGATTGATAGTTGAGAAAATAGATAACTAGCTTACATTACAGAGGATTTTGTATTCGCAGTTTTTACATAAAATATTTCCTGAACATTTAAATTCGCTTTTTTCTATTTCCTCAATTTTTTCAATAAGACTGTTCTCAAGCGCGTTTAAGTCGCCTTTTGTAAAGGTCATTGATTTTTTAGTATTTCCTTCAAGAAAATGGAGAGTGAGGGTAATATCTTTCGGGTCGCGGTTTAAGACTTCATCTTTTATTCTTGTTGCCGCAAGCGCATACATTGCAAGCTGAAGTTCGTGTGCTTTTTGAGCTTTTGGATTTTCCTCCCCTGTCTTGTAGTCAATAATCTCAATACCCTTGCCTTTAGGGTCTATGCGGTCAATCTTGCCAAAGACTTTTACACCATTTTTTAAATTAAAAGAAAATGATTCCTCAAGTCTTAACGGTTTTACAGGCGGATTGCAATTTGCCTTATAAAATTTATCAAGCAAATTTTGGCCTTGAGAAAAACGCTCCTTTTCATATTTTTTACTATCGTATCCTTGCGAAATCCATTCTTTCGCAAGAAGATCCTGAAGTTTTTTAAGAGATGGTTTTTCTCCTTCCTGAATTTGTTTGTAGAATCTGTACAAAGTATTATGAACAGAAATTCCAAAGCTCTGAACTGCTGCCGGAGGTGTGGGAATATTAAAAATAACCTTTGCTTTATAATGCAGAGGACATATATCAAACATTTGAAGATTTGAGAAAGTAATATATCTTAATTTAAGAGGAGATTTTTCTTCTTTCACCTCCCCGTTTTCTTCATAAACCGAAAGTACCTCTGCTAAAGAAAGCTGTTGTGTTAATGCTTTTTTCTCTTTCTCCACTTTTAAATTTGGGAGAGCTTCCCAGACGAAAGGCGAAAGTTTTCTGGGGCGTTTCCCCATTCCGTAAAAGTCTGAGTAAGTAAAATATAATATATCCTTAGCTCTAGTCATGCCAACATAAAAAAGCCTTCTTTCTTCCTCCAGATGAAAATCCCGATCTTTCTCTGCTTTTTCTTTAATAATGCTTTCGGGAAGAGGAATTTTTTCACTCCTCTCACGCGAAGGAAAGCGGTCCGAGACAAGATTTACCAAGAATACTACCTTAAACTCCAAGCCCTTTGAGGAATGGACAGTTAAAATATTAACTGCGTTTTTATCTCTTATATCTATGTCTGCGGCAATCGGACTGTCTCCCATTTGCATCATAAGCATCAGCCACTCAACTAAAGTAAATATATTCGCATCCGCGCGCTCCATCTCAAAATTTTTTATTCTGTCAAAGAATTTTGCAATATTTTGAATGCGCCGTTCTTCCTTTAAAGAATCCGAAGTTTTGAGCGTTTCAAAAAGTTTTGAATCAACTAAAAAATAGTAAAGTATTTGTCCGGCAGTTTCTTTTTTGGTTTTTTCAAGATGGCGCTCTGCCATTTTTCTGAAATCTTTAAGTTTTTCCGCAGTATCGGGTTTTAAAAAATTTAAATTTGCATTGTAAAGCGCTTCAAAAAGTGAAAGATTGTTTTTCTTTGCAAAGTTAAGAAGAAAATTCAGTTCAATATACGAGATATTAAAAATATCCATAGACAAGACTCTAAAAAGAGAAACAGAATCTGAAAGATCGGTTAAAAAGGTTAGATATGCAATTAAGTCTTTTATCTCCTCCTGCTGGAAAAGATACCCAGGTCCTAAAAATTGGTAGGGAATTCTGTGGCGGGCTAAAGCAGTGGTTATTCCCTGTGAATGATTATTTGCCCTAACCAAAATTGCAATGTCTTTGTATTCATAAGTTTTGGATAGCGTCTTTATTTCCCAGGCAATCTTGTCTGCCTCGTCTTCCAAGCGGGTTTCATTCAGAATTCTTATCTCTTCTTCCTTTGACACGGAATGGCTCTTAAGTTTTTTATTGATATTCTCAACCACTTCAAGCCTGTTAGGATTATTATTTTGAATAAGCCGATAAGACGCATCTAAAATTGTCTGGGTAGATCTATAGTTATCGTTTAGAGTTACTATTTTCGCAGACGGGAAGCTTTTTTTAAACTGAAGAACGTTTGAAACCGCAGCGCCCCTAAATCTATAAATTGATTGATCATCATCCGCAACGACAGTTATATTTCTATCATCTCCGGCAAGAGCAATTGCCAGTTCATTTTGGGCATAATTAGTATCCTGAAATTCGTCAACCAATATAAATTTAAATTGGCTCTGATATTTTTTTAAAATATTCGGCCTTTTGCGAAGCAGTAATAAAGTATTTGAGATTAAATCCGAAAAATCCATCAGAGATTCTTTAATTTTTAAGTCTTCGTATTTTTTATAAGAATCTGCGAGTTCGCTGTATTCCCGTTTTTCTTCCGAATTTTTTTGTTTTTCTGCCCATTTTGTATATTCTTGGGGGGTTATGTCTTCGTCCTTAAGTCTTGAAAAATGAGTCAAAAGCGCATCCAGAAATTTTGTCGGGTTTGAAAGGGGCCTAAAGGTTTTAAGTCCTAAGTTAAAAATATTTTTTTGCATAAGAAGAACCGCTTCGGATTCGGAAATCAATTTGTATGAAGGGTCAAGTCCGATTGTGTGTGCCTCATCGCGTAAGATTCTGTCGCAGAAAGAATGGAAAGTGTGGATCCAAAGATTGGTATAGCCGTAGGGCATAAGAATATCGACTCGTTCCTGCATCTCATACGCCGCTTTGTCGGTAAAAGTTAAAGCTAAGATACTTCCGGGATTATAATTTTTGTCAACAATAAGATGCTTTATTCGTTCTGTTATGACGGTAGTTTTTCCGGTTCCGGCTCCTGCTATGATTAAAAGAGGACCATCTCCGTGTTTTACAGCTTGAAGTTGTTCTTTATTTAAAATTCTTTCATCGCTCATAAAAAATACATCCTTTGGTAAAGGATTTTTGTTTCGCAAAGCGACTGGTCGGTTTATTCAGCAACTACTGTTCCGGTTTGAGCCGGATTTAGATGGTTATGGTATTGATATGTTCCCGGTTTATCAAAAACAAGCTGAACAGACGATCCATCCGGAAATTCACCTAAATTAAGAGGCGGATATACCTGATGGGTTGGGTGAACAGCAGAATTGACAGTCGCAGCGCCGCCGGTCTTGTTAATCCATATAACCCTTGTGCCAATCTTTATAGTTATAGTTTTAGGATCAAACCCTGAGCTTGTTAAATTTACATTAACAATGGTTTCCTTAGGAACTGTTCCTCCTGTACCTTGGTTAGTTGTACTTTGTGCAGGAGTTGGCGGCTGAGCTGATTTATTGCCAATTTTTCCGGCAAAAACCACAATCGCCCCAATTACTATTAAAACGGCTATTATAACTACCAATGTTTTATTATTCATTTGGTAAATCACCTCCTTTTTTAGAAATTTGTACAATTTCTGAAATTTTTTCTTCTTCAAGTGATCCCGCAGACTGTATTTTATTACCAAGCTGCAAGAATCCGCTTGTGACGTTTGAAAACTGAGAGGAAGCGTTGTTAATGTGTTTTCCTAAAACTCCCATGTTTTCTTGTACTTTATCATAATCTATCTGAAGCGCCCGTAATAGTCTCAAAACCTGGCGTGATCTTACCTCTATTTTTTTGCCTTCAAAAGAAAGAAGTATTGTTTGAAGATGAGCATATAAAGTATTTGGAGAAACTATATATACTCTTCCTTTTCTTGCGTACTCAATGATGTCCTGCATATTTGCAAGTTCATAAAAAACAGATTCACTTGGTAAGTACATTAATGCAAAATCCATTGTTCCTTCATCGGGCAGTATGTATTTTTTTGAAATCGCATCAATATGTTTTTTAACGTCCCGGACTAACTCTTTTCTAAAATCCTCTTTTTCTTTTTCGGTTTTTGCTTTTACCATTTTTTGGAAATTTTCCATTGGGAATTTGGAATCGATAGGTAAAATTCCGGCGTCTGTTTTTATAGCCGCATCAACTCTTTCCCCGGATTTAAATTGATACTGAAGATGAAAACTGTTTTTTGGAAACATTTGAGAAATTAAGTCTTTTAAAACCTGCTCTCCGATATTTCCCCGCAGTTTCGGGCTTTTTAAAAAATCCTGAAGCTCCTGCATGTTTCGTCCTATCTCGCTCATTTGTCCCACTTCCTTTCCCACGTCTCTTATTACAGCTGCCGCCTTATCCAATCGATCGTTTAACTGTTTTGAATTTTCCTGAAGAGTTTTTACCATGTTGGAAGAACTTTTGGAGAGGGCGTCATTTAAAGTTTTATTTGTGGATTCCAAAGAGGATTGCATTGTTTTAAGCCATTCCAAAAGAGTTTCATTTTCCTGCGGTTTTTTAAGTTCGGAAAATTTTTTATTTAAAAAATAAAAAATAATTGCAAAACCTACGATAACAGCGGCAATTATGGACAGTTCATTTGGCATAAACTCTATTCTACCACAAAAGTTACTAAAGCTGAGCGCCTGGAATAAAATAAATATCTACTTTATGGATCATTTAATGTAGAATAAATTTAGAGGTTGTTTAATGCACAAATTGATATTCATAAGTATATTTGCAGTAAACGTTATTTTCTTTTTTATATTCTACTTCACTCAAAAATTTCCAATTCCTGCAATACTTATCCATATTCTTACTCTTATATTTTTATCACTATGGGTAGTTAAGCCTAAGAAGATTTATAGCCTTATTCAAAAGAACCGTTTAGACTTAGTGCTTATAGCGTGTTTGTTTTTGCTGGCGTTAATGCTACGACTCTATAAAGCTGACGTAATTACGCCTGGAATGTATGGAGATGAGGTCACTATCGCAATAGCAGGTGAACAAACCTTATCCTCACGCGAGTTTGTTCCGTTTGTTGATGTTAATTATGGTCATCCAACCCCATTATTATATTTAGAAGGAATGGCTACGAATCTGTTTGGGAAAACACTAACGGCAGTAAGATTGCCAAGCATACTTTTTGGGGTAATGAGTGTTGTTCTATTTTATGTTTTCCTGAGATTGTTTTTCAAACGTTCTGTTGCGTTTGCTGTCTCGCTTGTTTTGGTATTCTCTTATCCGCATGTAGCTGTTTCAAGACTTGCGTACGAAATAACTGCATCTCTATTCTTCCAAATTCTTGCTGTTATCTTTCTATATCTTGCCTATAAAACGAATAACGTCAGATATTATGTAGGAACTGGTTTAGCACTCGGTGCAGGATTGTATACCTATGTCGGTTTTAGGACTTTTGCCATTGGTCTTTTGCTAGTTTCTTTCATTATATTAATGAAGAAAAAAGACATCATAAGAAATAAAATCGGATACTTTCTCCTTATAATTGTTACACTTTTTATCTCTGCTGTTCCGCTTCTTAGCTACAGCATATCTCATTCAGACTCGGTACTTGCAAGAGCAAAATCTTTATCTGTATTTGGTCAAAATTTACCCAAGGATGAGGTTATAAAAGAAATACAAGGAGCAACTACAAGACTTTCCTATGTCTTCTTTTTTACTGGTGACCCAAACCCAAGAGTAAATCCTTCAGCAGTAAGTATGTTTGATATTGTAACTACAATAGTTTCTCTTGTTGGTTTAATATTTTTATTTAGGGTTAACAAAAATCTCTTCATTATCAGCTTATTTCTTTTTATACCATCAATTGTTAATGATATTTTTTCACTGGAACGAATTCCTGAATTCCATTATTACGGTCTAGGACATCCAAATACTTTACGCATTGCGGGAATTATTCCCATTGTATATTTTTGGCTTGCATATGGAATGCAAGCTATAAGGAGTTTTTCTATAAAAATGGGTGCTCAATTCTATCATATTGCTTTTATCTTTATTGTTGGTATTACTCTACTTTTTAACTGGTTTTTCTATTTCAGTCAGGAGTCTATACATCAACGTTTTTATCTCTATAATTACGAATTTAACGGCGTAAGAATGTTAAATGTAGCAGATGTTATCAATAAAAGTTCAGTAAAAAAGGTCTATCTCTTACCAAGTTTCGCAGTTGATTCAAGAGTAACATATTTTTCAAGAAGAAATGCAGCTCTGAAAACATTCAAGCCAACATCAGTTGTGCAAGCAATATCAGCAATCAAATCAAGAGAATTAACAATTCTTGACCCCCGTTTAGATAAAAACCTTGCACAAGCACTGGCAGACGAATCACAAAGGCACTCAAATTTATTTAATATGCAAGTGCTTATAAATCCTCTTGGAGGAGTTGACGCACTCGTATTTTCAAGATACTAAAAATTTTTCTCATCCTTTGTTTTCTAATAGTGTTTAAGTTAGCTAAGAATAAGACGTTAGATTGGTTGCGTATTTTAATAAAAATATAATTCGGGATTGGCTGTGATTTTTTGCATATTTTGATAAGCCTGTGAGTTAGTCTAATAATCTAAATCATTAGACTTAATAGAAATAGTTCCGTTGTCTAGTCTACGATACTATTTTTACATATGATTAATCAAAATATAGCTCGGGATTTGCTGTGATTCGTTTCCATTCCATGGGCTTGTAATTGTAAAAAGCGGCGGCGGCGATCATGGCGGCGTTATCGGTGCAAAGATTTTTTGATGGGACAAAAATTTCAGCGTTTAGTTTATAGCGTATAGCGTATAGTTTAAGTTGATCTCTTAATTTTTGATTTGCGGCGACGCCTCCTCCTAAAAGAATAGATTTTACTTTATATTTTTGTGCCGCTTTTAGAGTTTTATAAATTAGAACATCAACAATTGTTTGTTGAACAGAGGCTGATATATCGGAAATTATTTCATTGTTCATTTGCTTCATTGTTTGAACTTCGCGGAAAACGGCGGTTTTTAAGCCACTGAAGCTGAAGTCGAAATCATTTGAATCGATCAAAGGTCTTGGAAATTTAAAAGCTTTTAGATTACCACTTCTTGCAGCTTTTTCTATGGAAGGTCCACCGGGATAGGGGAGATTTAAGAGCCTTCCGATTTTATCAAAAGCTTCGCCTGCCGCATCGTCTCTTGTCCCGCCAAGCCATTTAATGCTGCCGTGATTCTTTATTAAGACCAGATCGGTATGGCCCCCAGACACAATTAAAGCTATGGCTGGAAACTGAACATCGGCAGCAGAATTATGAATTATGAATTCTGAATTATGAATTTCGCTAATGAAATTGGCGTATATATGACCGAAGAGGTGATTAACAGGAATAATCGGAATCTTATAAATATAAGAAAGAGTTTTTGCGGTTTCAACCCCTACCAAAAGAGATCCAATGAGTCCCGGTCCAACTGTTACTGCAATAGCATCGATACTTGCCAAATTTATGATTGACGATTTATGATTTACGATTTTTCTTTCAAAACAACCTGCCTCAATTAGTGCTTGTTTGATAACGGGGATTATGTATTTAATTTGTTCTCTTGCGGCAGTTTCGGGAATAATCCCGCCTGTTTTTGAGTGAAGAGAAAGCGAAGAGGCAAGAACATTTGAGATTAATTTTACTTTTTTATTTTTTGATTCTGTCTCAATTACTGCCGCTCCGGTTTCATCGCAAGAAGTTTCGATTCCTAAAATTCTCATTTTTCATCTAAATATTATTTAAGTTAACTTTGTCTCCTTTTTTAATCTTATATTTCTGGGAAAGTCCTGCATTTATCTCCAAAACCATATTGGAAGGTTCTGTCGGTTTATAAATCGATAAACTTTCATTTTCTGATTTGGGAGGTTGAACACTTTTATATATCGTTATTATTTTCCCGTCTTTAATATATATAATATCGATTGGAAATTTCATCTGTTTCATCCAAAAGGAATAATAATCCGCCTTTTCAAAAGGAAACAGCATTCCTATGTCCTTTGACAGGTTTTCGTATTTAGAAAGTCCAATTTCTTTTTCTCTTGCAGTCTTTGCAATTTGCAGTTTAAACTCATGATTGTTAATTTTTGCAGTCGGAGATTTTGTAGAACTTTGCCAAACACCAAGGCCGATTAGGAAAATTGCCAGTATCAAGAAAGCAGCTAAAATTTTATTCATAAAACATTTTCCCTAGAGATTAATCTTGCTATTTTTGTGGTTGATTTATTTTCAATTCTTTTTGCGACAATCTTCATCTTAGCATTTATTATTTTTGCCTGTCTCATCTTGTGTTCTATGTTTGGATCATTTTCTGTTGTTGCGATAAAAGCAGGTTTTATTTGGGTTATAAGCTTATCATAATCCCTATCAGTTTTCATCTGGGGAAGCAAAACAACGTAGCCGACCATAGAAAGAGCAGACAAGACTTGTGCTCTTTGCCTTTGGTTATTTATCGGTCTATCCTTTCCTTTAAGTTCCAAAACAGATTCGTCGCTTTCTAAAAGAACAAAAAGACAATCGCCAAGTTTTTTAGCACTTTCTAAAAACTTAATATGGCCTAAATGAAGTATGTCAAAACAACCACCGACCAAAACAATTCTTTTTCCCTGTTCTCTAAATTCTTTGCTAATTTTGATTGAGTCTTCCGGTTTAATAATTCGATTCATAATTTCTAAATCCTAATTTCTAATTTCTAAACAAATCTCAAAACTCCAATGATCAAAAATTAGATCAATTAGGTTAATTAGATCAATTAGGTTAATTTTCTTTTGTTCCTCGAAGATAAACAGCCTGCCATGGACGAAAATCAGAATCAAATCTGTCGGATATAATTACTTTTCCATTTTTCATTACTTGTCTTGTAAAATAAACTTTTGCGCCGGCGGCTGCAAAATCTACTTGTTTTATCTGCCCTTTTGGTAAAGTCGGATCATCCTGAAAAACGTCTGGGGGTGCCGGGGTTTGGTTTGTTACAACAGGCGTTGAGATTGAGACTTCTCTGCCGTCTTTTGTGCCATACAGTTCAAATGTCAGCCTGAGAACATTAGGGTCAATTGATGTTTGAACAAGAATATAGTTTCCCGTGTCGTTTTTGAATTTTAAATCCACACTTGGTAAAAAAACCGTTGCATCAAACCCCGGAGGAGAGTCCTGTTCATAATAGCCCACTCTATATGCATGGGCAGTCCTTTCTATAATAGGTAAGCCTGCATTTAAAAGAGCTCTGAAGAAAGTCGTTGAGACTTGGCAAACTCCGCCGCCATCTCCTAGAATAGTTTTTCCATTTTGTATAACGTATGCCTTAAGATAACCTGTGAAAGCTGAAACATCTCCCAAAGCCTTTCCGAAAGAAAAAACTTCACCCGGGGGGATAAGAATACCATTTAATCTGGTTGCTGCAAGTGAAATGTTGTAAATTCTGTTTGGAATAGAATGCTGAAAAAGAGACGTTCCGCTTGCCAAGAGCTCTTTGATGCCTAAATTGTTCGCCTTATCTGTTGTTATTTTTGGTTTTAGTACTTTTACCGGTATCTTAATAGCTATTCTTTGTGGTTTTGAAGAAGACACTACCATTAAAAATTTAGAAGATATTTGACTTTTAAGTTCTTCTACATCTACTGTCTGTCCATCCTTGGATGGTTTAAAAACAGTAACTCTGCCATTTTGGAAAGTAAAAAGCGAATCAACAGGTTCTATATGAAGTTTTTCTATAATAGGAGAAAGAGTCGAGATAATTTTAATGTCGGAATAGTGATAGGAAGCGGGCAAGTTTATTCCACTCGCGTAAGCTTGGAAAATTAAACTAATGTCTGTAATAATATTCCCGGATCTGCCAAGACTAAAAGCTTGTTTTGAAAGCAAAATCTCATTGTATCCAAAATTTATTTCCTTTGCAGAAATAGTTGCTATACCAATGTCGTTTGTAAATTCAAACTTTGTGTCTTGAATCTTTTCGTTCTTTTTAGCAAAAAAGTCTTTAATTTGTTTTTCCGTTTTTCCTCCAAAGTCAATTCCGTTGACCGCAACGCCCGGGTAAATCACATTTTTATGAAGGCTCTGAAAAATAATAAAAGCAAAGCTTATAAACAGAAATAATCCAAGAAAAGCTCCCACTAGAAACCAAAACAAAACTTTTCCTATCTTGGGTATTTTTTTCAAAAACCTAAACTTAAAGCGTGAGATCTTCATTGATATGGGATCTGTTTGGTATTATACTATATCCATGGAGGAAAATACTGTTTTTCAAAGTACCCAAAATCCTAATCAGGAGCCGCAACCAAATCCGTCTCAAAATCCTTCGATGAGTCAAACTTCCCAAGTGCGACAACCGGCTCAAGGACAGATGTCTCCTACACCACCCCTTCAAGAACAGGGAGATTTTCCTCCTGCCTCTTCTTTTCCCTTGGGAACAATTATTAAGGTTGTTATTGGTTTAGTTGTTGTGTTATTTTTCGTATTTGTTGTCTTTGGGTTTATTCTTCCACGACTTCAAAAAAATTCTGGTAGCAAAGCGGAAATTACTTATTGGGGATTGTGGGAAGACTCAAGTACTATGCAGACTGCAATTGCCGATTTTAAAAAGCAATATCCAAACATTACGGTAAATTATGTAAAACAGGATATTAAGCAATATAGAGAAAAACTTACAACGAGAATCCAAAACAATACGGGCCCGGATGTTCTTTTATTTCATAATACATGGCTTACGGTATTTTCGAATACTCTTTTGCCAATTCCGGACAATATTATCTCCAAGAAAGAATTCAACACCTCTTTCTATCCGGTTGCCCAAAAAGACTTAACAAAAAATGGGGCAATTTATGGTATACCAACCGGGATCGATACGCTTTCTTTATATATAAATGCCCAATTATTTCAGGCCGCAGGAGCGGAAGTTCCGGACAATTGGGAGGATTTTATAAGAGTTGCTAGATCTTTGACAGTAACAGATGAGACTGGTAAGATAAAAACAGCAGGCGCCGCGCTTGGCACATTTGATAATATAAATCATGCCCCGGATATAATAGCCCTTTTATTCGCGCAAAACGGAGCAGATATAAAAAATCTTTCGTCTACTTCAAAGAGCGCCGCTGATGCACTAACTTTTTACACAACTTTTTCAACAGGAAATCAAAAAATCTGGGATGATACTTTGGATAAGTCTATGCTCCTCTTTGCAAAAGGAAATTTGGCGATGTATTTTGGATATTCCTGGGACTATTTTATTATAAAGGCAATAAACCCTGATCTTTCTTTTCAGATTCATCCGGTTCCGCACTTGCCCGGAAGAGGTATGACAATAGCAAGTTACTGGGCAACCGGCGTTTCTTCAAAAAGCAAATATCAAAAAGAGGCTTTATTATTTCTTGGATTCTTAGCAAAAAAAGAAACAGCGGAAAAATTGTTTGCAGAAGCATCTAAGACCAGATTATTTGGAGAACCATATGCAAGGGTAGATCTTTTAGAAAAATTAAAAGATAATACAGTAGTGTATCCGTTCGTTTTGCAGGCCAAAGATGCAACCCCTTCTTTTTTTGCAGGCGATACTTACGATAATGCCCTCAATTCGCAGATGAACAAATATCTTGGAGACGCGATCCGTTCTATTGCCTCAAATAATGCTTCATCACCTGAGACTGCAGTTTCGACTCTTTCCCAGGGAGTTTCTCAAGTATTAAAGCAATATGGACAGTAGCGAAAAATTAATTATAAAGACACTTCTCTACAGCGATATTTTTGATTTTCCTCTTTCGGAAGAAGAAATATGGAAATATCTTATTTGCGAAAAAGATGTTACGGAAAAGCATTTTGCCAATAGAATAAAAAAAATTAATTCTGTAGTTTTTCGAAAAAATGGCTATCTTTTTACTACAGAGCGAGAAAGCATTGTGAAAAAAAGACTTAAAAGAATTAAAGAAAGCAAGATAAAATTAGAGATAGCGGGAAAAATTATAAGAAAACTTTTTTCAGTTCCTACGGTTATGTTCATAGGAATAAGCGGTAATCTTTCCATGCTAAATTCCGAGAAAAAGGATGACATAGATATTTTTGTAATTGTCAAAAAAAATAAAATCTGGATAACAAGATTTTTTCTTATCGC
>Ga0209542_10016621_pt1 | contig 12181 bp, 10 predicted proteins | sample RifCSPhighO2_01_FD_184028 | JGI IMG/M metagenome (GOLD analysis project Ga0209542, IMG submission 184028) | Soil microbial communities from Rifle, Colorado - Rifle CSP2_plank highO2_0.1 (SPAdes) (version 2) | ecosystem: Environmental > Terrestrial > Deep subsurface > Rock core/Sediment ...
TTTCCTGCGCCTCGCGCCCTATTATTGGATCTGGGCCTGCGAACTTTTGAACTTGAGAGCAGCGGCCGCGGTTTCACATTCCAGAAGGACGAACCGCTTTTGATGCGCTTTGCCGGAGAAGGCGAACTCACGGCCGCGACCCTCGTCAATTCATGGCAGAAAAACGACCTCGAACGGATTATCCGCGAGTACGGTGAGGAGCGATATTCACTCCGAATTGCCGAGGCGATCGTTACGGCGCGGAGAAAAAAACGGATCCTTACCACAAGTCAGCTTGCCGACATTGTCGCCGCCGCGGTTCCCAAGGGTTACGAACACGGGCGAATCCATCCGGCAACGCGCACCTTTCAGGCCATACGCATCGCGGTAAACGACGAGCTCGACGCGCTACGGGAAGTCGTGCCGCAAGCATTGGAGCTCCTTGCTCCGAGCGGACGGCTGGCTATCATCTCCTTTCATTCGCTCGAGGACCGTATCGTCAAGCGCGCCTTTCGACAGGCCCAGGATAACGGGCGCGGCACCATCATTACCAAGAAACCGGTCGTTCCATCCGAAACCGAAATAAACAAAAATCCAAGAAGCCGAAGCGCGAAGCTTCGGGTGTTCCGAAAAAAATGACCAACAAGTATTTTCAAAATCAAGGACGGACGCGTTCGAAAACGCGTTCGTTCGTCCTCCCGCCGCTGCCGATCATCCAATCGGTTTTAATCGCGCTACTGGCCATCCTGGGGATCGCTTATCTTATTGAATTGAATCTCATTTCCCAGCGCGGCTTCGAAGCCAGACGGTTGGAAAAGCGCCTGGGCTATCTCCATGAGACCAATACCAAGCTTCAGCTCAAGCTGGCCGAGTTGGAATCCATCAACGGCATTCAGGAACGAATCGCGGAGTTGGGCATGGTTCCGGTTGGTCCGGTTGAGTACGTTTCCGCCGGCGCAACGGTTGTGGCGCGCCGCTAACTTTTATCCATCAATTTACCCGGAAGAGCCGGGACGACCCTCTGGGTTATCCTTGAGCCCACTTCCTGGTAGATGGAGCCAGGCAGCTTCCTTTTCCCGGGCACGAGAAAGGGAGGCTGTTTTTTATGACGCGGATTAAGCGGACTAGAGCTGATTGCGCGGACATCGAATGATATTGACAATTGCTGTTTCAGGAGTAATCATTCCAATTCCGGATCGTTTTTGAGCGGAAGGAGGATCTATGAGCGGCAAAGTGGTTATCGCTTTTGCCATTGAGCATGGGGGAGCCAAGGGTCCCTGTCTGGAGATCAGGGAGTACCCGCGAGAAATTGGCCGCGATGTCTATTCGTGTCACGCCGCCATCTTCATCGGCGAGGGAGTAGACATCAAGTGGATAGGAAAATTGCTAGCCGCGGCAGTCGAGATCAAAGGAGTGAGATACATCAGCGCGACCGCCCGTCGCATCTGTCTCCGCAAGGGAATCGCCGTTCCCGTTTGTCTGACAGTCGTGCCTCTCTCAATCTGAGACGACCCGAGCGTTTCAGATTTTTTTATTTTCGCTTTACGGACACCGGCAGGGCATGGTGGAAGCCGGAGACGTGGCGCTTGAGGATCATTCCGAGCGTCACCAGTGGTTCCACGGTGCGCTCACCGTAGCGGTCGTTCACCTCGTCGGCAGCGTCAATCAGCGCGACACGGCGACGGTCCGCTGGGAATAGCGGGATCTGTCCGCGGTGGCTGATTTCCGAAACGTGCACGCCCAGGAGCCGGGCGGGTCGGGTGCCGACGAGCGGTCTCGCAAGCTTCCAGGCGGCGCGGAAGATCTCGAGGCCGTCATCGGTGAAGTTTTTTCGCATCATCCCCTCGCCCGTGCCGGAGAAATCATAGTAGCGGACGTAGACGCCGATGTGCCGTCCGGAAAATCCCTCACGCCGCATGCGGCGGGCGACTTTCTCCGCGAGGGCGAAGAGCGTCTTTCGCAGGATTTCGCGGTCGGTGACATCCGCGGGCATGGTGTAGGAGTGGCCGAAGGACTTGGGTGAATCCACGACCGAGATGACCGGCGAGGGATCCTCGCCGTTTCCCATCAGATGGAGTTTCGTGCCCGCGACCGGCCCGAACTCGTCAATGAGCGCTCCTACCGGCGCGCGGCCGAGCTCCTCGATCGTCGTAATCCCGATCCGCTCGAGCCGAATCCGCAGCCGCTCGGCAATGCCGCAGAGCTCGGTGAGCGGCAGAGTCTTCGTAATCTCATCAAAGGTTTCAAAACGAACTCCCGGGTCTGATAGGCCTATTCGTACGAATAGGCCGGTGGAGGATGAGGATTTGGAGAGGACGACGATTCCGTCCGGTTTTTGTAGATCCGAAGCAAGTTTGGCCAGGAGTTTGTTTTCCGCAATACCGATCGAGGCCGTGATGCACTCGCCGAGCTCGCGGCGCATGTCGGCTTTGATCATCCGGGCCATCTTCACCGGACCGCCGTAGCGCTCGTGCCAGTCCGTGACGTCCAAAAACGCCTCGTCCACGGAGAAGACCTCGACTTCGTCGGTATAGCGGCGGAAGATATCCAGGAACCGATTGGTGGTTTCGACCACCGCGTCCATGTCGCCATCCACGATGATCAGTTCGGGACAGAGCCGGAGCGCCTCGTACGCGCTCATGGCCGTCTTGACCCCGCGCTTCTTCGCCTCCCGCGAAGCGGCGGCAATGATCCCGCGCGTACCCGGCTTGCCGCCCACTCCGATCGGCTTCCCGCGGAGCAGTGGGTTCATCTGCTGGGCCACGGAGGCGAAGTAAGAATTCATGTCTATATGAAATATCACCCGGTTCATATCCTTCCTATTCCGTTGCGTACTCGACGAGGCGCCACTCGAGGGACTCGGTGTCGAAGCGGAGTTTCCAGAAATTGGCATCGTCCGAGCAGGAGAAGGTGAAGACGCGCGACCGGCCTTCGCGCGAGCCGTGGATGAGATTCACGCGCTTCACCTCGAACATCCGGTTCCCCCAGCGGAACTTCCACGGTTTCACCGTGCCGCCCCGAAAGGCGACAAGCACGGAGATGGGATCGTTGGCGATGGAGGAGGGCATAGTGATGGAGTGATGGAGGACGCGCGTCTTCGTTGCTCGGAAACTCGGATCCCCCCTTCGCGAGGGGGGACCGCGCTTGCGATCCTCGGCCGCAATCGTACAGAGATCGCTCGCGCTTCCTCAAACAACCCGAGCTTCCTCAGTCGCGCATCCTCCATCACTTGGAGAGGGGGGAGGGATTAGGGGCTGGTGAGTCGCGGAGCGAGGACGACGGGAAGGATAATCGCGCGACGCCGCTGGCGCATCAGTCGCTGATAGAAGCGGTGGAAACAGCCGGGGCTCATGCGGGCGCGGAGGCGCATCCGGCGAGTCCGATGGCTTTCGCGGAGGCGCTTGTAGGGAGGCCACGTGACAGTGCGTAGTGCGTAGTGAGTAGTGAGTAGTGCGCTGGTCGGATATCGCATATCGTTAGTGAGTAGTTAGTAGTGAGTAGTTGGTAGTTATGATTGGACTTTTTGGAGCATAGGTGAGAGAATAGAAAAGCCGCGGTTTCACTACTGTGGCGCTTGAAGACACCGTAACTCTTCCAAGGGGCGCGGTGTCTTCTTTTTGTTATGAACGCAGATTACGCGGATTATTGAGGACGCGGATTGTGCGGATCGATCAGCGGAATCCGTTCAGAATCAGCATAATCAGCGCTTCAGGCGACGCGGAATTGGCGGATGACGGCGCAGACCACGCCCTGAATCGACAAGTCGTTCGGTTTGACGTAGATCGGTTTCATCTCGCTGTTCGCGGGCTGAAGCCGGATGCGTCCGGACTCGCGATAGAAGCGCTTGAGCGTCGCGTAGGCGTTGTCCATGAGCGCCACCACCACATCGCCGTTCTTGGGACTCGGGTTCCGCTCCACCACCACATAGTCGCCGTCCAGAATCCCATCCTCGATCATGGAACGGCCTTTCACTCTCAAGACGTACGAGTTCATCCCGTCCACCACGAGCTTTGCTGGCACGGCCATGGTTTCCTTCTCCTCGATTGCCTCGATCGGCGCCCCGGCAGTGATAAGCCCGACGAGCGGGAGGACGAGTGCCCGGTCAAAACGGAGGAGCGACGGAACGACTTCGATCGGCGAGCCGTCCCCGTCGTTCGATTTCAGATACCCCTTCTCGCGCAGGCGCTCCACGTGCTCGTGCACCGTGGCAGGGGAGGAGAGGTCGAGGGCCTCGGCGATCTGGCGGTGGGAGGGGGTGAAGCCGTCCTCTTTGAGGGTCCTGATGATGTAGTCGAGGATCTCTTTCTGTTTTTTGGTGAGGGGGCCCATAGAAAGGGATTAGTTATCCACATGTATAGGAATAGTATATCCCGAACGAAAACCGAACGCAATACTTTGTCAAGGGATTAGGGACTAGGCACGAGGAACTGGGGCGGGATTGACGGGTTCGGTTGTTCGTGCTACTGCTGAGGAAGGAGGTAGTACATTGGTTGATCCATCTCGGAAGGGCGCCCGGCTGTCCTGCGAAGCTGGACGACGGGTGCCCGCATCGCTCATTTCCATCCCGGTTCTCGCCGTCGTTCTCCTCATCGCGACGCACGCCGCCGCCGACGGGGGAGGGGCAGACGGCATCTACTTCACGGCCGCCTACATCGTAGGATCGGTGCTGGCCATCGGGTACAAGACCCTCGTGGCCTGCGTGAAGTACGTGTCCCTCAGGGTCTTCCGCCTGGGGATGCTGCTCTACCCGATGTTTCTGGCGATACTCATCGCCATCCCCACGGTGTTCTACGCGCTGCCGCACCTCGGGCCGCCGTCGGGGAAGTTCGCGCCGGACATGATCTACGCGTTCCTCACCACCTACACCATCTTCGACATCACCGGGGACGCGTTCAAACTCACCGGGATCATGACCGACTACTTTCGGAGGAAAGGCGGCGGGGATGCGACGGACGGAGAGAAGGACGCGTGAACGAGGAACAGGTTTGTGGGCCACCCGGCCCCCTTTTTTTGTTCGGCGTGCATTCGCCGGCGTTTAAGTCTGCTCTGGCCTCGGACATTTGAACACTAACTCACCGAGGTTATATACTTAGATGACCTCTTATATATTAAGCAGCTAAGATGTCATCTCTCGCGCGGGATAATTTGGAACGACGAGTTCGGGGTTTGTTTGACGGGTCGGGAGTGGCGATCAACGGACCGCAGCCGTGGGATATTCAGGTTGGTGATGATCGTTTTTATGCCCGGGTGCTGGCCGACGGGTCGCTCGGCTTTGGCGACTCCTACGTAGACGGTTGGTGGAACTGCGAGCGGATTGACGAACTGGCGGCGCGTCTGCTCCGCGCTGATATTCCGTCCAAGCTCCGTCCGAGCGTTGTCTTGATCAAGGATGCTCTTCTGGCGCGCCTGGTGAATCGCCAAAACAAGAGCCGCGTTTTCAGAAATGCGCAGGCCCACTACGATATCGGAAACGATCTCTACCGGGCGATGCTCGACCGGCGCCTGACCTACTCGTGCGGCTACTGGAAGACGGCCGCCAGCCTCGACGAAGCGCAGGAAGCGAAACTTGACCTGGTCTGCCGGAAAATCGGGCTCGTGGCCGGCCAGTCGGTGCTCGACATCGGCTGCGGCTGGGGCAGTTTCGCCAAGTACGCGGCGGAGAAATACGGAGCGCGCGTGGTCGGCGTCACTGTCTCGGAAGAACAGCTGAAACTCGGACGCGAACTCTGCCGCGGGTTGCCCGTGGAACTGCGCCTTCAGGATTACCGGGACCTTAAAGGGACGTTCAACCACGTCGTTTCCATCGGCATGGCCGAGCACGTGGGGTACAAAAACTACCGCGCCTTTTTTGAGGTCGCGCGCCGCTGTCTGGCCGATGACGGCCTGTTCCTGCTCCATACCATCGGCGAGAACACAACGGCGCGCACCACCGATCCGTGGATCGGCAGATATATCTTCCCCAACTCGATGCTGCCGTCAGCCAAGCAGTTGGCGGAATCCTCTGAGGGGCTTCTGGTCATGGAAGACTGGCACAATTTCGGAAGCGATTATGACACGACGCTCATGGCCTGGCACCGGAATTTCGAAGCTGGTTGGGACGGCCTCGCGGCGCGCTACGACGAGCGGTTCCGCCGGATGTGGCGTTATTACCTCCTGGTCTGCGCCGGCTCATTCCGTTCCCGATCGAACCAGCTCTGGCAGATCGTCTATTCAAAACGCGGCCTTCCCGGCGGGTACGCATCAATCCGCTAGCGCCGGCGTTCGTTGGCCGCGTAAGAGCGGCTATTGTCCCGAACCGGAAACGCGCGCGCCGGAGGAAAGGCGGCGGGGATGCGACGGACGATCAGAAGGACGTGTGACGGAGGAACAGGTTCGCGGGCCACCCGGCCCCTTTTTTTGTTTCCCGGCGTACGCCGCGGCTTGACATTACACATTTTCTTTGGTACTTTCATTGCTTGCTCTTTGACACCATTGCTTGAAGTTCTAAGGAAACAGCCACTTCCAACGCGGAGGTACGCACGAATGATGAAGTTGATGATGGTCCCGCTTGCGCTCCTCTCGCTGGTGCGGATGGACATCGAGTATCTGAGGGATCAGCCACAGTGGTCGCTCTGGGGAGACCGACGGCACATCCACTGGGACGAAGAGGATCACGTCTGGGTCAATACGAATCTGCGCTACGAGGGATGGATCAACGCTGACTGGGAGGCATCGATACATCATCCCAAACTGAGAGACGATCTTCTGCATGGCGAGCGAGTCCCGGTCAAGAAGCGGATCATCGTCGTCTTCAGAAACGATTTCTGGCGCAGACAGGATGATCTCCCGGCCGTCGCCGCGGCCTTCTTCGCCGAGCAGAGATCCAGACGCCGTCTCCTGCTTATCAACGTCGAACAGTTCTCGGAGCAGCATGAGAGGGCCTGGCCGCATCTGGGGATGCTGACGGTGGGAACCGTGGCGCACGAAGAGGGGTGGGATGTCGGGTTCTGGGACGAGCTGATTCAAGGCCCCGTCGCTCTCGAGAACCTGGTCGAACCCGGGGACGTGGTCGGCTTGAGTCTCGTCGTCACCGGAATGGAGCGTGGCGTCGAACTGGCCCGTCAGGCGAAGGCGCTTGGGGCACGCCACGTGATCGCCGGCAACGACGCGGCCATCTTCCGGGCAAAGCAGCTCCTGCGGATCCCGGACCGGCCGATCGATGCCGTCTTCACCAGCAACAGCACCACTGCCGTCCGCCTTTTTTTTCGCGAGATCCAATCAAAGGACCTGCGCGAAATCGAGATCCAAGACGTCGCGACCGACGCGGACCAAGCGGAGACGCGCTCAAACGAGAGGTCGGTTCTGCGGCTCGATCTCGCCAGAGAGAAGAATCTGCGGCGAGCGCACGCGTTCGATCCGATGGACGGGTTCACTATCCCGAATCTCGCTCTCTACAGCCCCGAGTATTGGGAACGGATCTGGACCTTCTACCGATCCGCGTACGGACACAAGCACGCCGATCCCGCGAACCTGCGGAACGCGACCATTCATCTCGCGCAGGGCTGCACGCGCACGCGGGGCACGGATGTCTGCACCTACTGCACCATATACGGGGTCGGCGACATCAGGGTCCCGGACGAGGAGTATCTCGCGCGCCTGGCCGAGCGCTACCAGGCGTTCGGCATCAACTACCTCTACAACGTGACTGATTCCGCTTTCGAGATGCGGCCGCTCGCGAGCCGCTTGCGCGCCATCGGGTTCAGGACGAACGGGCTCATTATCTACGGCCGGGCGCAGGGACTCGCCGCGCAGCGCGCCCTGCTCGACGACTGGATGGGTCTCGTTTCCGAGCGTCTGCTCATCAACTGCGGCATGGACTCCGGGGACGACGGGATGCTCCATCAGGGGATCCTCAAGTCCTCATCCAGCCGCGGCTCTAGGGTCGGCGAGAACCGGCAGGCCGTCCGGAACCTTCGCGACAGCGGGGCGCACCTCCACGCTTCACTGATCTTCGGTTCACCCGGAGAAACCGTGGAGTCGTGCGAGCGGACTCTGGAATTCACCCAGTGGTTCGCGGACACGCTCGGTCCGCAGCTCGACCTCGTCGAAAGCGACCTCTACTGGCTGAACTTCGGTTCGCCGGCTGGTCGGGTGTTCCGCGACTACGACTATGCCAGGGAGTTGGCGGCGCGTGCCGGCAAGGACATCTCGCCGGAGGACTGGCGCCGCGACTTCGGCCAGCACGCCGAGGCGCTCTCCGTTCCCTGGAGCGCGCAGCAGGCCTGGTACCGCCGCTTCACCCGCATCGACGACGAGACGGCCGCGGAGTATCGGCGGCGCGTCGTCGAGCTCATGAACCGCCATCCCGGACGCATCAAGGGGAGGGAATACGCTTTCAAGTCTCCGCACGAGACGTGAGAGTACGCAGACGCATACACGGCCCGTTCACCGCTTCGGCGGTGGACGGGCCCTTTTTTGTTTCACGGCGGGAGCCGCTTGACGGCGCGCGAAAACCGGGCTATGATAGGCCGACTCGAATCCCGCGGGTGCCTGCCTGCCGGCAGGCAGGCGGGATTTTGGTTTTAATATGGATATCCGCAACACCTGCCTGCGCCAAGGCTTCGGCAGGCAAGTCGCCATAGATTATGGAGATTCGTAATATTGGTATCATTGCCCACGTGGATCACGGAAAGACAACCTTGGTCGACTCGCTCCTGAAGCAGTCGGCCGGTTTTGCGATGAAGTCCGGTGAGGCGGGCGATCTCATCATGGATTCGAACGAACTCGAGCGCGAGCGCGGCATCACCATTTTTTCCAAAAACGCGGCGGTGATTTTTCGGGATACCAAAATCAACATCGTGGACACGCCCGGACACGCGGACTTCGGCGGCGAGGTGGAGCGCATCATGCGCATGGTGGACGGCGTGCTTCTTGTTGTTGATGCCAAAGAAGGGCCCATGCCCCAGACCAAGTTCGTGCTCCGGAAGGCAATCGAGGCCGGGCACCGCGCGATCGTGGTCATCAACAAAATCGACAAACCCGACGCGCGCATCGAATGGGTGGTGGACAAAACCTTTGACCTGTTTGTGGAACTGGGCGCTTCCGACAGCCAGGCGGATTTTACGATTCTTTACGCTTCGGCCAAGCAGGGAAAAGCGGGTTTGAATCCGAATCTAGCCGGCATGACGAACATCATCCCGCTCTTCGAGACGATTCTCGAGGTGATTCCACCTCCGGCCATCGACGCATCCGCTCCGCTCCAGATGCTCACCGTGAATCTCGCTTACGACAACTTCAAAGGCAAGATTGCTGTCGGACGGCTGTATTCAGGCACGCTCCGCAAAGGGATGGAGGTCGCGCATATCAACCGCGACGGGGTGACGAAGCGCGTAAAACTTTCGGCTGTAATGACCTTCTCCGGGCTGAACCGCGCTGAAGTGGATGAAGCCGAAGCAGGGGACATTGTCGCCGTGGCTGGCATTTCGGATATCTCCATCGGCGAAACCATCGCCGACCCCGAGCACGCGGTCGCGCTTCCGACCATCGCCATCGAGGAGCCCACGGTCAAGATGACCTTCGGGGTCAACACCAGCCCCTTTGCCGGCACGGAGGGCACTCGTTCCACCTCCCGGAACCTGGCGGAGCGGCTCGAACGCGAACTCGAGACCGACGTCGCGCTTCGCGTCACCGCGACCGATTCCGCGGACCGCTGGACCGTGGCCGGCCGCGGTGAACTCCACCTTTCCATCCTCATTGAAAAAATGCGGCGCGAGGGTTTTGAACTTCAGGCCTCAAGGCCGCAGGTCATTTTCAAAGAAGAAAATGGGCGCCGTCTTGAGCCGATTGAGCATCTTTCCATTGAGTGTCCAGAGGAATTTTCTGGTTCTGTCATTCAAAAGATGGGCATCCGGCGTGGGGAGATGAAGGATATGCGGGTCGAAGGCAAGACCGCGTATCTTGAATTTGAAATTCCGACGCGCGGACTGATCGGCTACCGGAACGAATTTATGACGGATACCAAGGGGCTCGGCATCATGAATTCGCTGTTTTCCGGCTACGAGGAATTCCGCGGAGAGTTCGACGCCAGCCCCCACGGATCGCTGGTCGCGTTCGAGGCAGGAATCTCCACGACCTACGGGCTCGTCGCGGCCCAGGAGCGGGGACAGCTCTTCATCGGGCCGAACGTGAAGGTGTACGAAGGCATGGTGGTCGGGCAGAACGCCAAGGCCGAGGATATTCCGGTCAACGTCTGCAAGGAAAAACGGCTATCCAACATGCGCTCCAAGGGTGATGGCGTGGCCGAGGCCTTGGACGTGCCCCGGGAAATGGGACTCGAGGCGGCGCTCGAGTACATCGGGGATGATGAGCTCGTCGAGGTGACACCAGAGAACATCCGCGTCCGGAAGGCGGCGCTGTCGGCTATAGAACGGAAGCGGCACGAACGCGCCGAGGCACGGGTGTGACACCCCGGGGTTTTGACGACGCTTTTTTTTGGGCGTACAATTGAGGCGGTTTCGACGCCTTCTTTTTATATGGACGTGATATCTCAATCTCCCGGAGAACAGAAGCCGGCTCCAGCGTCCTCCCTCCCTTCGCGAAGGGAGGGATCCCGCGCCATTCGGGTTCTCAAACGCTCCGCCGTGCTCTATCTGCTCGTGCTGGTCGGCACCGGCGGTTTTATTTCCGGAATGTTTTACGGAGAGGGGCGGGACAAAGCGGCATCTCCATCCTCGGAGCAGTCGGCCGAGCGGCCGGCGCGAGTGGTCAATGCCGACGCCCTGGGAGAGATTCCCGAGGATCTCGATTTCAATCTTTTCTGGGATGTCTGGAACGAGGTGCGGGCCAACTATGTTAGACAGCCGGTCTCGGAGCGGGATTTGTTTTATGGAGCGCTCCGGGGAATGGTGGCCGCTCTCGATGACCCGTATTCCGTGTTCCTCGAACCGCAGACCGCGAACGAGTTCGGCAAGGAATTGAAAGGCACCTTTGATGGGATCGGCGCCGAGATCGGCATCAAACAGGGTCAACTTCAGATCGTGGCGCCGCTGCCCGATTCTCCAGCCGAGCGCGCGGGATTGCGTCCCGGTGATCGGATTCTGGCTATTGACGGGACTGACACCACCGGCATGGCCGTGGACGAGGCCGTGAGCAAGATCCGAGGGGAAAAGGGCACGGTAGTGACTCTTGTCATCTATCGCGGCGATGGTCCGGAACCGTTTGATGTCCAGATCACCCGCTCGCAGATCGTGGTTAAGTCGGTCAATGTCAAAATGGAGACTACTCCCGGCGGGTTGAACATCGGTATCATTGAGATTCGCCAATTCAATGAGGAGACGACATCTCTTTTCGATCAGGCAGTGCGCGAGGTTTTGGGGAAAAATCCCGCGGGCGTCATACTTAATTTACGCAACAATCCCGGAGGATATCTCGACGCGGCAGTGGACGTAGCCGGGGAGTGGGTCAAAGAACAAGTGGTGGTCAAGGAGAAGACTGCCCAAGGAAATGAAGTCGAGTTCCGCTCCGACGGTCGGGCTAGATTCGAGGGTCTGCCAACGGTAGTGCTCATCAACCAGGGTTCCGCCTCCGGCGCCGAGATAGTGGCCGGCGCGCTTCAGGACCTGGGCGCGGCAACGCTGGTGGGCATGAAGACTTTTGGTAAGGGGTCGGTCCAGGATTTCCAGGGACTGCCCGATGGAAGCGCGCTTAAGCTGACCATTGCCGAGTGGCTCACCCCCAAGGGGCGGTCCATCAATCAGCAGGGAATCGATCCGGATCTAGCCATTGATTTAATTGAAGAGGATTACAATGCCGACCGCGACCCACAACTCGAAGCGGCGTTCACGCTCTTCGACGCCCGCACCGTCGCACCGCTCCCCGGCGCCCCACGCGCGACCTCCACGGTTGAGTAGGGAAGAAAGGTGGAAGAAAGGCGGAGGAAAGGGGGAGGAAAAGGGGAGGGCAAGGGTTGAGATTGCCGCGGGCGGAATCGTCTGGAAGAATTCGCCGCGCGGACCGCTTGTCGCGTTCATCCTCGATCCGTTCCACAAATGGACATTCGCCAAAGGGCACGTGCGGCGCGCGCGGGGGGAGGCGCTGGAGGCGGCCGCGCTCCGCGAAACCGAGGAGGAGATGGGCATCAGCGGACTGCGCGTGCAGGAACAGCTGGGAACGACGTCCATCTGGTTCCGCGACCGGTTCGAGCATCCGGGAGCGCTCGTGAACA
>Ga0209542_10016622_pt1 | contig 12180 bp, 13 predicted proteins | sample RifCSPhighO2_01_FD_184028 | JGI IMG/M metagenome (GOLD analysis project Ga0209542, IMG submission 184028) | Soil microbial communities from Rifle, Colorado - Rifle CSP2_plank highO2_0.1 (SPAdes) (version 2) | ecosystem: Environmental > Terrestrial > Deep subsurface > Rock core/Sediment ...
CAATAATGAAATCCTAATACTGGGCAGTTAAACTACGGCCTTCTTTAAGACTTGTCTTTGCTTTCTTTGCCCATCATGACCAACATTTGCCAGACCATGTAGAGGGCTGCCACACCAACGACGCCGTAGATTACGCGGGCTAAACTAGTGCTGAAGATTTCATCGACGAAGCTCCATTCGAAAAACCCGATCAGACCCCAATTAATACCACCGATTACGACCAGTACGTAGGCGGTTTTATCTAACGCGTTCATTTTCATGACCTTCTCCTCACTTAATTAATAAGTTAAGCTTATGCTTAATGGTGGCTGTTGTCTAGATATTTTTTTGTACTTAGCGGGGTGCCACCATTTTGCCGGCACCCCGCTCTTTTGTTTTAATATTTTATTTTACTGCTTTTTGGTCTTTGTTTCTGCTTTTAGCAAGGCCTCAAATTTCTTTTGAGTGGCCTTTAGATCCCAACCGATAGAGCTGGATAGCTCGCCTTCCACCAGGCTTTTAATGGCTGCCCAGTGCAAGGGGTTGTAGATCCGCAATTTTTGGCTGTAATTTTCGTTTTCGGTGTTTGGTTTTGGTCCGAACTTAGAAAATTCTAAATACTCCCTGCCCTCGACTGTTTTGCCGTGGCGGGCATAGAACATATTTCGGGACTTTTTGGTTATTGGTATTTCCATGTAGACTTCTTCGCCCCATGGCAATATTTTGGTGGTTGTAACTTGACTCATTTTTTTCTTCTTTCGTTAAAGTTATTAAAAACAAAAAACCAACCGTCAGCGGTTGGTCTAAAACTCGTCTTGGTTCATCGTTCCTCCTCTTCGCCGGCTTTCACGTGGTGGCAGTCTTGCCGCGACTTAAATGTAACTACAATATATACCAGGCTGGACGCACTGGCAAATACTTTATAGGGCTTATGCTTAATGGTTGTGGATAACCTAGCCTAGCTGCTAGTATTAAAAACGATGAAGAAAATAGTCATAGCAGTTCTTATTGGCCTAGCCCTTAGTGCGGCCATAGTGATTGTGGCTAATAGAAAAATTGATGAAAGGTCTTCCACCAATAATGTTAATAGCGCTCAATCTTCAAATAGTGAACTGCGCTAATTTTGCAAAAAATACTTGCATAAGCATAAACCTTGTGCGATATTAAAAATAATCGTAATGGGTAAAATAAAAAGGATCAAAAATGGCTAGGGGGGAAATCCCTCGGCACGACAATGGTTTAATTAAGTTTTCTGAGCTTGTCCCTTACTTCTCGCCAAATTCCATGAAAGCGCCCTTTGGAATATTTGCCGATAGTACTTGGAAAAATCACCACGCATATTATCGATATAAGCTATGGAATAGGCCGGACCTTCCAGATGAAAAGAGGGACTGGCTAAAGATTAATTTTAGGAGTTCTAGATACAATCGCTTAATGCTACCTAGACAAGTCGAGGGAAAGATTCATAAAGAATATAAGAGTGTAGACCCGGACGGGCTTGAACCATGGGCTGCTGAAGCCGCATTGAGAGATTTTCAGATGTTAGATTTACTGGGGGCCGTATCAATCGGTTATAACGCAACGAAGAATACCAAGAAATATTATCTCAATGGCCGAAAAGTTAAAATTGCACCAGAACTTACTCATATAACCCGTGCTGAACGGCTGGCCCTCTTTGCCTCTAAAAGAGAAAGTGTTTTGGAAGAACTACGGATCCCAGAAGTAACCGCTGAGGATGTCATATCGAGCATCATTGCTAGGTACTCTTATAACTTACGGGATCCAGTGCTAAGGGAAGTAGCTCATGAAAGAATGAACGGTAATGTAGTTTACCCATTTGATTTGCCAGCCCGCTTCGATCTAATAAATTTGGCGAGTAGAGTTTTAAAACAGGAGTTCTCCGCAGCAGATGAGGATGAGGAGACCATAACTGTTTAGTTTTTTCTTTCTTGAATGATGAAGTCGTAGGAATATTTATTTTTATCGTCAACTTGGTGTTCTTCGCGGGAGATTTCGCGCCACAGTGATTCATCGAATTTAAAGAACTTGTCACCTTCCACTTTGGTGTGCACGCGAGTCAGGTAGATACGGTCGGCTAATGGCATCGTCTGGTTATAGATTTCCGCTCCGCCGATTATGAAAACTTCTGAATCGGCTTTAACTTTAGGTAGATTTAGAGCTTCTTCAATTGAATTAACTATCACGCAACCATCAGCTGCTAGGTAATTCTTTTGACGAGTTATAACAACGTTATAACGGCCCGGTAGTGTTCTTCCGATAGATTCGTGAGTTTTACGACCCATGATGATAGGGTGGCCCATGGTAGTTTGTTTGAAGTGAGACAAGTCGGCTGGTAGATACCAAGGAATACCACCATCTTTGCCTATCACATCGTTCTTTGTAACGGCTACTATGAAAGAAATCATAAAGCTATTTTAACTTGTTGCTACAAATACTTCATTTGGTTGGGCGCTAGTTGTGTATCATAAAGCCAAGGAGGAAGTGATGGAAAATAAAAACCCTTATATCAAAAAAGTCGATGACCGTCTGCAAATTACCAAAGCCGGCCGGGACTACCTGGATCAAATCGTGACTGACTCTACCGGACAAGTTTATGCTTTTTACGGTAAGGCCTCTCCGCTGATGGTTGCGGCGGCCATGGCCAGACTATCCCGCCGCGGCAGTGACACCCGTGAGATCTATTTGGACGAATTTGCCATGACCGGCGACAAAGACGCCAGCGGGCTTATCCACCGGGTAGTTACGGCTTACGGAGATGATTCAGTCCAGCAACTTGTTGGTCTTCACTTCGTGGTTGAGGATGCCTCTAACTATCTAACCAAGGTGCTGGAGTGGGGACGCTTTGCCGCTTATCTAGAACAATCTACCCGCTACATTTATTATGACCAGAAAAATGAAGCCGGCGAGTATAAATATTTTACGCCTTCGAATCTGGACAGAAAAATGGTTGGACAATATAAAAAAACCAACGACGAGATCTTTGCACTGTATTCAAGAATGGTTAGACAACTGACTGACTATGTTCGGGCAAAAACCGGCCAGCCTAAAGACGAAAAAGAACGTATGGCCTGGAACGGTGCCACACGGGCCCAAGCCTGTGATGCCATCCGGCCTGTACTGCCAATTTGCACCAAATCAACAGTTGGTATTTATGCCTCAGCCCAGGCGGTAGAGAGCCTTATCTTGAACCTCCTAGCTGATGAGTTACAGGAGAGCCGAATCATTGGACAGCAGATCCTTGATGAAGCCCGAAAAGTCATCCCAGCCTTTTTGGAGCGGGCGGATAAGCCTGATCGTGGTGGCGCCACCACGGCCTATTGGGCAAATACCCGCACTGCCCTGCGACACCTATCTGACAAATATCTACCGGCTAAATCCAAAGCCGGCAAAGAAGAGTCAGTTGAGCTACTGGATTTTTGGCCCAAATATGAAACTGAACTTTTACCACACCTACTGTTCGCTGAATCGAATCTATCTTCAAAAGAACTCGAGCGGGCTTTTGCAACGTTAAGTGAAAAACAAAAGAGCCAAGTATTTAAGTCTTATTTGGGTACCCGGCTAAACCGGCGCCATAAACCGGGCCGGGCTTTCGAACTTCCACATTACCTGTTTGAGGTTGTAGCTGATTATGGCACCTTTCGGGACCTGCAACGCCACCGGGTAGTTGACGGTTGGGAATGGCAACGACTTGGTATCGATTACGGTTATGAGCTACCAGAATTAGTTGAAGAAGCTGGCCTGGAGAAAGACTTTCATAGATGCTTTGGGCTAGCCGAAAAGCTATATGGGCAGATGATGACGGCTGGCTACGAAGCCGAAGCCCAGTACGCAGCTTTATTTGGTCACCGGGTGCGCTATAAGTTTATGCTTAACGCCCGAGCCGCCTTTCATTTCATCGAGCTGCGTTCTTCACCGCAGGGCCATCCCGGCTACCGCCGGGTCGTTAACAAGATGCATGAACTTATTAAAACAGCTCATCCCAGTATCGCTGAGGCAATGACATTCGTTAATAAAGATGAAGATCCAGAACTGACCAGAATGGCCGCTGAACTGGCAACCCAATACAAGCTTGAAAAGCTGGATAAGCTTTCCCAAAAATAGCACTCTAGCGTAAGCTTAAGAGCAATGGACCGAGTGGAACAATTTGTCGAATTACTTAAAAAACGAGGCTTTGAGGGTGACATTGATGATAGTAAATCGACGCGCCAGTTTTACAGCCACGACGCCTCATTGTTTGAGATGCTGCCTGAGTTGGTAGTTTTTCCAAAGAACACCGAAGATCTACAGCGGTTGGTCGTCTCTGCCCATCTAATGCGCCATGAACTTCCGAACCTGTCTTTGACAGCCCGCAGCGGCGGCAGCTGCATGTCCGGCGGTGCTATCAATGATTCTGTGATTGTCGACTTCACCCGCTATATGAACAAGATCGAGGATGTGCAGGACTTTTCAGCTCGCGCCCAACCCGGTGTCTTTTACCGCGATTTCGAGAAAGCCACACTAGTCAAAGGCGCATTGCTACCCACCTTCCCGGCCAGCCGCGAACTGGCAGCTATGGGCGGCATGGTGGCTAACAATGCCGGTGGCGAGAAATCGCTGGAATACGGCAAAACCGAGGATTATGTCGATAAACTGAGCGTTGTTTTAAGTGACGGCCAAGCTTACGAACTAAAAGGCTTAAATAAGCAGGAGCTGGAAGTTAAAAAAGCTCAGAATAATTTTGAAGGCCAGGTTTATCAGCAGATGTTTAATTTGCTCGATAAAAACTACGACAAGATCAAAGCGGCCAAACCGCATGTTAGCAAAAACTCCACCGGCTACAACTTATGGGATGTCTGGAACCGTGAGACCGGCGTTTTTGATCTGACTAAAGTCTTTAGTGGCTCCCAAGGCACATTGGGTCTAATAGCCGATATTAATTTCCGCCTGGTCCATGATAAGCCCCATTCTGGAGTGCTGGTCTGCTTTATGAAGAACCTCAATGGTCTAGGTGAGCTTATCAACGTCGTAACGGCTAGACAACCGGCCAGTTTTGAAGCCTTCGATAACCACACCCTAATGCTGGCTATTAAGTTCTTCCCTTACTTTCGTAAAACTCTGGGCTGGGGTGGCTTGTTCAAGCTGGCTTTCCAGCTAATTCCTGATGCTTTCTTGTTATTCCGTGGCGTTCCTAAAATGGTACTCTTGATAGAATTCACGGGTGAAACACCACAGGAAGTAGTCCAAAAGGTGCATGAGATGAAACTGGCTCTGCAACCATTTAAACTGGAAGCCACCGAAGAAGACAGTACTGAAGCTAAGGCCTGGAAGTTTAGAATTATGCGCCGTGAAAGCTTTAATTTGCTTCGTAAAAAGGTTAAAGATAAACACACTGCTCCCTTTATTGATGACTTTGTGGTGCCGCCGCCCTACCTTGCCGAGTTCCTACCAAAACTACAGGTGATTATTAAAAAATATAACCTGCTAGCCACTATTGCCGGGCATATGGGTGATGGTAATTTTCATGTCATACCTCTGATGAAAATAGAAGATCCGAAAGAACGAGCTAAACTAGAACCTTGTATGCATGAAGTTAATGACTTGGTTTTGAGCTACGGCGGCAGTATCTCCGGCGAGCATAACGACGGTATGATCCGCGGTCCGTTCCTGTCGCAAATGTATGGCCAAGAAATATTTGAGTTATTTAAGCAGACTAAAAAAATATTTGATCCAGAGAATATCTTTAACCCGCACAAAAAAACGGATGCAGACTGGGAATTCTCTATGTCCCATATCCGCCAGCATTTTTAGATTTAAATTACTCTTAAATATTTGATCCTTTGCCCTTTTGCCAAGGAGCGTTCTGCAAAAAAGGCGCGAAAAGATCATCACTGTTTATCGGAATATAAAAATCATCAAGTTCTTTTTTGGTCGGGTTGCGATCTTGAAACTCGACAAATTTTAAATCCTCCATAACTACAATCGGTGTTTGCTCCACACCCTCGCCCATAACCAAGCCCGCGGCAGCCGCCAGGCCTCCAGCTACGCTAGAGATACTAACTTCAAACGGCCGGCCAAATAAATCTGGCTGGCCTCTATAATCGTTCCTGGCTACAAAACCGCTATGTCTGATAGGAACTACCAATGTACCGTAACGAAGTGGGTAGACGCTGCTGTCAGTTATAATCACACCGACCTTTTTGAGTCCAAAACGCTTGACTAAGTATTCACGGATTTTGTTGGCAGATTTCTGGGGATTAGCCGGCCACAAAATATAATTACCGTTGCCATTGGACATATCAATTCCGGCTGAGGAAATAAGTGTGTTTTTAGTAATTGTGAAATGATAACCGTAGTCGCTAACATCGGGGGACAGGTAATAGTCGGCCTCACTTTTAATTAACTCTTCTTTGTCGATATTCCCGATCGGCACAACTCTGCCTTCGCAAATAGAAACTACTTTGGAAGTAATGGCCACGACTGAGCCCTCCCCGAGAGTGGTAAGATATTTATCGAGCAGTTCAAAAATAGTTGGCCCACCAGCTACTATCTTGTCTGTTTTAACTGTTTTGACGATCATTAGACGCTTTGTCTCCCTTCAGCCACCAAACACCTAGATAGACCAACGGTGTCTCAACTACAGACAGTGTACAGCGGATTAGCCAGTAAGGGATGATTAGGCTAAACAAAAAACTCAGGTTTGCTCCCACACTTTCGTGCAGGGCGTAAAAAGCCAGGAATATAAAGACTGTGGAATCAGCGAACTGGGAAATGAAATTAGAAACGTTATTACGCAGCCAAAGCGCCTTCTTGTGCATTTTCTCACGTAGTTTAGCAAAAACTGCTATGTCCAGTAGCTCGGACACCGCGAAGGCGGCTAGGCTGGCGGCCGATATACGGGCTGTGGCACTAAATATCTTGTCATAAGCCGATTCGCTGCCTGCGAACCTTTGCGACGGGGGCAGATGAGTGGCTAGCAGCGAGAATAAAAGCAGCAGGGCGATAACAATCAAGCCCGACCATACCAGGCTGCGGGCCCTTTGCTTGCCGTGGACTTCAACCACGACATCAGTCAGTGTAAACAATAGAGGTAAAACGAATATTGCCACACTGGCATTTAAGTGCATCCAGCTGAAGTTTGTCAGCGGGAACGTTTTGGGACCAAAAATCTCAGCAGCCATTACACCGAAGATATATAGCGCTACAACCAAATCGAACTTGCGGATCTTGAACATTTTAACCTCCTGGTTAGTTTTTTGGGAGGTAGTTTTAAGCTAGCTCTGCAGGGAGCTAAATCAGCAAAACCCGGACCAAGTTCGAATTCGTTTGTTGTGCAGCATGATTTTAGTATTATAGCTTACTTCAGAAACGGCAGAGCTCTAGCAATTTTGGTTTTAGTCCACCATGAGTTCAGACTCCAGGCTTGGTGGCCGGCGGTTAAGGCTACGCCAAACAGCACTATTGCATAGATAATATGCTCGTCAATTCCAGGAGCATTAGCCGGCCAAAGCAGAGCTGTCCACATCAATATCATCAGGATAATGCCAACAAGGGCGGCTAATCGTACCCAAAGGCCAAATAGTAGTCCTAAGCCGGCAATCAGCAGGCCGAGCATAAACAGCCAATCTACCCAAGCCTGCCCGGCTAGATTGTGGTAAAAGTTTTGGAATGGTCCAGTCGTAGCATTGGCTAAAAAGCCTTTGGTCGGCGAGCCGCCATTGATCCAAGCTGAGCTACAACCGACATCTACTAGGCCAGTGGCTTTAGCCTTACAGGTGGCAAAGCCCAGGCCGAATAGTTTATCTAAAAAGGCCCACAGAAATATATAGCCCAGGGCAATCCGCAGGATTGACCACATATACATACTTGCGTCATTAATATATTGTTTAACTGCCATTGATTTATTCCTTATTTTACGCTTATGCTTTAAGCCTACGCCAATTAATAAATTCGTACAACATCCACGCGGCATATTCTACTTATGCTTAGTTATGGCAGCTACTAAGCTAACGGAAAACGGACGCTAAAAGTCGAGCCTTTGGCTGGTTGAGAATTTACGTCAATAACTCCATTGTGCAGATCAACGATCTTTTTGGCGATAGCCAATCCTAGACCGTAGCCTTCCTTGCGACTTTTAGTTCGGGAACTATCAGCCCGGTAAAAACGATCAAATATATGCGGTAAGTCCTTCCTTGCTATACCCGCGCCTCGGTCAGCCACAGTTATGAGCGCATACCTGTCCTTGGCCTTAACACTGAGCTTTACTTCGCTACCCTTGGGACTGTATTTGATAGCGTTATCTAGTAAAATGCTTAACAAGTTAAGTATTTGTTGATGGTTACCCATCACTTCGATAGCCTCTGCCGAGGATTTAATATTGATCTGCTGGTCTTTGGCGCGCTTAGTAACCTGTTTAATGGCTTCAGCGCAGACAGCATTAAGCGGGATTTTCTGGTGCGATGTGTCCTGGCCGGCTGTCGCCAAAGTTAATAAGCCTTCACTCAAGGCTTTTAGTTTAGCGACCTCCTCGAGGTTACTCTTTAGCAGTTTAACAGCAGCTGGTTTAGATAGATCCGGATCACGCAGAGCGACTTCAATTTCGCTCTGCATGGCGGTCAGCGGTGTCCGTAGTTCGTGGGAAGCATCACCGGTGAAGCGTTTTTGCATCTCTAGCATCTCTTCAATCGGGGCCAGTGTCCGACGAGCCAGAAAATAGCTGAGGCCACCGCCGACTGCCAGTACCGCTAAGTTATATAAGGTCAAGTTAAGCTTTAAACGGTTTCTGTCTTTATTCAGTTGTTGCTGGCGTAGTTTGTTTACTTCAGAGGCACTTTCCGGGCCGAAGATATTGTTATACAGATCTACCGGTCGGCTGGCGCTTCTCTCCAGTTCGTTGCTGGAGATATGGTAAATAGCCACGCTGAAGCCAATAGACAGAGTCATAATAATCGTCAGGTAGCCAAGCGTTAGTTTAGCTGCCGCCGAGCGGAACATCAGCGGGCCTCAATCTTGTAGCCAAAACCCCGCAGAGTATGAAGCAATGGTTTAGCTTTAAAGGGTTTATCGATCTTGTTGCGCAAGTATCCGATATAGACCTCGACGGTGTTGGGCAGAATATCAGCATCAAAGTTCCAGACATGAGCGATAATATTGTCCTTAGACAGCACCTGCCCGGCATTCCGCATTAGATATTCCAGCAGGGCGAACTCCTTAGAACTCAGGGCTATGAGCTTGCCGCCACGCTGGAGTTCATAATTAGTGGTATCCAGAGCCAGATCACCAACTTTAAGCACGTTGCTCTTAGTTTCGGCCGGCCGGCGCAGCAGTGCCTTCACCCGGGCCAGTAGCTCTTCAAAAGAGAAAGGCTTAACCAGGTAGTCGTCAGCCCCGGCATTCAGTCCGGCCACGCGGTCCCGGACCTGGTCTTTAGCCGTCAAAAGTAGAATTGGGGTGTGAATATTCTTTTCTCTAAGGCGACGGGCAATATCCAGGCCTTCCATACTGCCTGGTAACATGCGATCGATAATCATCAGATCATAAGGTTCATTAAGGGCCGCACCGTAGCCTGCATCGGCGTCGTACTCCACATCAACCGCGTACTTATCCTGCTCCAGGCCTTTTTTAATGGCCCCGGCAATCTTGTGTTCATCCTCAACGACTAATATTCTCATACGGTACTTAACATTTTACACCTTAAGCTGAGAATAGTCTGAGCAAAATAGCGACTAGCAAATAAGTTAAAATATAATTAAGCGTGAAACAATACAGGGAAAGACTGGGGCAGATCATCGGTGTCGTTGGCATTATTGCCTCCATCATCGTCTTTGTCCGAGCACCCAGCTTCCCAACACCGGATAAAATCGTTATTTTCATGGTCTTCTTGTTTATGATTTTTAAACAGGCCCTGGCAATGCTAGTGCGCTTCGGGCCGTTTGTGCTTATTCTACTGGTCTACGAATCATTCAGGAGCATTGCTGACCAGTTGAACAGCCATGTTAACTACACCCTGGCGCCGGACATCGATAAACTACTATTTGGTAACTTGCCTACGGTTTATTTCCAGGACTGGCTGTGGCACGGCTATGTGCGCTGGTATGACTTTCTGCTTTATCTACCATACCTACTGCACTTTGTGTTACCGATAGGCTTAGGCGTTCTGGTCTGGAAGACCAGGGAAAAACATTACTGGCGCTTGGCTAATACGCTTCTAGTTGCAGCCTTTATGTCATTTTTTACTTTCTTGCTGTTTCCGGCCGCCCCGCCCTGGCTGGCCGCCCAAAACCAGCTAATTGAGCCCATCACTAGAATTACTAGTGATGTCTGGTTCTCACTGGGAATAAAAGACTTTCCCTCTTTTTATAACGAAATCACACCCAATATTGTGGCGGCCGTACCTTCGCTGCACGCCGCTTGGGCAGTGCTGTTATCGATTTTTATCTTTAAGCTATATGGCCGCCGCTGGGGCAGCCTTAGCCTGCTTTACCCGGCGGTAATTGCTTTTGGGACAGTTTACCAGGGCGAACATTACGCCTTTGATATCTTTGCCGGTGCCATTTATGCCTTAGTAGCTTATCTGCTGACACCACCGCTGATGAGACTCGGACACAAACTGCTACAAAGAGCTAGACGACAGCTAAAAGTAGTGATACATAAAGTACAATAACACTATGGCTATTCATCCACTGACTGTGCGACACCTGGCTAGAAAAGTACTGTTACTACTGGCTCTGGCAGCAGCAGTAGCGGCCATTGTCTGGTGGCGCAGTAGTGCTACGGAAGTTAAACAAACTGTGAGCAGCAATCAAGCGACAACGGAGATTAAAACTACGCCTGCCTCGGCTAGCTTTAATAAACAGCAGCACTCGGTCAATGACCCCAGTAGTGTTTGGGTAGTGGTTAATAAAGGGAGGATGCTGCCCAGCTCTTATACGCCAACTGATCTTGTAGTACCAAACGTATCTTTAAGCGAATCCTTCGAATCAGATAACATGCACTTGCGCCAAGAACCAGCAACGGCGCTAGAAAAAATGGCGGCGGCAGCCACCACTGAAGGCCTAGAGCTGATGCTGGTTAGTGGTTACCGTTCCTACGGCACCCAACAGTCGGTTTACGGCGGCTATGTAGCCTCACAAGGCAGAGCCTATGCTGATACTACCAGCGCCCAACCTGGTTATAGTGAGCACCAAACCGGTTTGGCGGCTGATCTAGGTGCCCAAAGCGGTAAATGCCAACTAGAGGTTTGTTTTGGCGATCTGGCTGAGGGCAAATGGCTGGCGGCTAATGCATATAAATACGGTTTCATCATCCGCTACCAGAAAGCCAAAACCAGCTTAACCGGCTATGACTATGAGCCCTGGCATATGCGTTATGTTGGTATAGATTTAGCAACTGAGATCAGTAGATCCAGCCAGACACTGGAGCAGTTCTTTGGCCTGGCAGCCTATACTGACTATCCCTCTACTCCTTACGAGCTAAAGGTCGGAACTTAGTCTTTGGGATTTATTTCGTTTCCACCAAACTTGGCCCGTATAGTGGCTAGCAGTTTGGTGGTCACAAAATGAAAAGGGCGCTCTTTTTAGGGAGCGTCCTTTTCGATAAAGAAACTATTGCTAGTAACTCTATCGCCACCTCACGGTGGTACATTCAAATTTACTCTTGCTCGATTGGCCTGTCAACAACTAAGCTGTGATTTAATGTTGTAATTTAATCATCGACTAAGCGTATCGATCAAGAAACTTGTAGCGGCCTCATGTTAAGCGGCTAATGGCAGTCTTTGTTCGGGTAGAGATAGACGTAGCCCAGCAAATGGATCATCAATAACTTTGGACCAGGTCTCGGCATCGCCAACACCTTGCATCATCATGACCTTACCACTTTCGTCTGGCTCTGTTATTGCCGTAGTATAGACCACTCGTTTGTGGCGTGGACTTTTGGGCATTACGCCCACAAATTCGTCGGCCATAGCCTCAATTTTCATTTTCCCTATCCTGCCTGTTTTATGATCATATATACCACTAAACGTCCAATATATTAAAGGATTATCTTCTATTCCCTCTACATATGCCGGATCTTCAGTGTCGAAGCGGCCGATATGTCCGATCACGCCTGTTTTGCCATGAATCAACGCCACACCGCATTTGATGGCCCACCACGCTTCTTTGGGTCTACAACGTGTATTAATGAGTGGTGCATTATTTACGTCTA
>Ga0209542_10016624_pt1 | contig 12179 bp, 9 predicted proteins | sample RifCSPhighO2_01_FD_184028 | JGI IMG/M metagenome (GOLD analysis project Ga0209542, IMG submission 184028) | Soil microbial communities from Rifle, Colorado - Rifle CSP2_plank highO2_0.1 (SPAdes) (version 2) | ecosystem: Environmental > Terrestrial > Deep subsurface > Rock core/Sediment ...
AATCTGTCAAGCCTGGAGATGAAGTGGTAAAGACTTCTTAAGTTATGGAGCTTCACCCGGCCCCAGACGTGGCTCGCAGAGTAGGGTTTTTGGCGCGTCAATTGAACCTGGAATATATTAAAGCGAAAAATATAGTCTGTTTCAGAAGTACGGGAGCAACAAGTCGAGCCCGGGCCAGAATTTGGAGTTTACCTAAGATTTGGCAAATGGCACTAGGTGTTGAGGCTCATTATTGTGTAGAAGTGCTGTCCCAATACTTCGATCGGATGTCACCGGATGACCAGGAACGAGTCCTCATCCATGAGCTGCTGCATATTCCCAAAAACTTCTCCGGAGCCCTAGTGCCGCACCGTACTGCCCGCCGGCGCACTTTTCGCCATTACCACGATGAAGTAGAAGCCATGTATAAATCCCTGGTGGTAAAATCTTACCAGTGATCATTTTGCATGGAGATAATCAAGTCGCCTCACGTCAACATTTGACGACTTTAAAGCAAGCTGCCACTAAGCTAGGAAAACAAATAACTGAGTTGGCTGGTGAGGTAAGTTTGGAGTTATTAATGCCGGCGGCTGAATCTAATTCCTTATTTGGCAGTTCCAATTTAGTAGTAATTGAAAATTTGTTTTCCGGGCGGCCATCGAATGACAGAAAAGCAGTGATTAGCTACTTATTGGCCAAGTCCGGTGATGTGGTAGTTTGGGAAGGTAAAGATGTATCTGGAAAAATTAAGGACGTAGATCCCCAATCTACAAGAAGATTTGATTTGCCCAAATATGTATTTAAATTCCTGGATAATTTGTCTATTACATCCTTGCAGCTGGCGCTGTCTACAGCCGCACCGGAACAAATACTTGCACTACTTGCTAGCCAGATTCATAAAATAATATTGTTTAAAGAAGGTGTAGCCAGTTTGCCTAGCTGGCAATTGGCTAAGTTAAAAATACAAAGTTCAAGATTCAAGATTCAAGATTTAATCAAATTAAACCGTGAACTTTTAGAGATTGATTATGCACAAAAAACCTCCGCGGCTCCATATGATTTAGCCACAGCACTGGAAATATTCGTGGTAAGATTAACTTAATGCCCAAACTGTTTGGTACCAGTGGAATTCGAGGTCCGGCGGACACTTTATTTACTAAGGAATTCTGCACCAAGTTAGGAGTGGTGTTCGGTCAATGGTTAAAAGATACGGGTCACAGTGGTTATGTGGCGGTGGCTATGGATCCGCGGGAATCTAGCCCCCGGATTAAAGAATGCATTATTTTAGGACTGGCTACCCAAGGCTTCGAGGTATTAGATGAGGGAGTAATACCCACTCCGGCACTGACTTATTTTGTGCACCAATCCTCTCACGTCGGCGGGGGAGTGATGATTACCGGCAGCCATATCACCGCCAATTTAAACGGAGTTAAATTATTTGTTGATGGTGAGGAAGTTACTAAACAGCATGAAGTAGAGATTGAACAGTTGTTTCACACATATACATTTAGAACCCAAACTTCTACCCCGATTGTGAAACATGAATCAATAGCCCGTGACTTGTATGTTAACATGCTGACTAATCTGGCAGATTTACCCTACCCCAAGTGGACACTAGTTCTGGACACTGCTAACGGGACTCAAAGTGAAATCATGCGGGAAGTACTGGGTAATTTGGGCTTGGAATTCATCTGTTCGGATTATTGTGATATTCAGTCTCCACATTTCGTCCCCCGAGATACAGAAAGTCAGGCGGGAATGGGAGAAATAATAAGAGATGTCTTAACTAACCACACGGACTTTGCGGTCATATTTGATGTGGATGGCGATCGGGTAGTTTTTGTCGACGATACCGGTCGACTCCTACCTGGAGATTATTCATGTGCTTTAATTGCCCAAGAATCACCTTCTTCTAAAATTGTCACTCCCATAAGTACTTGTTCAGTAATTGACCAGCTAGGCAAGAAGGTCTATCGCACCTCGGTGGGCTCGACATTTGTGTCCGCTAAGATGAAAGAAGTCGGGGCAACTTTTGGATTTGAACCCAATGGGGGCGGTATAAGTAGCGAAATATTCTACGGCCGGGATGGTGGTTCGACAATGATTAAACTGCTGAACATTCTTAAATCTGAAAACAAATCTCTGTCCACATTGTATTTCCAACTTCCTCAATACTACCTCTATAAAGATAAAATCGATTGTCCGATGGATAAATATACCCAAATTTATATTGCGACGCGGGATAAATATGCCGATAAACAAATGGATAATACTGATGGAGTCAAGGTAGCACTAGAAAATGATGATTGGATTTTATTTCGCGCATCTGGAAATGCTCCCGAGTTTCGGGTGTTTGTGCAAAGCTGGGATAAATCCACAGCCGAAAGATTGGGACAAGCAGGTATTACATGGGTTAAATCACTTATTTATGACCAGCCCACTTCTGCATTAGTCCCTCTCATCACTGACAGTTTACATATTAAGGAGTCGATCATTGAGTTTCCAAATCAATTTAAGCAAGTCATGGAAGATATAGCCCTCCAACATGTTCCTTCTGAGTGCATGTTGGTCAAAAATATCGTCTTGGCTGGTATGGGTGGATCAGCTTTGGCTGGCCGAATACTTCAAAGCTTAGAACAACAATTACTTAAAATTCCTTTTACTGTTTCGACAGAATTTCATCTGCCCAAGTTTGTAGGAGAGCATACCTTAGTCATTGTTAGCAGTTATTCGGGTAATACTGAAGAATCCTTGTCTGCTCTAACTGAAGCTCTGGCCGCACGGGCCCAGGTGTATATTCTGACTTCCGGGGGAAAGTTGGCCAGCATCGCAACTGAGAAAAATATTCCGGCTTACATATTTGACCCCCGATATAATCCGTCTGCCCAACCACGCATGGGCTTGGGATACAGTTTGGCAGGATTACTGTTTTTGCTCTCCCGCTGTCAATTCATTATTTTTCCTGACCGACTCCCCCAAGTGGTGGAAATGATGCATGCCCGTCAAGCCAGAGTTGAAAAGATTGGTCAAGACTTGGCTCAAATATTAAACGGGAAAAGTATTGTTTTATTAGCCAGTGAACACCTCAAAGGAGCAGCCTACGCGATAAAAAATATGCTTAATGAAAACGCTAAAACTATGGCCTTTTTATTTGATCTGCCTGAGGCCAACCACCACTTGCTAGAGGGCTTGGGTTTTCCTAAATCTAATTCGCAACAATATGTATTTCTCTTGCTTAACTCACCCTTATATCAGCCTGAAGTGTCCCGAAGCTACCCGGTTACCAGCCAAGTGATTAGCAAGCAAGGATTATCTGTAATTCAATTCCCCCTGGTGGGAGATGACCAGTTAATGGAAGCTTTAAATGTTTTACAGACCGGGGCTTGGCTGTCTTATTACTTAGCTGGCTATAACCACATTGACCCGGGACCCATTCCCTGGGTAGACTATCTGAAGGATAAGTTATGAGTTACATTAAGTGGTTTGACCAAATAAGCAAGGATGATATTGCCAGCGCGGGTGGAAAGGGAGCCAACCTGGGAGAATTAACTCAAGCCGGTATTCCGGTGCCGCCGGGCTTTGTAGTCCTGGCTAACTCCTACTTTGCCTTTTTGGATACCCACCGGTTGCGGGTCCAGCTACATCATTTATTGTCCACTCACGATACGTCCGATCCCCGCCAGTTGGAAACCGTATCCAAAAAATGCAGCCAGTTAATTTTACAATCCGAGATTCCAGCCGCGATCGCTTCGGAAATCTTTGCCGCCTATCATAAATTGGGCAGTCATACCCCGGTAGCAGTCCGTTCATCTGCCACGGCTGAAGATTTGCCTGAAGCTTCATTTGCCGGCCAGCAGGAATCATATTTAAATATCACTGGGGATGCTAATGTGCTGGATAAAGTCCGCCTGTGCTGGGCCTCGCTGTTTGGGGCCAGAAGTATCTTTTACCGGGTAGAAAAAAAGTTTGACCACTTTAAGGTAGGTATCGCCGTACCTGTGCAACAAATGGTTCAATCTGAAAGTTCGGGAGTAATGTTTACAGTGGATCCGATATCTACAGATCGAGATAAGCTAGTGATTGAAGCAGTATGGGGACTGGGAGATTATATCGTCCAGGGAGTAGTCAATCCGGATCATTACTTAATAAGCAAAACCACAGATAAAATTATCTCCAAAAATATCACAAAGCAGGAAATAATGGAGATTAGGAGTACTCATGGCGTAAAAGAAGTCAAAGTGCCCCCCAAAATACAGGAAAAGCAGAAAATATCAGATGAAGTTATTATTAAGTTGGCCCAGTTGGGTAAAAAAATCCATCACCATTACTACTTTCCCCAGGATATTGAATGGGCATATGCTAACAAAAAGATATATATTACTCAATCCCGTCCCATAACGACGCTAAATAAAGATAGTAGTGAAAAACCTCAAACATCTAGCTTCCAGCATCTAGCATCTATTCTAAAGGGGGCTCCCGCCTCCCCGGGAATTATTACCGGGCCTGTGCGAATTGTGCCCGACGTCAAGCATTTAGAAAAAGTGAAAAAAGGAGACATCATGGTCACTGATATGACTACTCCTGACTTTGTACCAGCCATGCGCCGGGCGGCCGGCATTATTACTAACCGCGGAGGACAAACCTCTCATGCCGCCATTGTCTCGCGAGAATTAGGCGTTCCCTGCATAGTGGGCACCACTACTGCGACTAAGGTGCTTCTGGATGGAATGATCGTTACCCTTAACGGCAGCAGTGGAGAAGTATTCAAAGGTGGGCCGCGCTTAGGTTCGGTTACTCTTAAGCCAGTCGTTGATGAGTTTGCTTCCCATCACCACAGCCTCAAAACTGCCACCCATATATATGTGAATTTAGCCGAAGTAGAACTGGCTGAAACCATGGCGGCTAAAAACGTCGATGGAGTAGGCCTATTGCGGGCCGAATTTATGATAGCCAATATCGGGGTCCATCCTAAAAAAATGATTGCTGAAGGGAAAAGCCATGAGTATATTAATAAACTAGCCCACGACATAGGTATTTTTTGTAAAGCCTTTCATCCCCGGCCGGTAATTTACCGCGCCACAGATTTTAAAACAAACGAATACAAAGCTCTCAAGGGCGGTGATAAATACGAGCCGGAGGAATCTAATCCCATGCTGGGTTTTCGGGGAGCGTATAGGTATATAAAATCTCCCGACGTGTTTAATTTGGAATTGGAAGCCATTAAACAGGTGCGGAACAAACTAAAGTTGCGCAATCTATGGCTGATGATCCCTTTTGTATCTAATGTTGCAGAAATGGCTGAAGTCAAAAAGCTGGTAGCTGCCGCGGGTTTGCATCGGGGTTCCAGTTTTAAGTTGTTTATGATGGTGGAAATCCCGGCCAATGTCATACTGCTGGACAACTTTTTGGATGTGGGTTTGGATGGAGTGTCTATTGGCAGTAATGACTTGACTATGCTCATTCTAGGCACAGACCGAGACAATAGTGACGTAGCTTCACAATTTGACGAGCGTAACCCGGCCGTCTTGTGGGCTTTAGAAAAAACGGTACGCACCTGTGTCAAACGGAAAGTACTGTGTGGAATTTGCGGCCAAGCTCCTTCTCAGTACCCGGAACTGGTGGAGAAATTGGTCAGTTGGGGGATTACCAGCATTAGTGTTAATCCGGATGCAGTTGATCGCACCCGAGAGATCGTTTACCATAGTGAAGAGAGGGTTATTAAACATGGCCAAACTAACTAACCTATACAGTAGAGAAATATTAGATTCGCGGGCCAATCCCACAATAGAGGTGGTGGCTATTCTAGATAACGGAAGTACCGGAGTCGCCTCTGTTCCTTCAGGAATTTCTACCGGAGCATATGAAGCACATGAACTGCGGGATTTGGATATGAATCGCTATCTAGGTAAGGGGGTACTGAAAGCAGTTGGTAATGTAAACACTGAAATTGCGCATAAATTGATTGGCCAGTCGATTGATACTATCGAGCTTGTGGATAAACAATTGATTGAATTGGATGGAACTAAGAATAAAGAGCGGCTGGGAGCCAACGCTATTTTAGGAGTATCGGTTGCGGTTACTAAGGCATTGGCTATTTCAGCCAAAATTCCTCTTTATAAATATATCTCATCCATCAACAACCAATCTGGCTCTTTATTTATTCCCATCCCGGTAATGGTGGTTATTGAAGGAGGACAACATGGCGCTGGCAATCTGGATTTTCAGGAATTTTTCATTATCCCCAACTCTGGCCACGTTTTCAGTAGTTCTTTAGAAACTGCTTCGGTTATTTATTTAACCATCAAAAAGATTTTGGCTCGTCGAGGCGCAATACATAGCACCGGCGATGAATCAGCTTTTGCCCCCAATTTATTTACTAATCTGGACGCGTTAGAAGTGTTATCTGAAGCCATTAGTGAAACAAACCATAAAGCTGGGGTAGATGTGGAGTTAGGCTTGGATGTGGCCGCGAATTCTTTTTATAAAGACGGTCGATATGTGATAAAGGACCGCAGCAGCCCTTTGGAAACGGCAGAGTTTATTGACTATTTACGCGATCTAAACGGTCAATATCATTTACGGATTTTGGAAGATGCTCTCTTTGAAGATGATTGGAAGGGTTGGGCAAGTCTAACATCAGAACTGGGTGCGACGGTTTCGATCGTTGGGGATGATTTATTAGTCACTAATCCTGAACGGGTCAAAACTGCCATTTCTGAAAAAGCCTGCAACGCTATCTTGATCAAACCTAATCAAATAGGCACAGTAAGTGAAACTATCAATGTGGTTAAGCAGGCCCGTTTAGCTGGTTGGAAGGTAGTTGTCTCCCATCGCGGTGGTGAAACGAACGATTCTTTTGCTGCCGATTTTGCCGTAGGAGTAGGAGCTGATTATGTTAAGTTTGGTGCTCCGGCAGGGGGTGAACGAGTGGCTAAATATAATCGGCTTCTGGCAATCGAAGTTGAATTGAAATCCTAATATGGGTCGGCCAAAGCCAATTGTACTGACTATTTTAGATGGCTGGGGAATTGCCCCACCCGGGCCGGGAAATGCCATATCTTTGGCTCAAACTCCAAATATGATCCAGTTGGGAAATGCTTACACCCATACTCAACTCATTGCACATGGCGAATCAGTGGGTTTACCCAAGAATGAACCAGGAAATACCGAAGTCGGTCATTTAAATATCGGTGCCGGGCGAATCGTATATCAAGACCTACCCCGAATTAATTTGGCGATTGCCGACGGCAGTTTTTTTCAAGAACCTTACTTAATTGCTGCCGTCAATCACGCAATTTTACATCATTCTCAGCTGCATATCATGGGCTTAATTGGTAACGGGGGAGTCCATTCCGATTTATCTCATTTGTTTGCTTTATTACGGCTGTGTCACGAAAACCTGCCTGCCGGCAGGCAGGACCATGTCCCTAAAGTTTTGCTCCATCTATTTACCGATGGCCGGGATTCTCCCCCTAAAGCAGCCAAAACTAATCTGAATCAATTAAACCAAGTTATGGAGCGGGAGAAGATCGGCGAAATAGCCACTATTATGGGTCGTTACTATGCCATGGATCGAGACTTTCGCTGGGATCGTACCGCTAAAGCTTATTTTTGCTTAACCGCCGGTCAGGGTAAAACGGCTCCTTCAGTCGATGAGGCCATCAACCAAGCCTACACCGCCAATCAAAGCGATGAATTTATTGATCCCACCGTAATTACTAAAGCGGGCCAACCCACGGGTTTAGTCAAAGATAATGACGCGGTAATTTTTTTTAACTTCCGCATCGACCGCCCACGGCAGTTAACTAAAGCTTTTGTACTACCGGATTTCGAAGCATCTGCCAATAAATCTGGCTTTGACCCGTATGCTATCAGATATCTTAAAACTCATTACATAGAAGCTGCAGCTCATTCTCAACCTTTTTCAAGAGGAGCCATGCTCAAAAATCTGTTTTTTGTCACCATGACTGAATATGAGCGGGGCTTACCGGTACATGTAGCCTTTCCCCCACTTATAGTAGACATGCCTTTGGGGCGGCTAGTGTCCGACGCTGGATTACATCAGTTACGAGTTGCCGAATCGGAAAAGGAGAGGTTTGTGACTTATTATTTCAATGGCCAACGAGAGGACCCTTTCCCGGGTGAAGAGAGACTAATTATACCGTCCCCAAAAGTTGTTACCTACGACCTTAAACCGGAAATGTCTGCTGTTCAGCTTACCTTGCAAGTTACATCTGAGATCAGTTCCGGATTATATGATCTAATTATTATCAACTATGCTAACCCAGATATGGTAGGTCACACGGGCAATCTTCAGGCTGCTGTGAAGGCCTGCCAAGTTACTGATGAATGTGTAGGTAAATTAGCGACTGCTATTCAGACTGTAGGTGGAGTACTGCTAATTACGGCCGACCACGGCAATGTTGAAGAAATGATTGACAGTTCAACGGGAGACATAGATACCGAGCATAATGCCAACCCCGTGCCCTTTATTATCGTAGGTAAAGAATATCAAAATGCCCGTCAAATTCCCCAGGGCATCTTGGCGGACATTGCTCCCACTATTGTGTTTATCATGGGACTACATCCGGTGTCGGCGATGAGCGGGAGAAATTTACTAGGATAACCAGCTCTCCAAGCTGCAACCCCCACTTTCCAAATTCTAAATCCCAATCCTGAATTTTCTCATGTATTTTCGTCAGTTCACTGGCAACAACTACTTTGGCCGAAGGATATTTGTCTTTAATTAGCTGTAAAGTTCTTTTGGCCCGTTTGGGGGATTCATAAATAATATTGGTAATGTCGGGGTATAACTCCCATTTTTTACCTAAAAAACCCATGAATACAAATTTATTCGTAGGTAAACCCGATACAGACAAAGCAGCAATACCCGCGTTGGGACCGGGAATGGGTGAAACTGAAATACCGGCAGCTCTGGCCGCCCTGACTATTTTAAATCCAGGATCGGAAATTAGGGGAGTACCAGCGTCGCTAACTAGAGCTACGTCGCTTGTTTGCAACTGATCCAAGATTTTATTGATAGATTCGGCTTCATTCCAATCACGCACGGAAATATATTTCGGATTGAAAATTGAAAATTGAAAATTGAAAATTCCAGGGCGATATCTATCTTTTAGTAATTTAACCAACTGACCTGTTCTTCGCGTATCTTCGCAGGCTATTACAGGCACAGACAATAAAGTCTTTATCGCTCGGATAGTAATATCTTCCAGGTTGCCAATTGGCGTCGCTACTACATATAATGTATCCATAGTGGTTAATTTTATCAAACAACTCCTTCAACCCGAAATTTTTCTAAATACCCTGGGTCCCTATGCCCTGGCTGGAGTAACTGCTATAGTTTTTGCAGAGTCAGGACTATTTTTTGGTTTCTTCTTGCCCGGGGACAGTTTATTATTTACGGCGGGATTACTGGCTGCCCAAGGATTTTTACACTTTGGGTGGTTACTGATGTTAAGTTTTGTGGCAGCAGTAGCCGGGGATAGCGTAGGTTATTGGTTTGGTCATCAGGTAGGACCTAAGATTTTCGCCCGGGAAGACTCTTGGTTGCTGAAAAAACATCACTTACTTTCAGCCCAAAAATTTTACGAGAGACATGGGGCCAAAACTATAGTTCTGGCTAGATTTGTCCCGTTTGTAAGGACTTTCGCCCCGATTGTGGCAGGAGCGGCCCGCATGCCCTATGCCACGTTTATTATATATAACCTACTTGGAGGATTTTTGTGGACAGTTGGCATATCTTCGTTGGGTTATTTTTTGGGTAACTTGCCCGCAGTTCATTCCCGGTACGAAACAGTAATTATTCTTATTGTTTTAGCCTCTTTACTACCCGTTATTATTCATTTTATCCAGCACAGACTCCAAAAAAAACAAGCATAAGTGCTAGTTTGTGACACCGCTGTACCTACGGATGACGCCGACGACTTTGCCCTGGATGCGGACGTTAGTGACAAACAGCGGTGCCATGGCGGAATTGGCTGGCTCCAATCTGACCCGGGTGGCTTCTTTAAAATACCTCTTTAAGGTAGCCAAGCCGTTATCCAACAAGGCTACAACCACGTCGCCATTTTTGACTTCCGGTGTCTGCTCTACCACCACATAGTCTTGATCCAAAATACCGGCTTCTACCATAGAATCGCCCTTGACCTGGAGGACAAAAGCTCGTTTTTTGGGCGATACCATCGTCGGAGGTACGGCATATGTGGCATTAGGGTCAGTATAAGTTTCCAAAGGTCGACCGGCGGCTATAAATCCCAAGACCGGTAGTTCTACTGAAGCGGGGGAAGTGGCTCGGCCAGCCATCTCTACATTGGTAATCTCAATTCCTCGTTTACCACCGCCGGTGCGTTTAATTATGCCCTTGGTTTGCAGGGTAGCCAAGTGTTCATGGACAGTAGCCAGAGAGTGGACACCTATGGATTGGGCGATTTCAGACAAAGTAGGAGAATAGCCATTACGCTGAATGAACTGATTAAGGAAATCTAATATTTGGCGTTGCCTCTTGTATAGAATTAGAGCCATAGATATAATGTATCCGAACAAAAACCAAATGTCAAGGAGCAAGTTTAAACTCAAATCTACATACAAACCTACCGGAGATCAACCTCAGGCTATTACTAAGTTAATTGGTAGTATTTCAGCTGGTCAGAAGCACCAGGTGTTGTTGGGCGTCACCGGAAGTGGCAAGACATTTACGATGGCAAATGTCATCGCCCAACTAAATCGGCCGGCTCTGGTAATTTCCCATAACAAAACCCTGGCTGCCCAGCTGTATCAAGAATTTAAAGAGTATTTTCCGGATAATAGCGTGTCTTACTTTGTGTCTTACTATGATTATTATCAACCCGAAGCTTACTTACCCCACACAGATACCTATATCGAAAAAGAAACTGAAATTAACGCCGAGATTGATAAACTTCGTTTGGCCGCCACTACCAATTTACTCACCCGCCCAGATGTGATAGTAGTAGCTTCGGTGTCTTGCATTTATAACCTGGGCTCCCCGGTAGAATATGGCAAAAATATCTTGGAGTTAGTCGTTGGACTGCGGGTGTCCCTACGGCAAATTATGCTGCGTCTAGCCGATTTGCAGTATACCCGCTCCGATTACGGCTTCCAACGGGGCACATATCGGGTGCGCGGAGAGTTATTAGATGTATATCCGGCTTATGCGGATGAGGGTATCCGTTTACACCACGATGGACAACAGATAACTAAATTGGAAAAAATAGATCCCCTAACCGGGCAATTAATGACCATTAATGACAATAGTATGACTACGTATGACAAACTTATTGTGTATCCCACTAAGCACTTCATTGCCCCCCGCGATACCTATTTGGCTGCATTCGACCAGATTCGCCAGGATCTCCAGCTTCAAGTTTCTAATTTTAAGCAATCTGGCAAGCTGCTAGAGGCTCATAGATTACAGCAACGGGTCACCTATGACTTGGAAATGATCCAGGAATTAGGGTATGTCAATGGCATCGAGAACTATTCCCGCTATTTTGATGGCCGGGCTCCGGGTGATCCGCCCTTTTCACTGCTGGATTACTTTCCCAAGAACTATTTAACCATTATTGATGAATCGCACATGACCATCCCCCAGATAAGGGGCATGTATAACGGTGACCGCTCTCGCAAGCAAACATTAATAGATTATGGCTTTCGTTTACCAGCCGCAATTGACAATCGGCCATTAAAATTTGAGGAGTTTTTAAGGCGGGTAAGTCAAGCAGTATATGTATCAGCTACTCCTGATGGGTGGGAGATTTCCCAAGCTGGAGGAATCACTTCCGAACAGCTTGTCCGCCCCACTGGACTAATTGACCCCTCCATAGAAATTCTACCTACTACCAACCAAATTCAAGATCTAGTTTCCAGACTCCAGCGTCTAATTTCAAAAGGCCAACGCGCTCTCATCACTACCCTGACCAAGCGCATGGCAGAGGACTTAGCGGCATATCTGCTAGAACAAGGTTTAAAGGTGCAATATCTCCACTCGGATATTCAAACCCTGGAGCGGCTGGATATTTTGGACAATCTGCGCCGAGGTGAATTTGATATTATTGTGGGCATTAACTTACTTCGCGAAGGACTAGATTTACCTGAAGTCTCCCTGGTAGCGATTTTGGATGCTGACAAAGAAGGCTTCTTGCGCTCACGGACTTCTCTTATTC
>Ga0209542_10016625_pt1 | contig 12178 bp, 11 predicted proteins | sample RifCSPhighO2_01_FD_184028 | JGI IMG/M metagenome (GOLD analysis project Ga0209542, IMG submission 184028) | Soil microbial communities from Rifle, Colorado - Rifle CSP2_plank highO2_0.1 (SPAdes) (version 2) | ecosystem: Environmental > Terrestrial > Deep subsurface > Rock core/Sediment ...
TCAAGAGCGTGCGGAGGGTGGAGGCGGTATTCACGCCGCGGATGTAATCTATCTGCGCGCGCGTCGACGGGCCGCGGTACAGGACGATGGCGAGTACTTCGAGCCCCGCCTCCCCGATGTCGCGTCCGAGCTCCCGTTCAAAAGCCTTCTGCAGGGCGTCGGAGGTACCCGGAGCGACCGCAAGGCTCGCTTCGGTCTCCGTTTGGATGAGCGCAAGTCCGCTTCCCTCCAGCCGCTGCGAGAGCGTATCCAGCACACTTTTTAATTCGGGCTCCTTGCACACCAAGAGCGCCGCGAGCTTCTTGCGCGTCATCGAGCCCCCTTCGGAGAAGAGGAATGCGTGCGCTCGTGCGGTGAGGTCGGCCGTGTGTTCCGGTGTCATAGGTGATCAGCCGTAGCGTGGAAGCCCGAGCGTTTCCGCTTCGATGGTGATATCGGAAAAAAGTTGCTCCTGCGAAACGCTCGCCGAGCCCGCGCGGACAAGCTCAAGAATACCCAGGAAATATACGATGACCTCATGCTTATCCTTGCTTTGCGTAAGCTCGCTGAAGCGTGCGCGGAAGGCGGAGGCAAGGCGTTTCCGAAGATGAGCGATGACGTCTTCGAGCGCCAAAACCGGCGCCACGGCCGCTTTCATCAGGGCTTCCGGTTTTGGCAGGATAGAAAGGAGTCGTCTTCCCGCCGCAAGGACCGTATCGACGCTCGCTTCAGCGGGCGTGAAGACCGGAATGCGCTCCGGCGCGCGCTTCGCCAAAAGCAGGGGCGCGCTCCCCCACTCCTTGCGCAAGAGTTTCGCGGTCTTGCGTATGAGCGCATAACGTGCGAGGCGGCGTTCGAGCTCCTGGACGCTCTCGCGCTCATCCTCGGAGAGTTCAAGCGACGGCAGAAGGGTCCGTGATTTGATAAGAAGCAGGGTGGAGGCGACGAGAATGAATTGCGCGGTCTCCCCGAGCGGAAGTTCCGGCAGCTTTTCGACGTACGCAAGATAGGCATCGGTCACTTCCGAGAGCGAAATTCCGGAAATGGAAAGCTTTCGCTCCTCGATGAGGTTCAAGAGTGCTTCAAGCGGACCCGAATACCCTCCCGTTGCAATCTCGAACTTTTCCATGGTTAATCGGACAAACGCGAATCGATGCGATTCATATCGCGCGGGAAGGATGTTGCCTCTTTCACATTGGGAAGCTCGAGCATGCGCGCGGTGAAGCGCTCAAGACCGGTCGAAGAACCTCCGTGCGGCGGCATGCCGTACTTGAAGGCCTGCAGGTAGAACTTGAATTTGTCCGGGTCGAGTCCGCGGTCTTTCATGCGAGCGACAAGCATGTCGTACTCATGAATGCGCTGCGCGCCGCTGTTGATTTCCAGGCCGCGGAAGAGAAGGTCGAAGCCGCGCGAATACGGCGCCTCGCTCGGGTCTTCATACGTATAAAATGCGCGTTTCTTGGTCGGGTACCGCGTGATAAAGACGAAGTCGGAGCCTTTCTCTTTTTTCGCCCATTCGCAGATGCCGCGCTCGTCTTCGGGCTCCATGTCGGGCGCTTCTTTCTTGCCCAACGTTTGCAGGGCTTCTTTCAATGTAAGGACCGGTATTTCGGAAGGAATAAGAGGCGCAGTGGTGTTGAATTTTGCGAACATGCCAGCATGTTCGGCTGATACCGCTTTACAGACGTCGCGTATTGCAGTCTCAAGCACCCGCATCGGGTCGCGCTCGTTTGCCACGAACCCCATTTCGAAATCGATGCAGGTGGCCTCCGAGAGGTGGCGCGTCGTCGCACTCTTTTCGCCGCGGAAGATTTTGGCGACGGTGAAGGCGCGCTCAAAGGGACCGACCATTATCTGCTTGTAAAATTGCGGCGATGTGGCGAGGTAGGCGGCGGTGTCGTAGTAGTATTCCACCTTGAAAGCGGCGGCTCCGCCTTCGGCGTCACCACCCACCAGAGACGGTGCCACGAACTCGGTGAATTCCTGCGAGCGCAACGACGCCCGGTACGCCTCCAGAATGGAGGCCTGCATGGTGAAAATGTCGCGGCTGCGCTCCGAGCGGAGCGTGACCGGCAGGTAGTCGAGATGCGTGTCGAGATTTACCTCCGTGCCGAGCTCGAAGGGTAGCTCCTGCGCACGCGAGAGTACGGTGAGCACCTGCGCCGAGAGCTCCACGCCACCCAGGGATCCCGCCCCCTTCATCGCATCCGGCCGCGCCTTCACTTCCCCTCCGATGCTCACCACCCACTGCGCGCGCAGCTCTTTTGCCGTTTCGAGCGCCTCTGCCGCTTTTGGGGTGACGACAACCTGGACGATGCCGCTCCGGTCGCGGATATCAAGGAAAATCAGCTTGCCGTGGTCGCGGCGCACATCCACCCACCCCATGATACCCACCGTTTGACCGACGCGAGAAGGAAGGTCGCTGTTCAAAGTTCGTGTTGTCATAGTGCGTTCGATACGTATTTAGTATCTTGTATCTTGTATCTTGTATACGAAATACTACATACCATATACGAGATACCTTTCATATTGCCACGCCGATTTTCTGTCGCACATCGGCCATTCTTTTCGACGCTCGCTCGCGGGCCTTTTCCGCACCGTCTTTGAGAACGCGCGCAATGTCGGCGTCGGAAATAGAGTCGCGCTTCGCGCGCATAGGCGCGACCACTGCCTCGATATCCTCGATGAGCGCCTCTTTCAGCACTTTGTATTTTCCCTTGTTGGCTTTGTAGAGTTCGCCGAGCTCGCCACGGTCGCGCAGGAGCGTGTGAATGGCGTAGACGTTCTCCGGGCTCTCCGCCTTCGAGTCGGTCACGATGCTCATTACCGCTTTTGCTATTTCATCTTTCGTTCCAAAAAGCGGAATCGTATTGCCGTAGCTCTTGCTCATCTTCCTGCCATCGGTACCGGGAACGATAGCGACCTCCTTCGGAATGAGCTCTTTGGGCAGTTTGAACGTCTCGCCGAAAATGCGGTTGAACTTCTCGGCCGTGTCGCGCGCATATTCGATGTGCTGTTTCTGGTCGGCGCCGACGGGCACGATGTCGGCGTCGTAGAGGAGAATGTCCGCGGCCATGAGCATCGGATAATTGAAGGTGCCGACGCTTATTTCCTTGTCCTTCGCCTCGGCGTCTTTATAGGCATGAGCGCGCATGAGGTACGGCATGGTCGTGATAGTGTCGAATATCCACGTGAGCTCGGTGTGTTCCGGAATATCCGATTGCTTGAAAATGACGACCTTTTGCGGGTCCAATCCGATGGCCACGTAATCTTTGACGAGGTCCACGATGAGACTCCGCATTTCTGCGCCGTTCTGGATGAAATTGAGCGCATGGTAATCGGCGACGAAGACGAAGCACTCGTACTTCCCCGTGTTGAGGAGGTCGACGAATTGCTTCATGGCACCGAGATAATTACCGATGTGCGGGCGACCGGTCGGCTTTACCCCGCTCAAAAGTCGTTGCATTGCCCTATAATAGCAGAAAACTCCGCTAAGGCGCAGCTTCAGGAAACGGGGAAATCGACGATGAACTTCGAACCCTTGCCGTCGCCTGCCGATTCCGCCCATATCTTCCCCTTGTGGGTCTCGACCACCTGCTTCGCGATGAAGAGGCCGTAGCCGGTCGAGTGCACGTTTATCTTTATCGATTCGGCTCCGTGGCCGCCCTCCGTAAAGAGTTTTTTCATATCTTCGGGAGTGATGCCGACGCCATTGTCTTCTACAGCGAAACGTATCGTGCCGTCCTTTTGCCGTAGCTCAACCCGTATCGTACCCTTCGGGGTGTATTTGACGGCGTTGTCTATGAGGTTGCGCAGCACGTGCTGACGTATCTTTTCCGCGTCGCCCCGGAGCATGCACTGCCCTTCCGGCAGATCCAGCGCAATGGTCAGATGCTTCTCGTCGGCGCCGGGCTTCAGATGGTTGACGACGTCCGTAATCGCTTTTTTCACATCGAACGGCTGCATGTTGTAGCCGATGGTCCCCTTCCGCATATTGGACGCGTCGAGTATCTCCATGACGGTCCGCACGCCTTTGCGTACGTCGGCGAGCGCGGACCCTGCCATTCCCTTCAAGGTCTCCGACACCGTGCCATAATCTCCTTCCACGATGGCGGCGAAGCCGGCCTCGCTTTTGGTCAAGTATCCCTTGATCTCGTGACTGATGAAGTGCAGAAGATTTTCCTGCTGCTTATTGGCGACTTCGAGTTCTTTTTCTTGCTGCTCGATGAGTTCCCGCTGCCGTACCTCCTGCTTCACGCTGCGCACGAGCAAATAGCCGAAAACGACCGCGAGCCCGAGCGTAAGTCCGACGAGCACCTTATTGATATAGCTCGTGACGAAGAGGAATTCCGCGGCGATGAGTATCACGAGGGAGAACACGAGCGCCTGCGCGGCGAGGAGCTTCAGGTTGAAGGCGTGGTAGCGGACGGTCGCATATGCAAGTATTCCGATGAATACGGCCATGGTTGCAACTCCGTACTGCTCAAGTCCGAAGTCTGATATAAGTCCGGAGTCGACAAGATAGCTTGCAAGCGCACCTGTGGAGAGAAATGCGATCAAGAATAATTCAACACCCATGAAAACGATCCATTTTGCGGACCGGCTCTCCTGTTCAATTTTCTGGGAAGTCCTGCGGAGCGATGGATACGCCGAGATAACGGTAAGTAGCATGGCAATCAGCCCAAGCGCATAGTAGTAATTGGTGAACAGTTGATTCTCCACAGCGACACAGTCCCGTATGTCAACACCCGAAACGTTATAGTATGTCGGGGTCAGCACAATAATGGGCAGAAGCAGCAAAGACCAAAGGATCGCCATCCATTTCGGGAACGGAGCGTTAGATGTGAAGAATGCGTGCGCAAACAACTGAGTCAGAAAAAAGATAGATGCAGTAAGCAGGCCGAACACCGACCACGCAGTAATGAGAAATGTGTTCTTATCGAATTCGAGCCAGATGAGAAGTGCGAGAGTAACCCACACGGCAAATACTACCGACAAAGCAAAGAGAAAATATCCGGCCCTGGTGCGTTTGTTCCACAGGACGTAGGCACTCACAAGAAGTGCGACACCCGCTGCGGGAATATGTGTGTAGTAGAGGAGGGACAAGGAATCGGAGACGATGTCCCCGCAATACTGGATATTCGCTAACAAGTTGTAATCCGTCATGACTGATCGTTATTGCTAATTTTTTCGGCGAGATAGTATTGAAAATATCCCTTATATTTTTTTTGCAGAACAGGGTTTTTCCAGTCGTTTTCCGTTATAGTACCCCGACACGAAGATGCGCCGCATTTGCATCCAAGTGTATAACGGGGCGCGTCAGGAGACTCATGAAGAACAGTTCCATAGTCGAACGTAGCCTCCTCTCCAGGCTTTATATCCCTCATCGCGACGAGAAATATCTGCCCCTTAAAGCCCATATTCGGCTCGCAGCTGTGGTTGATGTAGCTTCCAGGCTCAATCTCATCTTCGCCGGCTATCCCGAGCACAAGATCGGGAGCTATCTGGCATGCGATGTCCCGTATGGGTTCGGGCAGCTCGGATTCCTGTTTACGGGTCATGACGCGCCCGCCGAGTACGACGAGTAGCTCCCCCTTGCGCAGCGGTACCACGGCATGGAGGCCCTTGCCGCCCAACGGGCTCACGCGCACCTCAAGACCCGAGTGGAGCCACGAGAAAGTACGTTTCATACGGGTTCGAAGAAAAGCAACGACTGAAGGCTCGACACGATGTCGCCGCAGAATTGTATATTTTCCGGCAGATCGTAATCCATACGCGCATTCAGATATCAAACGTCGGCCTCCACAAATTTTTGGAGTCGTTTTTCATAGTAGCACCAATGCGGTTCGGTCGCCCTTTCGGGAGGTGCAAGCGGGACGACCAGAGGACGGATGCCAAATAGTTCCTCCAGGCGCTTAAAAGCCGGGACGACTTTGTGCTCGGTGAAGTCGTGCTCGCGTTTATCGAGAAGAAAATTCTCGAAGAGTATGCTGTTGGTAAGAAATAGCGCAAGATAATAGAGGTAATAATAATCTCCCGAAAGTTTGCGGCTCTTCTTGAACCATTCGGAGAAATCAAGTATCTCGGGAGATCGGACATAGTCCGATTTTTCTAAAAGACGGTGGTGAAAATCGACAAGTGAGCCGCCTTGTTCGGTCGCTATCCGATTGAGAATTTTACCCTCGTTCTTGTTGAAATTTACGATGCGCAATACGGTAACGCCTTTTTTGTTGTTCTCGGCGTCCCGCGCAAAGTGAAGCCTGCCAAGACAATATTTTTCAAAATTTCTAGCGACGAATTTATCTTCCGCATACTCAAGGAAGAGGGGTTTCAAGGTGCTTTTCTGAACAGTGCGGCAGAACCTCGCCATCTCAATCGTGGGGCTCACGATGTAGCGCGTGAGCACCGCTCGCGGCTCGCCCACCAAAACAGCAGGCGGCGGTAGTTTTGAGAAGAAATCTGCGACTTTCTCGCACAATGCTGTATCGGCGCGGCGGCGCTTCAGTTCCAGCAACGCTTGGGGCAACTCGGTATACATGTCGAGCGCGTCTGCGGCGTCGGTCATAGAGCAGGCGTACTAGTAGATGCGGTAGTAGATGCGGTCGCCGGAATAACGGGTCCATAGCAGCTGTCCCCTGCATCCGATGAGCAGTATGTCACGCTGCAATCGTTTTCACTCTCCGCGCATGCAAGCGTGCCGCATGTGCCGCCGCGCGCATCGCACGGAGGGATTGCGTACGCTTTTTTCTGGACTTCCATATAAAACTGCGGTGCGGAATCTCCGTCTCCGATAAAACAAGAATAGAGCGTCGTATCGCATGGGACGTTCGCATACACGAAGTAGTCCTTCTTTAGGTAGAACCGGTCGACCGCAAGAGCGGCTGACAACACGGAGAAACCGGCCAAGCAAAGAAATAATACTAGCGAGCGACTCATGATGTTGCCATTATACAATGATTTTCCAAGGGCAATTTCAGATTCACACCGCAGGTGCAAACGTGCCGAAAAGAAACCGGAAAAGCTCAAAAATGACGGCCCATCGAAGCGTCCAATAGCCGTTGGAGAAGATGACCGCAAGCCAGAATATTTTCCAATCGCGGCTCGTGAGACCTTGGTGTTTGTTCTCTTTTTTACGCAGATAGACTGTCACCATGAACGGGTCGTCGTGTATCGAGAGTGCGATAAACGCCGGAATATCGCCCCATGATAGGACCGTGCGAAGCGCGCGGCCAAGCCAGCCTTCCTGTCGCTCCTCATCGCGCAGGTCTTTCAACATCTCGAACCCGAACCAGTCTTTTCCCGCCCAATCATATACACGAATGTACGCCCAACACATTAGCGCGGAGACGGGAGTCATGATGGCGAACGCCAGCAGGGAGCCCCGGACTGTTCCGTACGTCGTCGTGCTCCACAAGACGATGGCACCATACAAGAGCCAGTCGAACAGGTACTCCTCTATCCGCTTGGCGGTGTGTCCCACCACGATAAGTCCTATCTTGTGTTTATGGCGGGCAAACCAGTCGTAGAGAACGCCGGGGACGAACGTCATTGGCGCTCATTGTACCACGCGCGGCTTTTCTGATGCGTTCGGTATGCACCGCAATGTGTTGATTTATTACTTTTTTTATTCTACCGTGTCTGTATGCTCGGTACCGCAGCGGTCCGCCCCCTCTCTGCATTTGCAGTCGCATGCGTTATCGCTATTCTCGCGGTGGGTACGGCAAGCGCCGCGGCCGCCTGCCCCTTCGCGTGGAATGCCAATCTCAAAGTCGGAAGTTCCGGAAACGATGTGCTGCATCTGCAGCAGTTCCTCAATGTGGACGCTTCGACCGTGGTCGCCGTTTCCGGCGCGGGCTCACCGGGCAATGAATCTACGACCTTCGGCGCGAGGACGAAAGCGGCGGTCGTGAAATTCCAGGAGAAATACGCCGCAGACATTTTAGTACCCAACGATCTTTCCAAAGGCACCGGGCTCGTCGGCGTCGCGACCCGCGCCAAGCTCAATGCGCTTTGCATCATAGGCGATGTGGCCGCTCCGCAAGCCTCTGCGCAAACGGCCGCGGCCGCATCGGCTGTGAGCACAGCCGCTCCAACGGATGCGACGACGGCAAACGTGCTAACGGTTTCTGATCCCGGACAACCTGTCCCAATCCTTGCTCCGATGAGTTCGGGTGTCCAACTCCTTTCTTTCGACCTCGAAGCCGGTTCGCAGGACGTTACCGTTTCGGCGGTCACTATCGACCGCGCGGGTCTCGGGGCGAACGGGGCGTTTGCCAGCTTCGGGCTGTGGGATGATAGCGGGCTTCAGGTCGGACCGATCGCGACGCTCAATTCGCAAAATCAAGCGGTCTTTCGCAGGTCGTTCGTCATCCCCGCCGGTGAATCGCACAACTTCCAAGTATGGGCCAACATGAATGCCGATCTTTCCAGCTACGATAGCCAGGCTCCCGTCATTCGCCTCATTTCGATTTCCGCGTCCGCCCCCGTCTCCGGACCCTTGCCTCTTTCGGCGAATCCGGTCACGATAAACTCATCGCTCACCGTCGGCTCGGCGACCGCTTTGGTTTCTCCCGATGATCCCGGTGCGGCCGCTACCCGCTACATCGGAGACACTCGCGTCCGGTTCGCCGGTATCCGCATCACGGCCGCCTCGCAGGAAGACCTCACCATCTCCAACATCATCTGGACGCAGTCGGGTACGATATCGGGGAGCGATATCCAGAACGTCGTAGTAAATGTCGATGGCGTCGACTACCCGACGACGATAAGCCCCTACAACGGCCGCGATTATCTGGCGACGTTCGATCCGGCTGTTCCCATCACAAAGGGCAATAGCATCAATCTTTTCATCAAAGGCGATATTTTGCCGACCGCGGCCAACCGCACCATCGAATTCGATATCAACGATATCAATTCGGCGGTCGGGCTTACGGGCAGTTTGTACGGGTTTGCGGTAGGCCTGTCGGCGGAGGGCAATACCGCTTTGGCTGGCGAGCACTCGGCTTTTATCACGAGCGACGGAACGACCGACGGCGATGCCGGCGTGCCGTTCTATGCGGGTCCGATCATTACGGTAAGCGGAGCGGCGGCGAGTTACGTCGGCAAGTAATCAGCGCCGGATGAACGCGAGCGCGCTAAAGCTCGCCAGTATCCACCAGAAACGGTAGCTCTCTCCGAATATCCCCTGCACCTGCGGGCCGAAGTTCCACACCGATTGCAGCGCCGGCGTCATGACCCAGATGCACACGAGTATCGCGGTCGCGGCCAGGCCACCGATAAGCGCTTGTAGCGGCTGACCCGATCCGCCGCCGTATGAGATGCCGAGCCTCCCGACGAGGACGTACATCACGACGAAAATGACGGCAAAAAGCACCGCCTGCAGGAGCGGCGTCGCGAATTGTTTCGATAGCGACCCCAGTACCGCATCGCTCGAAAGCGCCGAGATGAGGAGCACCGTCCCCGGCAGGGCAAGCGCGAGAATTGCGACGCGCTTTGCTCCCGAGCGGACGATGTCGAAGGCGAGAAGAATGACGGCCATCGCCAGTATCGCCCAGTCTATAGGAACGTTCGTGAACATGCCGAGCACCGATTCAATGCTCATAAATTAGTGTGTAGTTAGTAGTGCGTAGAGCGTAGGAAAATCAAAATGCATCTCCGCATTTTACTACAGACTACTTACTACGCACTACCGACTAGTTTATAACCCTTCCTTGCGCAACTCTTCGATGAGATTTTTTGCCTTGGAAGACAACTTCTTGGGGAATTCGACGTCGACGCGGATCAGCAAGTCGCCGCGCGAACCTCTCCCGTGCGGCACGCCCTTTCCCCGGATGCGCAGGACTTCGCCGTGCACGACGCCCGCAGGTACCGAGAGCGTCTCATCGCCGTCGAGCGTGCGGACGCGGTACTCGCGACCCACGAGCGCGTCGGTAAGTTTGACGGAAAGCGTCGTCAGCAAATTGTGGCCATCGCGGGAAAAATCGCGGTCGGCCTTCACGTGAAGCTTGATGTAGAGGTCGCCCGCACTTCCCCCGGCGGCCGCCTCTCCCCGGCCCGGCATGCGTATCATTTCACCGTCGCCCACTCCGGCGGGCACCGATACGCGTATCTCCTCCTCGCGTTTGGCGACACCTTCGCCGCGGCAGACGTCGCACGACACTTCGGGGATTTGTCCGCGTCCGTGGCAGCGGGGGCACGTCCTGCTCGATGTGAATGTCCCGAAGAAAGAATTGCGCGACTCGCGGATATCGCCCTTGCCGTTGCACATGCTGCAGGCAATCAGCTTCGAGCCCTTTTTCGCACCGGTGCCGCCGCAGGTGTCGCATACGCTCGTCTTGGCAATAAGAACGCGTCGCTCGGTGCCGAAAACGCTCTCACGGAAGGGCAGTTCGATGTCGATGGAGATGTCCCGTCCCCTGCGGGCGCGGGCTCCCGCTCCCCCGCCGCCGAAAAATTCTCCGAAAATGTCGCCAAGGTCGAATTCCACGCCTTCCTGCCCGCCGAAGCCCTGGAATCCCTGAAAGTTCGAAAAATCAAACCCGCCAAAGCCGCCTTGCGGCCCGCCCTGGGGACCACCGCCCGCAAACGTCCTGCCGTAGGTGTCGTATTCCGCACGCTTCTTTTTGTCGGAAAGCACCGAGTACGCCTCGCTCACCTCCTTGAATTTCTTTTCATCGCCGCCTTTTTTGTCGGGGTGGTATTTGTGCGCCAATTTTCTGAACGCGCTTTTTATCTCCTCTTCCGTCGCGGTCTTTGTAATACCAAGCAGTTCGTAGTAGTTTTTCATATCGGAATGATTATATACCAAGTCCCTTTTTACGCGAAAGCCCACGACTCATGAAGCCTTTTGGTCGGCCGTCATCGCACGCCTGTATGCATCGGTACAAATGGCCAGGTATTTTTCCAAGTCGGATTGTTCGCCTTCAAAATCAAATTCAGCAGGTATCAATTCCTCTAGGCCTTTTACGAATCGTGAAAGAGATTGGTGTGCGCGAATAAAATCGTTTTCACACGCGGCTTGCCATGCAGTGCCGTCAAAGTCCTGTTTTTTTCTTACCCAAGCCAGATCAGAGAGACGGCAGTCAAGTGTTAGATTATGCGGTGTTAGATAACCGTGAGTATATCCAGATTGATGCATTTTTCCGACAAGCGTTCCCAATTGGTCAGCAAACCAATTCGCATAGTTCAAAAAGCCTTCACTCCGGTCCGAAGTTTCGTATTGGTACATCAGGCGCGCATCCCCCAGTTTTTCCAAGGACTGCGTAGAGTTCGTGTAGTTAAGGATATCGGCCACGCGAGTTTTTGTACCGAAGGCTCGTATCTGAACGACAGGATTAAAATCATCCTTCAGCAAATGTTGTCGCCTTAATTCTTCTATTGGAACAAGGCGAGTCGCATCATTCTCGTAAAGCGGCAATTCCAAGAGGTCAATGATTGCAATTGTCCGTTGTGTCCGTATCCCCTTTTCCGCGAACTCCTCTGAGATCTTGCTGTCAGTTTCCGCCTCCTTGCGACCAAGAAGACCCCAATAAATGTTGTCTTTATTGTCTTTCCGTAATTGCCATTGCTGCACAGCCAAGCAATCCTCATTATGCATCATCGCAGTTTCAGGAGCTAGGTCGGCGTACCCTGCTCCCTTGATATCAATGTCTCGATAGACATTTTTTCGGTCAATATCCATAAAGAAAGACCGCCCAATGTCAGCGCTCCGGCCATGATGAAGCCGAACGCCCAGGTTGACCTTTGATTTCTGGCGGTCGAGGAATAGTGCGAGCTGAGACGATTTCTCCTCCTGAAGACCGAACGGAAGAAGGAGAGGTGGTACCAGGATTTTTGGATTTACCCACCGTACTCGATTTTCTAGGTGTATAGCCGACAATGTTTGTTGGTCAGTGATACCTTTACGCAGAGCGCCAAAGCCCCGTGAGGATCTCTCTGCTCCCGAACCAGGCATTACCTGATTATACGCCTATGAATTGCTTTCCGGCGGCTTTTGGTCGTCCTTGGGCGGTTCTTGCGGCGGCTGTTGCTGCTGGTTCATTGCAGTCCCGATGGCGCTCATGGCCGTCGAGAGCGCTTCAGAAGCGGTCTTGATGGCCGCGGCGTCGCTTCCCGCGCGGGCGGATTTGAGGGCATCAATTTTTTCCTGCACATTCTTCTTGATATCCTCGTTCACTTTTTCGCCGTGCTCCTTGAGCGC
>Ga0209542_10016626_pt1 | contig 12178 bp, 11 predicted proteins | sample RifCSPhighO2_01_FD_184028 | JGI IMG/M metagenome (GOLD analysis project Ga0209542, IMG submission 184028) | Soil microbial communities from Rifle, Colorado - Rifle CSP2_plank highO2_0.1 (SPAdes) (version 2) | ecosystem: Environmental > Terrestrial > Deep subsurface > Rock core/Sediment ...
ACAAGTCCAAATGCCACAGCCGCACGGATTACTCTCTCTGACGGCACCATCAAAGCTCTGCGGGCCTGTCGGGCGGATAATGGCTACGCGTTTGTGCCGTAGATAAAGTTTTCGTATCATTTTGATACGATTTCACCATAAAAAAAGTTGATAATCCGTGCAAATTTTGCTATAATATCGGCATGCTTATTGGTGATTTTGTAAGAAAAAGAAAATCTCTGTTTTGGTCAACAAAAAATTATGACGGTCTCTCAGATGCGGCCGTGGTTGAGGGTGTTTTGAATTACGGCGACATGAACGATGTACGAGAATTGATCTCACTTCTCGGTATACAAGAGGTTGCAAAGATTTTTCGAGAAAACACAAATCGTGCGAGGATTAATTACGATCCCAAGATAGTCAATTATTTTTCTCTATTTTTTAATAAATATGCATAAAGAAATTCTCACACTAGAACAATCCCAACTTCTTAACGTTGTTAAATTGTTTTCTGAAGATTTCGGCTTGGTTGGTGGTACTGCAATCGCACTGCATCTAGGACATCGGGAATCCATTGATTACGATTTGTTTACATTCGAAGAATTTATAAACCAAAAAATCCGAAAGAAAATTTCACGAGCCGCAAAGATTACCACTGTTCTGCGAGACGAAACTGGACAGTTTACACTAGATATAAATGGAGTAAAGTTCACTTTTTTCCAATTTCCCTACAAAATTAATTTTTCCGAATCGTTCGGTGACATCGTTAAGTTGCCGGATCTCTTAACTTTAGCCGCTATGAAAGCATTCGCGCTCGGCCGACGCGCCAAGTGGAAGGATTATGTTGATCTGTATTTCATTCTGAAAGCGAATCACACTGTCTCCGAGATAACGGCAAAAGGAGTGGAAGTGTTCGGTGACGAATTTAATGAGAAGATTTTCAGAACTCAACTCGCATATTTTAAGGACATTGATTACTCCGAACAGGTCGTTTACAAAGAGGGATTTTTAACCGATGACGGAGTCATCAAAAAAGCATTGGTGGACTTCAGTTTGTAATCTCCACAAATACTATCATACTCAACGTCTTTTTCACCCGTAACTCTTCCGGTGCACACATGAGCTTTTTCACTGTGCCCTAAGCGCTTGTACGACCGCGAACGGCTGAGCGTTTATGCCTTAGTTGGGTCGCTCTAAGCGACGCCACTATTTTTCATTTTGACAGTTGCATTTTTTATTTAGCTAGTGCATACTAGCGCCCATGGTAGTACGAATGCGCTCAACAAGGGGACACACCGGCAATCGCCGGGGACACCACGCTCTTACCGAAGTGCGTATTTCAGGCTGTCCTTCCTGCGGTACCCTCCAGCCTCGCCATCGTGTTTGTAGTAATTGTGGAAAGTACCGAGGGCGCACGGTACTCAATCTATCTCTTAAAGCTAGCAAAAAGGATAAGAAACAGAAGGAGAAAGAGACAGCACCGGCAAGGATGTAGGCCCTAGGCCTCTCGTAAGAAACATCATCACAGTTTGGGCTCGCACGTTTCGGTTGGTTCTTGTACAATGTAGTAGAAAATGGCTAATAGGCACCTTTCACGTTCAATAGTATTGCAGACTCTCTTCGAGTGGGATGTCCGAAAGGTCCCCGACGATGCGCTTGCGCCTGTGGTAGAGAGAAATCTCGCCGAGTTCGCTCCCGGACTTGGAGATTCAGATTTTGTTAATTCGCTTCTAAAAACGGTTCTTAGCAAACGAAAGGATTTAGATACCATCATAGAAAAGGCGGCACCCGACTGGCCGCTTGATAAGATTTCAACGGTTGACCGCAATGTCCTGCGCATGGGACTCGCGGAGCTTTTATTCAGTGATAGGAGCGAGGTCCCGGCAAAAGTCGCCATTAACGAGGCGATCGAACTCGCGAAGACCTACGGTGGCGAGAACAGTGGCAAGTTCGTCAACGGTGTTTTAGGCAGCGTGTACAAAGAGCTCGGAGAACCGGGTAAGGACGAGGAATCAAAACGAAAGAAAGACAAAGTCACACTCCAACGCCTCGGAGGCGCGATCGTCTACGCGAGGCACGAGAGTGAGGTGTACGTAGCTCTCGTGCATGACGTCTTTGGGCACTGGACGCTTTCCAAGGGGGGACTTGAGGAGAAAGAAGATGTTGAAAAGGGGACATTGCGCGAGCTTACCCAGGAGCTTGGATTGAAGCATTTGAAAGTAGTTGAAAAGCTGGGTGAAAACCAATATCTCGCTAGCCATCCTGAGAAGGGGAAGCTCTTAAAGCATGTAGATTATTTCCTTGTCGAGTCGAGATTCGAAGATATCAAGCTGGAACAGAAAGGCGGCCTCGATGACGCCCGTTGGTTCAAGCTCGCCGATATTGTCGATCTCAACTTTTACGACGACATCTTGCCAATTATCACCAAGGCGGTTAACATGCTCTTAGGTAAGGAAAAGCCAAAAAAGTCGAAGGATGTCGTTACTAAATAACTGTAGTGGATTAGGAATTGTGAATTATGAATTAGGGTTCACTTAATTCGTAACTCATACTTCATAATTCGCACTATGAATTATGAAAGATTTCAAAGTTTTTGAGAAAGTCGCGAATATCTCGTTTCGCGATAAAGGTTTATTACAGCAAGCGTTCACGCATCGCTCGTATCTCAATGAGCATAGAAACTCGTCGCTCGCGCACAACGAACGGCTTGAGTTTTTAGGTGATGCGGTGTTAGAGCTCATTATCACCGAGCATCTCTACAATACCTACCCGACCTACAATGAGGGGGAGATGACCTCTCTCCGCGCTTCGGTCGTGAATGCCGACACGCTCTCGGATGTTGCATCAAGTCTTTCTATGAATGATTACCTTTTGCTCTCAAAAGGAGAAGCGAAAGACAACGGACGCGCACGTCGCTACATACTCGCTAATACGTTTGAAGCGCTCGTCGGGGCGCTCTTTCTCGACCAAGGGTATCCGGCAGTACGGGATTTTGTCGCGGGGCATATCTTCAAGCTTCTAGAGAGAATCATCAAGGAGGGGCTCTGGATAGATTCCAAGAGTCAATTTCAAGAAGAAGCACAGGAAAGAGCAGGCGTTACACCGGCCTATAAGATCGTACACGAGGAAGGACCGGATCATGACAAGGTGTTCACGGTTGGTGTCTACATCGGAAGCGAAAAAATAGCGGAAGGTTCAGGAAAATCAAAACAAGACGCCGAACAGGCCGCGGCGCGGGAAGGGCTGAAAGCCAAAGGGTGGGATTAAGCGATCTTCTCCCTCGCTTTGTGTTAAGGTTGCTGTTTCATAAGGTAAGAATATAGGGTAAGTTATAGAATAAATACACGTATCCCCAGCGACCGCTGGGAATACGTGTGATGTACTTTTTTCTCAAAAGTCGCGGCTACTCAAGCCCGAATCTCTTTCGTAACATTAGGTCATTCTCAATTCCGTCGGTGATGATGTAAAGGAGATCTTTACCTATTTTGAAATCTACTTTGAGGAGGGTAACAAGGTCTTCGCAATCATACGGATATACCCATGCGCTATCTTGAAGGCGTTCGAACCCTATCATTTGCAGGGTGTTACGGACCTTTTCTCTTGTATACCTTCTTCGCTCGGGGATGTCGAAGATGAGCAGACGCCACTTCTCATCCCAGCGTTTCGGTTTCTTTAATCGATAGTCATGCAGTTCAAGTTGCCGTAGCTTCGCCTCTCCCTTCGGCAACAGACGTAAATATCCTCTCTCATCACGCATCAAGAGACCCGCGTCAAGTAAGCGATCGCGTGAACGGTTTATCAGTTCCTTTCGGCGTTTTCCTCGTATGTCTAGTATGCCTAGTTTCGCAAGTGCCTGAAGAGCATTCGGGGCAAGCAGGGCCATACTCAAAAAACCTGCGGCTGCCACGGTCATGAGTACCGCTCTTTGCATGTCACCCTTTCGCGTTCGTTTTGCGCTCTGTATCTCTAGTTTTCCCATACACGTATTCTAAGCTATAGGAGAGAATCCGTGTAGTTGACTGGGTACTATACCTGTGTATTATGGCAAACAGAAACAGTGACTTGCCTGGTCAGGGATGACATGGGAGGCATTTCCGCTACAACCGCAATCCTGTAAAAAGAAACTATGAGAAGAGGAAATTGTGTTTTTTGTAAGCATCTCGCCCGTGAGATGAGGAAGCCCGACGGTATATTCACGCAATACCCCGAGATTCTGTTCACCGCGCAGTCGCTTCGGGGAGCAATTGTCACTATGGCAACCTGCGGGCGGCTTTTTCCGAATGGTATTCCAGTTGGGGGCGCCCATGAACATGAGCACTACCTCCAGCCGACGACCGTTCAGCTTGAGGCTCTCTGCAGGGCCTTTGCCATCACCGACCGAATCGACGAGTACTTCTTTCTCGGCGAGACAGGCCCTTCTATAACTGTGGAGCTCCGGTTCAACAGGAGCGGCACCGGTCCCAAAGGCTCGCATTTTGTGCTGAAAGCGGGTGTTAGCCGTCATGGCGTCGCTCCATTTCGGTGCACAAAAAATGTCGTGTCGTGATGTTGATACCAAGCCGTTCCGTTTCTCGGGATGGCTTTTTCTTTTTTTTCCTCAAGACGCTATAATTTAGCTATGTATCCTGTTAGAAGCCGCGGAAAGAGAACTTACCATCTGTGTTTACATGATCATGATATATAGAAATCGATTAAAGAATCATATTCAACTAATTTCAAGCAGAAACGGCTGGTCCGTTTCCTGTCACGAACCAAGAATCCTATCGGATTCTGCTACAGGACATGTAGTGTCGCAAGTAGCTATTAGTACTAACTTCTCGCCCCGTGGCATTTCGATGTCTGGAGAAATGCACTGGGGCTTCTAACGGGATGTATCTCAAGTCTCTAGAGCTCTCGGGCTTTAAGTCGTTTGCGAAAAAGACTGAACTCGGTTTCAATACGGCTATAACCTCTATCGTCGGGCCTAATGGCTCCGGAAAGTCCAATGTCGCTGAAGCGTTTCGGTTCGTCCTCGGCGAGCAATCGATAAAATCGCTCCGCGGTAAGCGGAGCGAAGATATGATCTTCAACGGTTCTCGGACGATGGGGCGTATGGCGCGTGCCTCGGTGAAAATGACGCTGGATAACCGTAAGCGCCTCCTCAATATAGACTTTGACGAGGTCACCATCGAGCGTGTGGTTCACCGGGATAACAACAATGACTACCTGATCAACGGCTCGGTGGTGCGGCTAAAAGATATCGTAGAGCTTTTGGCGCAGGCGCACATGGGACCGACGGGGCATCATATCATCTCGCAAGGCGAAGCCGACCGGATACTCAACGCTAACCTCAAAGAGCGACGTTTGATGATTGAGGACGCGCTTGGCCTCAAGATCTATCAATACAAACGGGCCGAGAGCGAAAGGAAGCTTTTGCGTACCCACGAGAACATCGCGCAAGTGGAGAGTCTGCGCCGCGAGCTCGCGCCACATCTGAAATTCTTGAAAAAGCAGGTGGAGAAGGTAGAGAAGGCCAAGGAGCTCCGAAGCGAGCTTGCGGTCCTCTACACCGAGTATCTTTCGCGCGAACACACCTATCTTACCGCCGCGGGAGGTTCTCTTTCTGATGAAGAAAAAGGACCAAAAGAGAAGCTTACTGACCTTGAGCAAGTGCTTGCAAAGGCGAGAAAAACCCTTGAAGGCTCTAAGCGCCGTGACGACAAGAGCGCTCAGGTCCTTGAATTTGAACGTATCCTTCGCGATCTGCGAACGCAGAAGGACGAACTGGTTCGTGATGCCGGACGCATAGAAGGAGAACTTGCTGGTGAGGAGCGCCGTCTCAAGAAACTCCGCGAAATCAGCGACCAAGAGGAACATCGCACCGTGCCTTTCACCGAGGTCAGGGAGTTTGCCAAGGTTTTGGGTCAGGAGCTCTCTAATGTCGAGAAAGGAGAAGATATTTCCAAAGCTTGTTCCATTATCGCGCGCATCAAGTCCCTGCTCGCCGATTTTATCAAGCGTTTCGAGTCCGCGCGCGATGAACGTTCTCTTGGTGAAGTAGAGTCGGAGATAAAGGTCCTGCAGGGACAACGCGCCGAGCTCGATGCACGTCTCGGGGGATTGGAGAAGAGCGAGAAGGAAAGTCAGGCTGCGTATGAACGCCTGCGCGTTGAGCTTGAGAAGGAGAAAGATGAAAGCCGTGAGGCAGAGCGAGACATTTTTCGCATTATGGCAGAGAGTAACGAGATTAGGGCAAAGCTCAATCTTTTGAAGAGTCGTGAAGATACCCTCAAGCTTGAAAAAGAGGAGTATGAGCGCGAGCGTAAGGAAGCGATAGTTTTGGTGGGGGCTGAAGTATTACGTCAGGCGGAGGAGATGCAAAGATCAGAGGAGAGCGAAGAGAGGTCGCTCCAATACGACAGGCGCAGGCACTTGGAAAAGATAAAGATACGACTCGAGGAGATGGGGAGCGGGGAGAGCGAAGAGATGCTCAAAGAGTATCAGGATGCGTCGAATAGAGATTCATTCTTAGAGCGCGAGGTGCTTGATCTAGAGAAGTCTGCCGAGTCGCTCCAGACGCTCATCAAAGAGCTTACCGAGAAGCTTGATTTCGAATTCAAAGAGGGAGTACGCCGTATCAACACGCAATTTGAAGAATTTTTCAAGCTGATGTTTGGAGGAGGTGTCGCATCGCTTGTCGTGGTTCGTCCCGAAAAGCGCAAACGAAGAGATGAAGAAGATATTTTAGCCGAGGGCGAAATGCCGCCTGAAGAAGAGGAAACCGAAGAGGGAATCGAGATACGGGTAAGTTTGCCGCACAAGAAAATCAAAGGGCTTGAGGTGCTCTCTGGAGGTGAGCGAGCGCTGACATCGATTGCGCTTCTCTTCGCGATCTCCCAAGTGAATCCGCCGCCCTTTATTATCCTCGACGAGACCGATGCGGCGCTCGATGAAGCCAATTCAAGAAAATATGGCGATATGATAGACACTCTCTCAAAATATTCCCAGCTGGTCCTCATCACACACAACCGTGAGACAATGTCTCGCGCAGGGGTCTTGTATGGCGTCACGATGGGTAATGACGGTGTTTCCAAGTTGCTCTCCATTCAGTTCGAAGAGGCGATTCGCGTTGCGAAGTAGTTATTTAAAAGAGACACTTTGACATTTGACACTGTTTAATAATTATCCGTACGGATAATTATTAAACATGTGATGAAAAATAAAAAGCAAGGTCGGACCTTGCTTTTTGAGACGTATTCAATTTCCCGCTTTTGTGGTTATGACGGGGCATGGTTCCGACCCGATAATATCGGCAGTCGTTCGGACTGACTCCGGGTTGTCTTTCATTTTTTGGCTTGTCCTGAGGAGATGATTAGGACACTTTTCGTCAAAATTTGCGGCGTACGGCTTGAGTTCAAGCCAAAGGCTAAGCATGTCAAGCGTTTCACTCGTGCCAATTTGAGTGCTACTGCAGAGCAGTTGATCGATCAAGATCTTTTGAGTTGGATCAACAACTATTAGTATTCCGTAGAGTCCACCCTTCGGACCTTTAACGGCGCCAAGTAGGACGCGTAGAGGGTGGGTCTCAAAAGCAATCGCGTATCCCTGTTTAGTGCCGATATTTACCGCGAATACCGAATCTTTCGGGTAATTGGGCCAATTGCGGCCGAACCATTCGAGGATTCTGAGTTGGTGCATAGTTTCAGCCTTTCTGAAACAGAATCTAAATTATATTTAGGATATTGTCAATATATCGTTGAGAAAAAGAAAAAGCAAAGTCGAACCTTGCTTTTTGAATATAAAGCTCTACCTCACTACGAAATATCGTAGTGTTGAATAATTATCCGTATGGATAATTATTCAACTGAAGAGGAAAAAGAAAAAGGCAAGGAGTGAACCTTGCCTTTGACGGGAGTTTGGTCAACGTTGGAGTTTTTTAAAAGAAATTCTCACTGATTTTAAAGCAGTGGTGGATTCGGAAAACGGGACTATCGTTAAAGCGGGCGGGACGAATGATGTCAACGAATGGCTTGCCGCGGAAGGGAAGCGTGGTAAACAAATCTCAAGGACAGAAGAAGGAGGTGATGTTATCGCGGGATTGACTGACGCGCATGAACATCCGATTCTGTACGGCTCATTGGAGCTCATGAAAGCGATATCGGTTGCCGGTTGTACTACCAAAGAAGAAGTCATTGAACGGATAAGAACCGCCGCAAAGAATATTGAAGGAGACAAGCCGCTTGTGGCAGTCGGTATGGATAATTCCAAGGTGCGTGACCTTCTTGGTGGTGATATCGACTATGCCTTTGAGGGACGCGAAGTGCTTGTGATGGATAAATCATTTCATGGCGGGGTAGTTTCGAAACCCATGGCAGCGGAGATCGAGCGACTGGCGCAAACGCGGGAACTTGCGGGTCATTTGAAGAAGGACGGTTCAGTCACGGAAGAGTATGGACTCACAGGTCTTGAAATAGCCCAAGCGCGTTTCTCGATAGATCAGGTTTCGGAAGTCGTGGAACATAAGCTTGACGGATACCTCCGGCAAGGCATCACTGCTGTTCATGACATGATTATCAGCACGCCGTTGGAACTTGAAGCGGCTCTTCTGTTGCGAAAGAAATGGAAAGACGAGCGGGGTATTGAATTTCCTATCACGAAGTTCCATCTTAGGCCCGAGATGATCGAACATTTGGCAGAAAACATGGACGAGCTGGAGAAGCTCAAGCTTATTTCGTGGGAAGAGACGCCGGAACTTATCGGCATGAAGCTTTTGGCTGATGGCAGCTTTGGCTCATATACCGCAAAGATGGGCGAACCCTTTTTGGGAGGCAAGGGAAGTGGCATTTGGTTCGATAAGATCGAGAAGATTAACCGTGCGTTAGAAATAGCGCGCGAGCATGGTATCACTGACGTGGCTATGCATGCTATCGGAGATGAGGGGATTCGCCGCGCCCTTCTGACCGCGAGGAAGTGGCAGGAGATCGCAGCGCACGGAACATCAGCCCCCACCTTTCGTATAGAGCACTTCTCGCTTCCGTTGCCGATGCAAGAGACGGTTGGCGAGGCAAAAAATATGGGAGTCTGGGTGGTACCTCAACCCAATTTCCTTTTGGACTTCGTATACAAAGACAGGTTGGGTGAACGCGTGAAATGGATTTGTCCGCATGGTGAGATCGTCAATCAGGGCGTACCGATGATGCTCGGTACCGACGGAATGCCGGATTCGATGCTGTATGCTATTTATGCGGCAACACATGCAGGAGAGGAACATCAGCGGTTAAGCCTCCCAGAAGCACTTTTTGCCTCCACTATCGCAACGGGGAACTATGAGGGAGCTAATCGTGGAAAACTAGCGGAAGGCCAGCAGGCCGATATCATCGTTGCTGATCCAGTGCTCATAAACAAACTAGCATCTGGTGACCCTGATATCGGATGGAATCCGGCAAAAATCGCAGAGCTTGAGGGCTCGATCCGTTCGGTGTACAAGACAGGGGTCCGTGTTTATGGCAGACCTTAATCTAACCAAGCGACAGCGCTAAAAGGTTGATTTTTCAAGCTAATTTAGGAATTAAAAATACTTGCGAAACATGCAGGTATGTGTTATAATTACTACAGATTTGAAAATTACATACGGCTTTGAACGGGTAAATATGCCGAATAAAGCCAAAGCAGAAAACCAAACGCCGAAAGGCGAATACAGAAAGGCAGAAAGAAATGAAAACAAAACAGATCGGATTGGTGGTCTTTGCACCTGACCTCATGGTTAGTGGGAGAATCGTCTCAAAGGCCACAGGGTCAAGGGACGACACGGCATTCGTCGTAGATACGGAGTCAGGGCTCATCGTCAAAACTGGCAACATTGTTGATGTGGGCGGTTGGGTCATGGCACAGCGTCGCTACAGTGGTCGCGCTGTCGCCGCCGAGCACTTCGGCGGGTTCGTACTTTCCGGTCTCTCTGACGCGCATGAGCACCCGGTGCTCTACGCGTCCCTCTCGATGATGGGTGCAGTCTCTGTCTATGGTGCGAACACGAGCGCTGAGGTCGTCAACAAGCTTGGCGCCGCGTTTCCCGATGATGCGAAAGCGTCGATCATAGGAACGGGACTGAACACCGCTGTTGTCAAAGATCTGTGCACGGATCACCTCGAACAACTGTTTCCAGGACAGGATGTCGTCGTCTACGACGGCTCTTTTCACGGCGCAGTAGTGTCGCGGTCGCTGGGAGCCAAGATCGAGAGCTTGATGAAGTCTCGTCCTAATGCCGCCGGTCATCTCGATAAGAATGGCTGCGCGACCGAGGACTACGGTCTCTCCGGTCTCGAGATTATCGAGGCCGCCTACACGCAGGAAGAGCTCGAGGGTGCCATTGAGGCGAAACTCGACAAGTACCTGCGGCAAGGCATCACGTCTGTGCACGACCTGTGCATGCGTTCTACGAAACAGGTTCTCGCAACGCTAACACTCCGCAAGCGGTGGAAGCAGGAGTGGGGATACGAGTTTCCTATCACGCGCATGTACATGCGGCCCAAGCACATTGCATTTGTTGTCGAGCACTTGAGTGAGCTCGAACGCAGCGGTCTTCTGACCAGCGACGATTTCCGTCGCATGTGTGGTTTGAAGCTCTTTGCTGACGGTTCCTTCGGGTCCTACACGGCAAAACTCTCGAAACCCTACATCAACCGGGACTCCGACGGCGCATGGTTTGACACACCTGAGTACATCCACGATTCACTCGCACTCGCGGCGGAGCACGGTATTACAACTGTTGCAATGCACGCGATTGGTGACGCTGGGGTGAATCAGGCGCTTATTACGGCAAGCGATTGGACTGGGATGGGAAAGGATCGTGGATTCGACCCCGTCTTCCGTATCGAACACTTCGAACTTCCGCTGCCGCTCAAGGAGACTCTCCATGCGGCGCGGGAACTTGGAATAGTTGTGGTGCCGCAGCACAACTTCCTGCTTGATGCGCCCTACCGGGATCGTCTGGGGGATAGAGTGGACTTCATTTGTCCGCATCGCTCCATTCTCGACGCGGGGATTCCCATGATGTCGGGGACGGACGGCATGCCGGATTCGGTCCTCTACGCCATCTACTTGGCAACGCACGCGAATCAGGAATGCCAGCGGTTGACGCTCCAGGAAGCTATCGCGGCCGCCACGGTGGCCGTCGGACGTTTCGAAGGCGACAATCGGGGAACACTTGAAGTTGGGCAGAAGGCGGACGTCATCCTTGCCAACGGCCTTCTCTTCACGATGTCACATGAGGGGGAAGGAGATCCAAATCTCTCATGGAATCCCGCGCACGTCGAGGCACTCGAGCATCAAATCAATCGGGTGTACAAGGGCGGGCAGGAGGTTTACGCGCTTCCTCCGAAATAGGCCGTCTGACTCGATATGTTCTTCAACCACAAAACCCTGTTCGCTACGGCGGACCGGGTTTTTCTTATTATTTCGATATATCGAAATAATAAGAAAACACCTCGGAAGGAATTCCGAGGTGTGACGTGGGCTATCGCTGTACGGCCCGGTAGAAACGACGACTGAACGATGGATTTTCCACGACGCTCCACCGACTGTTTTGAAGCACGTTGGTGGCTATGGGTTGCCATGAAAACAAGTTTACGCTTGCTTCCAAAACAATCCGATTTCCCACATCAGCGAATGTGTCAATTCGTACTCGTCTGTCGATTTCAAGTCCTACCGCGACTCTTAGGGGACTAGGAGCACCGAGCACGGTGATGCGCTCAGTTGCATACAAGTATCGTGACCTTGCTCCATACTGTATTTTTGAGAGGACGCGATAGGTTCCCGGCTGGTGGTCAAGGTTTACCGTCAAGGTTACGGTTCGGTTCCCGACTTGGTTTGCAGTTGTAGTCCCGACAAGCGTGTTGGTGATGAACGCCTCGTTCCCGTTCCATGGATTGGCGTCGGAATCGAGATAGAAGCTTACCGTTGCGTTTGTCTCCAATGCTCCAAAGGCCCACTGGTAATAGAATTGTACGGTAGTGCTTTGTCCCTGTCCGAGACTAAGTGGTCCGGTGATGTTGAGGCGGATGACATTCGGCCAGCTTGAGAGGACCGAGGGGAGTATCTGACGGTTATTGACGGCAGTACCTGCACCCAAGTCCCAACGTTGGTTAAAACCGTCCACGATACGACCACTGTCCGGATGCACCGGTGCTGCTGTATTCATCCGGTTACCCCCACCGATGAGGCT
>Ga0209542_10016627_pt1 | contig 12176 bp, 13 predicted proteins | sample RifCSPhighO2_01_FD_184028 | JGI IMG/M metagenome (GOLD analysis project Ga0209542, IMG submission 184028) | Soil microbial communities from Rifle, Colorado - Rifle CSP2_plank highO2_0.1 (SPAdes) (version 2) | ecosystem: Environmental > Terrestrial > Deep subsurface > Rock core/Sediment ...
ATAATGATTCTTTAGAGCATTATAGAACCAACATATCAATATCCAATACAACTTCGAATAATACAATAGTATCTTATACTTTATTGAATAATGCTTCAAATACAAAATTAACAAACCAGAACTGGACATGTGCAGCAAGAATGACTGATGGGAATGAGCCTAACACTATTTGGGTTAATGATTCAGCTGTAATTATCTCAGGCAATTCCGCCCCAAACAACGCAACCCCATATATATTTGCACAGCCATTTGCAACTGACAACATAATAAGAACAAATTCAAGCTTAAACGCATCTTCATTTGTATCAGATCCTGATGCAGATTCAATGACAGTTACAATAGTCTTCTGGAATGGAACAAAGGAACATTTCAGAACAAACATAACAGGTGTAGCAAATGCAACAAACAGCTCATCAACATTAACGCAGAATGCAACAAATATATTTACAAAAGGAGAGAACTGGACAGCAGCCTTCAGAATAAATGACGGTACTTCATCAAGTGACTGGGTAAATGCAAGCATAAACATAAGCAACACAATACCAGAAAATCCAAACACAACAATATTCCCACAAAGACCGCTAGATAATGAAGGAATAAATTGTACAACTTCTTACATAGATACAAACAATGATGCTGGCATAGTTACTTTAATATTTTACAACAACTCAGTGGAGCACTTCAGAACTAACAGCTCAGCAGCAGGAAACAACACAATAGCTTCTTATAGGTTGCTGTTTAACAACACAAACATATTTACAACAGGAGAAAACTGGACATGTGCAGCAAGAGCAACAGACAACAATGATACATATACATCTTGGGTAAATTCATCTGTATTCATATATTCTTCCCAGGGGCTAACAACAGGAGGAAAAAAAGAACCTGGAAAAGGAAGTTCTTCATCGTCAGGATTCACAGAGAAAACAACATTGCAAAGCATACAATTATTAGCCAAAGGCTATACATATCAATTTAATCAACTAGCTCCTGGATTAAACAAAATAGAATTACAAGACAAATTACTAAGCATAGAGTCCTTGAACATATTCTCAAGCATTTTAATGAATAATGTAGAAATAAAAATAGAGGAATCTGACAAGCTGCCTGAAAAATATAAAAATATCAAGGAATTAAGCAATTCTTACAAGTATATTGATGTAGGAACAAGCAATTTATTAGAATCCTTAATTAGCGAAAGAGAATTTGTTTTTAAATTATCCAGATCAATAGTAAGCAACAAGGAAGTTTCTTTATATGTGCATGAAGGAAACTGGGTTAAATTAAATACTGAAAAGCTGAAAGAAGAGGGTAATTTTGTTTACTACAAAAGCACAAGTCCGCATTTAAGCTTGTTTGCCATAAGAATTTACAAGGAAGAAACGCAAAAAACCAGTACAATAAGTAACCTAGCAGAAACAATAGTTAATACATCAAGGGAACAACTCACAATAAAAGAAAAAGCAGTTTTCTCTTCAATAACAATACTCCTACTGATACTCCTTATATCTTTTGTAATAGCATTGATAAAATCAAGAAAATTCAGAAAAATAATCTTTTATTTCATACTTTTATTGTTAATCGCCTCGCTAATTTACAGTTTCATAAATTATAATATTAATAATCCAGATTTAACTAAAGATTTCACTAAAAAAGAGATAATATCATACTCTATTTTAACAATCTCTTTACTTTTCTTCATTTTATTATACCTTCTCTTTGATATAAGAAAATTCTTTGATATAAGAAATTTAAAACCCAAAGTAAAGAATCTAAAAAATTCCAAAAAAACAAAAGAGAGAAAAAAGAGAATATCAAGAAAGAAAAAATTCCAAAAAAACAAAAAAACAAAAGAGAGAAGAAATGCTTTAAAATTAATCAGCAAACAGAGATTAAAAGCAAAGAGTAGTATTTACAAATAGAAGAAGAATTTAAAATAGAAAGATACTACTGAACAAATTTTTGATGTTCAATACTTATTCTTGAAAAAATTATTTTGGTAGCTTAACGAATTTTGCTGATTCTCGTAATTGATATAAATAAGAATGAAAATATATCAAGGAGAGGTGAAAGCAAATGGTTGGTTTATTTACAAGAGAACAAGCAAGACAGTTCTTAAAAGAGAATAAATGCAAAGATGCTTCAGATATTGGCAAGGCATTAGTAAATCAATTTAAAGATTTATTACAAGAAGCATTAGAAGCTGAATTAGACAATGAGTTAGGTTATTCAAAGTACGACTGGAGAAACAAGGAAATAGATAATTCAAGAAACGGGCATACTAAGAAGACAATTAAGTCTCAGTTCGGCAATATGCAGATTCAAGTTCCAAGAGACATTAATGGAGAATTTGAACCAGTAATAGTAAAAAAACATGAAAGAGTATTGAATAATTCTGTTCAGGATATGATTATTTCCATGTATGCTAAAGGAATGTCAACTAGTGACATTAACAAGCACATGAATAAAATTTATGGGCTGGAGATCTCTAATGAGATGGTCAGCAGGATAACAGACAAAGTATTGCCAGTAGCTAAAGAATGGCAGAACAGACCTTTGAATGAATTTTATGCTATTTTATATTTAGATGGCATAGTCTTTAATGTGATTCAAGACAGCCATATTGCAAAGAAAACAGCTTATGTTATTACAGCAATTAACATTGAAGGCAGCAGGGATGTATTAGGAATTTGGATTGGAGAAGCAGAATCAGCTAAATTCTGGATGAGTATTTTGGTTGACATAAAGAACAGAGGAGTTAATGATATTTTAATTTCATGTGTAGATGGATTAAAAGGATTTGAAGAAGCAATAACCTCTGTATTTCCTAATACAGAAATACAGCAGTGCATAGTCCACCAAATAAGAACAAGCTGCAAGTTTGTCAACTGGAAAGATAGAAAACAATTTTGCAGGGACATGAGATTAATTTACACAGCTCCAAATGAAGAAGCTGGATTATATGCATTAGAGAAATTTGAAGAAATATGGGGCTGCAAATATCAATATGCAATTAAGAGCTGGAAAAATAACTGGAAAAGATTAAGTACGTTTTTCAAATACCCTGATGAAATAAGGAAAATAATTTATACTACAAATGCAATAGAGAATCTTAATAGAAATTTAAGAAAAGTAACTAAGAATAAAAGCTCATTTCCTACTGATGACTCTTTATTCAAGATACTTTACTTGATAATAAGTGATTTATCAGAAAAATGGCAGTCAATCAGGGACTGGAACCAGATGGTTACTCAATTCGGAGTATACTTTGGTGAGCGAGTCACCAAGTATTATCAGTAGGTGTATCAACATGAGTTTCAGCAAAAAATGTTACGCTCTCATCCAAATAAAAAAGATTTGTTAAGCTACCATAACAAAGTAAAAATACTATTTTAAAAACTCTTCGGGAGTCAATATCTTTATTCCTTTATGTTCTTTTAATTTTAATAAATGTCTATCTTTTGTTATTATATATTCTGAATTGCCATCAATTGCACATTCTATTATTTTATTATCATCAGGATCTTCTTTTACTGCATCAACTTTAGAGTTAACTTCTACTATTTCAGATATAGTTCCTATTTTTAGCATTGCTTTCTTCATTTCCAAATTTTTATTTTTTATTTTCTCTTTTATTTCCTCATATTCAAGAACCTGGTTATATTCTTCTAATATTTCTTTAGACAAAACTAAAGTCACTTCCTTATTTTCTGCTTTGTCAATTATTTTCTCAGAATCTCCATGCCAAAATGTAGCTGAAATTAGTATATTAGTATCTACTGTTATTCTTTTCATCTCTTTTGTCTTGCTCTATGAACTATATCAACAACATCTTCTTCTTTAAGACCAACTTTCTTTGCAGCTTCTTTTAATGGCTTTGTGATTTCAGCAAAGGTTTCTGTATTTACCTTTTTAACCATTAAAGTATCCCCAGCTAAAACAAAAAGTATTTTTTGTCCTTCTTTTAAGTGCATTTTTTCTCTAATTTCTGCAGGAATGGCTACTTGTCCCCTCGCACTTATTTTGCCCATTTCAATTAATTCATTCATTTTGTTCACCCATCTTATTAGTAAGATAAATCTTATATATAAGCTTTTTGCTTTATTTATTATCAAGCCCTTTAGAAATCTTTTCAAAAGCTATTGCTCTTGCTTTTTCATATTCTTCTTCTGTAGTTCTTCTTTTAGAAGCTCCTTTTAAATGAGCAATTTCCATCATAGCTTGTTCAAACTTTAATCTTTCATTTTTAGATAATTTAATTTTTGTTTTCATATTTTAGACAATTTTTATATATTTTTCACGATAATTTTTAATATTTTTACCTTGTAATTTTTCAATAAAATCATATATTTTTTTGTTAAATTTCTCAGCTTCCTCAATCATTTCCTTTACTTCCTCTTTAGTAATATGAAAATCTACATAATATTGTTTGTCAACTCTTTCTTTTTTAGCTGAAAGAAGATATTTATTATCAACATTAAAAATTTCCTTTAAAATTATGATTGAACCAGTATGATTTTTACATTTAATTCCTACTTTAAAAAGCAATGATGTTAACAAATGATACATGCTGTAATAAGTTAAAGATACACTTTCTTCTAATTTATATTTTCAAGAAGAATTTTTGCAGATGCTAAATTGCTTTCTGCTTTCTCAACATATGATTTACTAACTATATCACTTGGTTCTACAAGATTTAATTTTCCCTCTATTTTTAAAGTTTTTAAAAAATCAACTGATTTCATAGTATCTTTCAATTCCTTTGATTATTATATGATTTTTTTTAATTTCTCTTATCAAGGAATTATCATTATTATACTTTCCGATTTTAATACTTAATTTTGAATCAATATTCTCAAGTTCTTTTTTTAAATCTTGAGAAGTAGTTTCTATATACACATCTATATCGCTTTCTTTTTTTGGAATTTCTTTTGCATAAGAACCAAATAAAACTGCAAGATGTATTTGTTTATTTTCTTGTATTTTTTCTATTATCCTTCTTAAATTTGGATATTTTATTATTATTTTTATTAATTTATAGCTTTCAGTCATATATATACTTACTTTTGCTTCTATAGTGCCCTTTAAAAAATAAACTTTATTTTTGCCTTCTTCTTTATAATCAACTACATTTAAATCAAAAAGTTCTTTTATTCTTCTAAGAACAGTCATATGATTGGTTTTTAGGTTTTTAGCTAGATTTCTTATGTGGTTTTTCTCTTTTAACAATTCATTAATAACTTCAAACTTATAATCTATAATATGTTCCATATGGAACATAAATGTTACAATACTATTTAAAGCTTTTAATGTTCTAAACTTTTGCGTTTTTTCCAAAATTTAAAATAGGGCTATACTAATAAAGAAATATGAAAAAGATGGTTTTAAATAAAAGAGTAATAAAGCATCTAATCAACTCTATATCTGTGTTTTTATTTTTAGTAGGGATTTTTTTATTAATTGGGTCAGAAGAAAATATAACAGGTAATTTTATTGGTATTACTTTATTTTCTAATTTGAGTAATATTGGAATATTGTTTATTCTTGGCAGTTTAATATTATTTTTAGCAAATGAAAATCTAGAAGATAAAATTTGTGAAGTTGTTGGAATTAATCCAATAGATAAATCAAAGACTTCAAAAAGCAGTTTATATTCAAAGATAAATGAAAGAAATCTAGATGAAATTTTTCAGACATCATTAAGTCATAAATATAAAAAAGAACAGATTATGGGAGCAAAAGCTATTGTATATATGGCTTCTGATGGAAATTATAATGTTGCTTTCTTAACTGAAGCAATTAATACTCATCATAGGCATGCTGCTGCAACTTTGGCTAAATTTATTGAAAATAAATTTTTAGAAGAGTCTGATAAAGAAAAAATAAATAAAAAAGCCGATGCTTTATATGAAGGAAACTCAGACAAATCCTGTGAACTATTAACCCAATGTGCTGGTTTTGAACTTCAATATGATAAAAATTTGAAAAAAATAATTGGAATTCAGCAAGATTCCTGGATTACAAAAGAACAGCAAAGATGTAGTAGAAAACCAAGTCTGCAAGTAGAGGAAGATATGATTATTGAATTGCTTACTCATATTGATCAAAAGCTTTTATCAGAAAAACTGAAAAATCTTGAAGAAGAAGATTTTAAAAAATTATATTCTGGAAAGAAAGTAGCTTAATATTTTTTTCTTTTCAATCTTAAAAATTCTTCTCTTGACTCAATAGGGTCTTTTGTTTGATAAAATTCATTTATTTTATCTCTTATTTCTTTAATTGCTTGGGCTAAATTATAGCTGTACATTTCTAAATATTTTTTCTTTTTTGATGAACCTATTCTTTCTAAGGTACTAATATCAAAAGATTTTAATGTGGAAACTACTCTGAATAAATTATCATCATTTCTAATTTTTCCTTCTATTATAGGTATATCAGCTTTAGAATATTGTAAAAACCAATTGTAAGAATCTTCATTAAGTACAGGCATCCATCTTGTATCAAATGTATCTATAATGTCAGATTTAAATGCTAAATCTTGAGCTTCTTCCAATAAGAAAAAATCTAAATTTCCATTGTCAAAATTTATTCTTGCAAATGTTTTTTCTAACCCATATCTAACGCCTATTGCTCCTGGATTAATTAAATTTAATTCTTCTAAGTTTAATTTTGCTTTATTTTTATCCAAAGAACAAACTTTATCATCTCTAAGAGTGTAAACTCCTTTTTTATGGGTATGACCAAAAAAAGCAAATCTTGTTAAAGGAAAATTTTGTGATATAAATTCTAATTCTCTTTGTATTTGTGTTTCCTCTATTAAACGTTGATTATGTTCTGATAAGCTAGAATGAAATAATAATACATTTCCTAAATCTTTAAATTCAGGTAATTTTCTTATATAACCTAGATTTTCTGGAGATATTTTTGAATCATCAAATATTTTGTCTTCATGATTTCCCTTAACGCAATGTTCAACATTTTCTTTAATAACTTCAATGCATCTGTTGTCAGAAAATTCATCAAATCTATCAACAATATCGCCTAAACAAATAAATCCTTTTTTTCTCATCTTTTTAGTTGCTTCAAAAAATCTTTCTAAATAACTAAAACTTCCCTGTATATCAGAAAATACAATATATTCTCCTAGTAATTTATTTTCAGCCATTTTATTAACTATAATATTATTCAATTTAATTAATTTTTAGATTTCTAGAAGCAAAAAGGAGCTATTTTTTTAATCATATCTTTCGAAAATATAAACTTTCTTCCGCCTCTTGAAATAGGCCAGACATCTTCAGATATTTTTGCTTTCTTCATTATACACAACATGTTTGAATTATGTTCTATTCCTAATGCTTCTTTTAAAACAGATTTTGGAACTTCAGCATTATCTTCAAGAGAAACTTCTAATTGATGTTCTTTGATAACTCCTTTCATTTTTTGATAAATTTTTTCTACTGGGTCTTCACTTAAAACAGGTGTTTGTGGAGTTGTTTTATAACTAGCTTCTGAAATAGTTGGAGTCTGAACTTGATAGCCTTTCAAATAACTTAAATGTGCTTCATATCCTTTGCTTTCTTGTCCTAATTTAATTCTTTGATCTTGCAATGAATTAATTTCTGAACCTAATGAAACAATTTTTTCTTCAACAGATTTAATTTTTCCTGAATATTCTGATACTCTGCTTTCAAGATAATTTTTAGCTACTGAAACTCCAGAACTCAAAATATCATCTTTTTTCAAAATTATCGCAACTTTCTTTTGTTTTTCAAGAGCAGATTCTAACTTTTGTTCTTTAACTAATTGTTCAATATTTTCATTTGTAATTGGACTTGCAAATGAAACAATAGCTTCTTCATCTTTTTTAATTAACTCTAAAACATCAACAGCACCAGTTGCTTGAGCAATTGTTTTTAATGAACTATAACCATCTACAATTTTTTCAATGCTTCCATCAGCATATTTTTCTTCAACTTTATCCTTATTAAATCCAATTGCATTATATAAAGCAATTAAAGCATTGTTATTAATTTGTAATTCTGGTTTTTTAAGTTCTTGAACTAGTTTTACTGGTTCAAGTATTTCTGCTTTTTCAACTTTTATTTCTTCTTTTGTTATTGTTTTTTCTAATTTTTGTTCAAGAACTTCTTTAGGAGCAACAACAATAGGGGCTTCTTTTTTCTTTTTTAATTCAAGTACTTTATTTATTGTTTGTCTTACATAATTTACAATATCTTTTCTTTGCCCTTCTGAAGTTGGAGTATGTTTTTTCCATTTAAATCCTGATCCTAATAAATCTGGATAATTAGTATCACGAGCAATTAAATATGGCTGAGTATTTGATTCCATATCTACTTTAGTAACACGTATAGAGGGATTTCCAAAAAGAGCAGCTGCATTATTATGATTTCTATTATTAACATTAGCCATTTGAAAATTAGCAGAATAAACTAACCCAAAAAATAAATCAAATAAACCAAGATGGCCTGAATCAGAACTCAATAAAAGTACACGATCTTTTTCTTCAGTAAGTCCAAGTGTAGTTGCATAAGCAAAAGATTCTATATCTGTCCCATTTTCTATTCTGCTTTGTTTTCTACCAGCAGAAAGGTCTTTATCTAAATTCTTAAGAACATCTTTTAATTCTTCTTGTATTTGTGTTTGTTCAGGGCTTAATTGTTTAATATTTGGAAATTTAAAAGCTTTAATCTTTTCAACATATGAACGAGCTGAAGCATTGCCATTACTAAAACTTCCTTTAACAGTTTCTATTTCTTTTATTATAAGATCACTTAATTCTTTGACAATTTTGGATGGACTGCAAACTCTTTCATTAGAAGTAACTAAAGTTAAACCATTATAAATATGCCCAAGTCTTTCAAAATGAGCATCTGTTATCTGACCACTTCTTAAATATTGTTCTGTTCTAGGAATTACTGAAGAATCAAATACAGTTGTTTCGGCAGTTCCAACTAACTGATTTATAGTATTAAGCAATCCTGCAAAAGGATTCCTACATTCTAAGCCGTAAATTTTACTCATAGAGTAAAAATTCATTAAAAAGACATATTTAAAGCTTTCTATTTTAGTAACTTATAAGTAATAACGAAGAAAACATTTATAAATCAATCTTATATAAAATCGGTATGCCTGGAATGAATATGGATATGTATATCGGAATCGAGCCTAGACTCGAACAAAGGCTTGAGCAAAGATTAGATCTGCTTATGATTCAGGAAGTAAGAACTAAAGCAGACCAAGAAAATGATAAAAATGCGAAATCGCTTAAGAAATTCAAAGAAAAATTAAAAGAATATAATCCTGATATTTCTGCCAGTGAAGTAGATTTTAAAATTTTAGACAAAGAATTACAAATTCCATTTGAAGCAATAAAAGAAAGAGCTTCTGTTCAAGATTTAATTTCTTTATGTGAAATAGGATTATATGCAAATGAAAGAGGTTATGCAATTGCTGAAACTTTTAATTCAATTTCAACTTGTATTAGTTCTGTAGAGGATAAACTTCAAATTGTTAGATTAGGAAGTTCATTAAAAACAAGAGAACATGATGTTTCTTTAGCTTACAATTCATTAGCTGATATTGTTAAAGATAAGAATTTTGAAGAAGTTATCCCGCTTGCAGTGTTAGAAGCATTTGATTCAAGAGATTTTCCAAGAGAATTTAAAGAACTTTATTCAGAATTAAAACCAACACTTGATACAATCTGTGAAGGTTTTGATTATATTAGGGAACTTGATGAATTGTCTTTAACAGAAAATAATAAATCAATTTCTTTAGGAGCAAAACTTCTTGCTAATCCTGAACGTGTAAAATACCAAGAAATTCCTTTGCCTATTAGATCATATTTAATTTCAAAAATTTCTGAAGAAAAAATGCAGCAAGCAAATCAAATTTTTGGCCAGAAACATTTGCGTAAAAGCACTGATGCAAAACGTAGAATATACAGAGCAGTAGTTTCTTTAGAAAATCATCCACAAGGCCAAGCAGTTCTTGATCATATGTTTGCTAATTTTAAAACTGCAGAAGAAATTGAAGATGTTTCTTCACAACTTGAATTGTTATTGAGAATTGGACACTTTACATATTATTTTGAAGAAACTGACAGCAAAAAATTAATTACTAGAATGAAAAATGAAATTTTCTTAAATGCTTTAAAAAAATTAAATTTAAGTAAAGAAGCAAGAGAAAAACTTAGTACAGATCCAAGCAGATTACTTACTAATAACTTAATTAGCATAATTTCAACTTATTCTGGTATTTTAGATTTTTCATATCATGATGGTCTGCCATTATTAACTGAAGTTACAGAGCATCTTATCAAAGGAGATTTTAAAGAATGGAGATATTCACAAGGGCATTTAGAAAAACAGTTAGGATTTATTGGTAATGCAGTTGATTTATGGAAAGAAAACAAAAGTTCCAGCCATATTATTGGGGATATTTCTGGCATTAGTCCAACAATAAATGTGCTTCATAAAATTGGCAGTGAATTAAAAGAAGAATATAAAACATCACAAAAAGTTGAAGGTACAGAAGAAAGATTAAAAGAAATTGATGCACACATAAATAAAATAGTTATGCAAATAATGCAAAAGACAGCACCCGTTGCAGCAGTAACACAAAAAGATGAACTAGTAAAAGAATATAGTTTACTTGCTGGTATTGTTAAACTTAATTCCGTATCTTCAGAAAATATTCATGGATTAGAAAACGTAATAACATCAGCTATGCGTTCAACAAATCAGGAACAAATGAAAAATTTATTTAAACAGGCTTTAGAAACGATAGCAGAACCTTCAATAAAAAATCTTCACAAAGTAAATGTTACAGAAACAGACGACCCATATAGATTATTTGATGTTGGAAGAACTCCAGTTCAAAGCTGTCAAAGATGGAACGAATCAACAGGATATAATAAATGTCTTTTGGCTTATGTAGCAGATCCTAATAAAAAATTATTCCTTATTCACGACTCATATGGAAGAGTAATTGCAAGATCAATAGTTAGTTTAAGAGAACTTGATAAAAAAACACCAATGTTATTAATTGAAAGGCCTTATTCTACAAGCTGGACTCCTGATTATGGAATTGCTATTATTAGAACAGCAATGGAAAAGGCATCAGAAATAAGCAAAGTTTTGGAAAAAGAAGTTGCTGTTGCATCTTCAGCTCCAGAATATACTAACATTTTCAAAGACATAGCTAAAACCCATAAAGTAAAAGTTTACAAAAAAGGCTATTCTGTAAAATTAGCTCCTAGTATAAATGGTTTTGAATATACAGATACTTTTAGATCAGCAAATGCAGCAGGAATGCACAAAAGCGGGGAAAAAGTTTCAGGACAAATTAGTTATTTATTCGTTGATAAAGAATAATTTTAATAAAAATCGACCAAAAACATTAAAAATATTGAAATATACTAATAAAGTATGAAAAGCGAAACAATAATTATAACAAAAGAAGAGTACGAAAAACTCAAGAAAAAGGCTGAAATAGCAGATGATGCCTTAGTCCAATTAAAATTAAGTCTAGAAGATTTAAAGCACGGAAGGGTAAGTAAATTTTAGTCTTTTATATTTTTTAAATAATTAAGCAGTTCTTGCCTATTATTTACTACAAAATTAATAACATCCTGCTGTTCTCTTTTTGAAGCAAAAGAAACAAATAGAATTTTTTTTAGTTCTTCATCAATTATGAAAAAAAGCCTTTTATTTAGAAACTTCTTTTCTCTAAACCATCCAAATTGAAGAATCTTGCCAGTTGGATTTTCAGCTAATTTAATTTTAGTTTTATCAATCCAATTTTGTTCGTTTTTATCCAAAGAAGCATAAATTTCTTTAAAAGTGTCTGTTGCATAAGTTGAATAAGTCATTAAATTCTCCTCATTTTTTGTGTTGCTTCCATCATTAATTCCTGCATTTGTTTCATCTGGCTTTCAAAAGTTTTAAACTTTTTCTTTGAGACTTTCAGGTAGATATTTTGACATTGCGGCTTGATGCCATTTTAACACAATTTTTTTTGGTTCTTCTGGAGTTGGGTAGAATCCTGAGATTTCTAATTTACCAAAATCATGAGACACAAGTAAAACACCTTTCTTTTCCAATCCACTTAAATGTCTTTTAGATTCTGCGACATTTCTAAATGCTTCATCTAAT
>Ga0209542_10016628_pt1 | contig 12176 bp, 11 predicted proteins | sample RifCSPhighO2_01_FD_184028 | JGI IMG/M metagenome (GOLD analysis project Ga0209542, IMG submission 184028) | Soil microbial communities from Rifle, Colorado - Rifle CSP2_plank highO2_0.1 (SPAdes) (version 2) | ecosystem: Environmental > Terrestrial > Deep subsurface > Rock core/Sediment ...
TATTGCTGCAAAGGCAGATGCCCTGCTGAAAGGCGATTCTTACATAAAGCCGCAGCATGTGAAGGATGTTGCATACGATGTTTTAAGGCACAGGATAATTCTTAACTACACTGGCCAGGCAGAGGGCATAAAAGTTGAAGACATAATCTCAGAGATCCTCTCCAAGGTGCCAATCCCATGAAAAGGCAGATTGTACTGGACCATTCTGCTGGCATAAAGCGGCTTAAGGTTTTGACCAACCGCTTGGTTAACTCGCAGATTATCGGAGGCTACAGGAGCGTTTTTAAAGGCAGGGGTCTTGAATTCACTGACTACAGGCACTACACCCCAAATGATGATGCTTCCATGATAGACTGGAAAGCATCTGTAAGGAGCAAAGAGCTGCTGATAAAGAATTTCTCAGAAGAGCGCAACCTTAATGTCTTTTTCCTTATTGATTTCAGCTCAAGCATGCTCCACACTTCAGAAGAGAAGCTGAAGATAGAATATGCAATTGAGCTCGTTGCAACTTTAAGCTATGCTGTACTGCAGGCCGGAGACAGCGTTAGCTATGCTTTTTTTAATGATAAGATCATACTGCACGAGCCTCCGAATCAGGGCCTGAAGCAGTACTACAAGCTGGCACGCATTCTTATTGACACAAAATATTATGGGGGGAATTATAATCTGGAGGCAGCCCTGAAATTCAGCCTGGCTTTCCTGAAGGAATTCTCAATAGTCATAATAGTATCTGATTTTATAGGCCTTAAAGGTGACTGGAAGAGGTACCTTAAAATGGTCGGTAAGAAATATGATTTAATAGGGGTTATGGTAAGGGACCGGATTGACAAAGAGCTCCCGGATTATGACGGCAAAGTCATCTTGGGTGATGTGTATTCGAATAACAGGATAATAGCTGATATTTCCTCGATTAAAGCTCCTTATGCCAATTACGTCAAAGCCAATGAAAGGGAAATAAAAGGGGCTTTTGTGGATGCAAAAGGGGATTTCCTGGAACTCAGGACAGACCAGCAGTTCATAACGCCATTGGCGGATTTGTTCATGAGCAGGACTAAGAGAATCAGATGAAAAATGGTAGAGATAACATTCGTGAATCCGAGCTACCTCTGGGTGCTGGTAATTGTGCCTTTCATGTCAATAATCCATTTTTTGACATTGAGGCACAGCAAATCGGCAGTCATAAAATTCTCAAACTTCGAGGCCATACAAAGGGTTGCGCGGGGAGACGTATTGGGAGAGCCCTACAAGGGCCTCTTAAGAAACAAAAATATAGGCCTTCTGCTGTTAAGGGCTGTTGTTTACTGCCTGTTAATATTGTCAGTTGCCGGAACCACAGTAGTATACAATACAAATGTAAGCAATTTTGATTATGTCCTTGCTATTGACGCTTCTTCTTCAATGCTTGCCAATGATTTTAGCCCGACCAGATTTGATGCTGCCCGGGAAGCATCAATGGCATTTGTTAGTGTGGTACCTCCGGGAGCCAATATCGGCATAGTGACTTTTGCAAGCACGGCAATAACGGACCTGAAACCAACTTCTGACAGCACAGAGATTCAAAACCTGTTATACAATATAGACGTCCATCAAAGCGGCGGAACTGCGATTGGCGACGCTCTTGTAACATCAACCAACCTGTTCAGCACAAATAAGTCCAAAGCAATAATACTCATCACCGACGGCCAAAACAACGTCGGCACAGACCCGTATACCGCAACAGACTATGCAAAGAAAAATGGAGTCGTAGTCCATTCCATAGGCCTTGCTACAAAGGAAGGGGGCAACATCACAAACCTAAACATAGTATCAAAAATTGACGAAGGGCTTCTGCAGGACATATCGCAAGAGACAGGCGGAAAATTCTTCATGGTTGACAGCCTCGTGTCATTGAATGATGTATTCAAAGAGATTGCGACTGCCACAAAAAAGCCTTTAGCACTGAATGTATCATGGATCCTCCTCATAAGCGCCATCGTGCTGTTGGGCATAGAGTGGATAATGATTAATACAATTTACAAAACAATACCATGATAAATGGAATCTTAGATAAAAAAAGTCCTGGGTAAAAATGCCGAATGAAATAGACAAGCAGAAGCTCCTGTCGCTGATGGAGATTTACAAGAGCCACCTGGAAAAAGAGCTAGGCGCGAAACTGGAGGAGCACCCGCAGAAGCCCACGACAAAAGAATATCAGGAATTCAAGGAAGAATTCCTGCCGAAGCATATGGGCGTGTATGAGAAACTGTGCAACATAAGCGAAAAAATATTGAGAATCAAGCCCGACCAGAAAAAAGCTGCTGTCCTGCAGGAAGCAATAAACATAACGCACCTTAACATAACGCCTGCCGGCGCCGTATCCTTTTCCTTCCTCATGCCGCTGATGGGGGCATTATTTGGGTCGTTGATTGCCTACGCTGTTTTCCAATCAACATTTTTTGTCCTGATCTTCGCTGTTGGGGCGCTTACGCTCATAAAACCGCTTGACAAAGCGCCTGAGTTCATAGCAAATAATTGGCGCCTTAAGGCGAGCAACCAGATGGTGCTGTGCACTTTCTATACAGTGACCTATATGAGGCACACATCCAATCTTGAGAAGGCCATAGAATTTGCATCTGAGCATCTTGCGCCTCCATTATCCCTTGATTTGAAGAAAGTGCTGTGGGATGTTGAAACCCAGAAATACTCTTCTGTAAAGGAATCGCTGGACATGTATCTGGAAACCTGGAAGAAATGGAATCTTGAGTTCATAGAGTCATTTCACCTTATAGAGGGCTCCTTGTATGAAGGTGACGAGTCAAGAAGGCTCAATGCCCTGGACAAGGCTTTGGATGTGATACTTGATGAAACGTATGAAAAGATGCTCCACTACGCCCATAATCTCCAGAATCCGATTACTATGCTGCACATGCTGGGGATAATACTGCCTATTCTGGGCCTGGTAATCCTCCCGCTTGTTGTGAGCTTTATGGAAGGGGTAAAATGGTACCATCTGGCTGTGATATACAACCTGATTTTAACGGTTGTGGTCTACTATCTCGGAAAGAATATACTTTCAAGAAGGCCAACCGGCTATGGAGATACGGACATAGCTGAAGAGAATCCCGAGCTCAAGAAATACAGGAATCTTATAATCAGGATAGGCAAAAGTGAATTGCAGATAACTCCCCTTGTGATAAGTATCACAGTCGGCGTTTTGCTGCTTTTGATTGGATTAAGCCCTATTATAATGCATGCCATTGGGCTGCAGGATTTTGGCTTCGGAGATGATGACCTTACAACTCCCTGCGGCAAGGAAATGTGTTTCCTCGAATACAGGGTGGACAAGAATACGGGTCAGGAGATTGGGCCGTTTGGGCTGGGCGCTGCACTGGCCAGCCTGTTGGTGCCTCTCAGCTTCGGAATCTCTCTCGGGCTCTACTACAAGCTTAAGTCAAAGAACGTCATAAAAATAAGGGAAAAGGCAAAGCAGCTTGAACTTGAGTTTGCTGCGGCGTTGTTCCAGCTCGGAAACCGGCTGGGCGACAACCTTCCGGTGGAAATTGCAGTCGGCAAAGTTGCCAGTGTAATGGAAGGGACTGTTTCCGGAAGCTTTTTTCAGCTCGTCAGCCTCAACATACAAAGGCTGGGTATGGGCATTGAAAAAGCCATATTCGACCCCATGCACGGCGCATTGGCATCATTTCCAAGCAACCTGATAGAAAGCTCTATGAAAGTCCTCACCCAGGCTATCAAAAAAGGGCCGTTGATTGCAGCCCAGGCCCTTACCAACGTCGCAAGGTACATAAAGGAAATACACAAAGTGAATGAAAGGCTCAAGGATTTGATGGCTGACATAATTTCATCGATGAGGTCGCAGATAAAATTCCTGACTCCGGCAATTGCCGGAGTTGTGATCGGAATCACATCGATGATTACTTCAATCCTTGGAAAGCTGAGCCTGCTGCTGCAGAATACTGTTGATACTGGGAGCGAGGCTGCAAGCTCTGCCCAGCTTTTCGAGCTTTTTGGGCAGGGAATCCCGACTTACTATTTTCAGATTGTAGTGGGAATTTATGTCGTGCAGATAACATTTATTCTGACAATAATATCAAACGGTGTGGAGAACGGCTCTGATAAGCTCAACGAAAGGTATCTGCTTGGCAACAATCTTATAAGAAGCACGATACTTTATGTGCTCATATCCGGGGCTGTGATGATATCATTTAATTTAATAGCTGGAAGGATTCTGACTGCCACCCTTGTTGCTTAAGACTGGCAGATTTGTCGTGACTTGGCGTAATTGACTGGTTCTCCCTAAAGAATAAAATGGGGCGGATGGAATTTGAATCCATGACTCCACGGTATCAAACAAGTCATTGCTTTTTACAGCTCACCATACCGTCTTCAGCCGTGTGCTCTTTCCTGAACACAGGCAAGCCTGATTTATACCCAGGCTGAGCTACCGTTCTGGTCCTGCAAGCTAAAGCTTGCAGAATCCCCATAATGCACTCAGCCAGCTATACAAGAGTTAATGTTTTATTTATATGGTTTTCTGTTATGAATTTTAATCTTGCCGTTTTAGCAGAATCTAGTATACTAAAGAATCCTAAAATCCGAGTAAAGAATATTTATTCATGATTTTGATTCTGACAGAAACTGAAAATAATTGAGATTATTTGATTAGTTATGTTTAAATCTCTTCGTCTTCAACATCTTCTATATTCTCTTCTTCAACATCAAGGCTTTCTTCAGTTTCCTGCTTGGGAATATTGCTTAGAATCCCCGGGCTGGAATCCTTGATGTCGGATTTGCCCACAACTTCAAGCTTACCTAATCTCCCGGTGGTCAATTGCATTTCCCCCTGCCATTCATTGACATATCCGTTGGAAAGCTTTACTTTGTCGCCGGCTTTCACCTTATCTATGTCTTCGTTCCACAAGGTGAATTTTATATTGCCAGTCTCATCCGCTGCAACTGCTGTTGCCACTCTTCCTGCCTTGCCAAATTTCTGAAATTCCCTTGCTTCCCCTACTTCGGTAATGCCGACAACAATGTCAACATTGCCCTGCTTTGGCTTTAAGTCTTTTATCTGCATTTTAGGGCAATTTATATTGAGTAATATTTAAATTTATGCCTCTGGAAAGAAGGGTCTGCTGGGCAAGGTATAGTAAAAGATTATTCCACTTTAAACGAAGAAAAAAAAGAAAAAGCAATTAAAAAAATCCGCATGTTGATTGTTATCAGCAATTGCACTGCTCTGGCTGCTCTTTTTTCTTCTTTGCCATTTTTGGCACCTCGCTTGATTTTAGATATTCGCCGGCATATTTTGCCACCTCACATCGATTTATATGCGTTGCGAAAGCACTAGTGGTATCAGAGTTTCCTGTAATATTGAAAGAAAAGGATTACGAGTAAGGGTTTGCAATATGGAAGATAATCACAACATTTAAATAAGCGGCATTTAATCATTGATTCACTGCGCATGCTCGCAATAAATCAATTTGCAGAGAGCGTGCGTGGAATGAATAATTCTACGCAAACAGGGGCAGCTCAATAAAAAATTGGAGTTGTTTTTAAAATTTTAATTTGTTTTGATGTCAAAAACGTTAAATGCGCTATTAAATGGACAAGATTGTTAACAAAAAGTATAAATGCGCAGAACAAGAATAATCGCTAAAGTTCAATGAAAATAGAGAGAGTAATGGAGATATTAATTCCGCTTCGCATATTTAGCGCTCGGCGGCACCATAATCACCCCACCTACTGATTGTAAAAAAACTGGAAATAAAAAACAAACGGAGGGACTAAATGGAACAGAATTTTGAAAAGCCCAAGGAGATCAAAAAGGTTAGTGAAACTATCTGGGAAATTCCAACATCATTCAAGAAAGGAATGCTTGTGCCAGCCAGAATTTATGCAACCAAGAAACTCCTTGACGCAATGGATGCTGGCGTCTTTAATCAGGTAACAAACGTAGCTTGCCTTCCGGGAATCCAAAAGTATGCATTTTGCATGCCTGATGGGCACTGGGGCTATGGGTTTCCAATCGGGGGAGTTGCTGCTTTTGATTCAGAAACAGGAGTAATAAGCCCAGGCGGGATTGGTTTTGACATCAACTGCGGAATGAGGCTTGTTACAACTAACCTAAACTACAAAGAAGTCCAGCCAAAACTAAAAGAGTTAGTTGATAATATGTTCAGGACCGTTCCTTCCGGAGTGGGTGCAAAAGGATTTGTTAAGGCTACAAAGCAGCAGTTTAGGGAAATAATATCTGACGGCTCAAGGTGGTGCGTTGAGAATAACTATGGATGGAAAGAGGATCTGGAAAGGACAGAAGGGTTTGGAAAAATTGAATGGGCTGACCCGGAAAAAGTAAGCCAAAAAGCGCTTGACAGGGGGATAAACCAATTGGGAACATTAGGCTCCGGAAATCACTATCTTGAGATACAGGTTGCAAAGGCAGAAAATATTTTTGACGAAGAGATTGCAAAGAAGTTTGGAATAAACACGCCGGAGCAGGTTGTTGTCATGGTGCACTGCGGCTCAAGGGGGTTTGGGCACCAGATTGGAACTGACTACTTAAGGATTTTTGAAGGCGCAATGAAAGAGCATGGCATACATGTATATGACAGGGAGCTGGCATGCGCCCCTTTTCAGAGCGATGAAGGGCAGGATTATTACAAGGCGATGGCATGCGCTGCAAATATGGCGTTTGCCAACAGGCAGGTTATCCTGCACAGGATAAGGGAAGGCTTCTCAAAAGTGTTCCACACAGACGCGGAAAAGCTCGAGATGCACATGATATATGATGTTGCGCACAACATCGCAAAACTGGAAGAGCATACAATTGATGGAAAAAGGAAGAAGCTCATTGTCCACAGAAAAGGAAGCACAAGGGCATTCCCCCCAAACCATCCTGAGCTTGCCAGCATGTACAAGGAAACCGGGCAGCCGGTCATAATCGGCGGCTCAATGGAAACAGGCTCCTTTTTGCTTGTTGGCACGGAAAAAGCAATGGAAGAGACATTCGGCTCAACAGCCCATGGCTCCGGAAGAACAATGTCCAGGGCTGCCGCAAAGCACCAAGTCAGAGGCGAGCAATTGCAGAAAGACATGGAGCGAAGAGGGATTTATGTAAAGGCAACTTCAATGCCCGGATTGGCGGAAGAAGCGGGCTTTGCATACAAAGATATAAATGATGTGATTGACGCAGTTGCCAAAGCCGGAATCTCGAAGCCCGTTGTAGGCCTGAAGCCTGTGGGAAATATCAAAGGATAATCATGCTAGATCTGCCAAAAACTGAAACATTTATATACTAAAGAATCCAGGCTTACTCATAAAAAAGAGGCTTGGAAAATGCAAAACGACTTTACCGGTATGCCTGCCCCTCCAAAGAGGCGCGAAAGCATCTTAAAGTTCGGGCGCTCTGAGCCGCAGCCTGCTGATTCAGGAGGCATAACGAGTGATATGAATGCCTTAAGCAGGCGCTTGAAGCTTCTTGAGGAAGGGTTTTCAAACTTAAGGAGGTTCTTTCAGGTTACAGAAGGGAATATTCTGGCAAAAAACAAGCATTATTCAGCTGAAATAAAAACTATAAATTCCGATATAATGGAGCTGAGGAAGGAACTGGCCGAGATAAGGGATAAGATGATGCTCGTGATAAGGGAGCTGCAGACGGTTGCCAGAAGGGATGAAGTGAAAGTCCTTGAAAAGTACATCAACCTGTGGAATCCTGTGAAGTTTGTTTCCCACAATGAAGTTCAGGCTATTGTGCAGGAAATTCTTGACAGCAAACGTTCTGATGTTCTTAAGGAAAAGCAGCAATAGAAAGCTTTAAATATGTTTATTAAAAGTAATTGATCAAAAGAGAGGTGCTTTAATGGCTTTCTTCAAGTTGGCAAAAAAAAAGAAAGATGATTCCTTGGATATTCCTGCGCCGGCTCCGGATGTGCAGGAGCCCAGGCACGGTGTTCCGGTTGACCAGGTTCTGATGATGAAACAGCAGGGCTACACAAGCAACCAGATAGTCCAGATGCTGCAAAGCCAGGGCTACAACAATTCAGAAATTTTTGATGCAATAAACAAAGCAGGGCTTACCCAAAATGTTCCGGTGGAACAGCCTGAGGCAGGAATGCCTGAATATGGCCAGTATGAACCTCAGCAGACGTATGAGCAGCCATACCAAAGCTTCCAGCCCCCGAAGGAGATACAGGCGCCTGCATCCATAGATGAAGAAAGAATCCAGGAAGTCGCAGAAGCCATAATCGATGAAAAATGGGATGACCTCGTCAAAGACATCCAGAAAGTAATCGAATGGAAGGAAAGAAGCGAGGACAGGATTGCCAAGGTAGAGCAGCAGATTATTGACCTTAAGATTAACATGGACTCATTGACAAAAAGCATGATGGCAAAGATATCATCCTATGACCAGAACATAGTTGATGTCGGGACAGACATAAAAGCAATGGAAAAGGTATTCCAGAAAGTCCTGCCAAGCCTGACAGAAAGCGTCAACAAGCTTGACCGGATGACAAAAAGCAAGGACCAGCCGCAAAAGAAATAACTCTGCAATACAATTAGTTCTCCTAGGATTTATGCGCAAGCAAGGCTACTGCAAATACAGCCACTGTAAGAATAAGGACTGTGCCCAAGAATTTCGGATGAAACAGCACATTGTAGGTATTTGAAAGATCTCTTATCTGATCCTGTTCCTCATCGTAGTCTTTTCTTAATTCTACGAATATGCCGACAACAACTATAGTAACCAGTATCATTATAATTATTCCTTTAAGGGCGGGAAACGCCTCAACGTTGCCGCCAAGCATTTTTGATACCACATTAAACAGGAGTATAAGCACGAGGATTACAGTAAGAAACGGCGCCACTCTGGAAATGAGCCTTGTACCTGCAGGAGAAGTCAAAACTAAGAGCCCAAGGACCAAGCCGACTATTACGTTCAGAAGTTTGTTGTCTCCTAAGACCTTCGACCAGGAAAGCGTGCCGTAAACGACTATCCATACAAGAAGAAAGACAAAAATGCTATCAAAATACTGCAGACCTGAAACGTCCAGAAACGTTGCCATGAGATTAATATATGGTTAATGGCCGCCGCCCTTGCCAAAAAGCTTGCTGAAATCCATGCCAAGCCGATTCAGCATGGATTTTTCCTCCTTTTCCTTTGAGTCGCTTGTAACCCATGCGATTATAACGCCGAACACCAGCAGCATAATCACTACGGCAATTGCTTCAGTGCCAAAAACGCTTTCCAGAGTATTTCCAAAGTATCCGGACCACCAGCCAGCTGCGCCTCCGAAAATGAGTATTATAGTAATAAGGGAGAAAAACATCACCCATCCCGGCATTGACATGCCAAGGAACACATGCTCCTGGCCGAACACGCCTATAAGCACAAGCAGGAATATGATTGCCACGAGCACTATCGACACCTGGGGCAGTGCATCATTTATGATGACTACAGGATCAGCGTAAGAGGGGAATCTTCCTGTTGCATGAGGCACAACCACAAGAAGGCCGACAACCAAAGCAACAACTACACTGAGGTTTTTCTTCCCATCACCAAGAATCCTAGTCTTTTGCAAAATAGCAAAAATAATCACAAAAATCAGCAAAAACGGGAGAAGGATATCGGTAAGGCCATAATTGTCAAGCGTCCTGACAAATTCCTCAAGCCTGAATGATTGAACAGCCATGTTTACACCTCTTTGAAATGATTATTGATTATTTTATCAGTAGTATATAAATCTTATGAAAATGTCAGTGGCTTCCTCCGGAGCCTTGCGGTTTGGAAGGCTCTTTGACGGCATAAAATACAAATCCCACAATGATTGCAAGGAGCACAATTGAGCCGAATATCTCGTTGCCCCCGGAGCCAGCCATGTCAGTTATTGATTCAAGCCATGTTTTGCCATCCGGGCCCTTCACCGCATTAAGGAAAATGACCACTATGGCAATGAATACTATGATCATAAACACTATCTTCCATCCGCCCTCAAGGTAGACTGCTTCCCCTTCCTTGTAAAATGAGCCGACCAGCAGCAGGAAAAGCACGGACAGGAAAAGCACAACAACTGCCTGTGCAGATACAGTAGTTATAACCTCCACAAGCTGGGAGGATGCCACAACAAGAAAAGCCATGACGAAAGCTGCAATCGCATTCAGGTTCTTTTTAGTGTATTTCTTCCCATCAATCTCATCAGTGCCCAGAACTTTCGTTTTTTCAAATATCGCAAACACGATGGTGAATACAAGCAGGAAAGGCAATACAACATCATACAGCCCTATATCCTTGAAAAAGGTTATTACATCGCTTAATGGGCTGGCCATAAAGTTTTATGTCCAAAATAGGTATTTAAATCTTTCGGAAAACTTTATAAACGAAGTGGAAATCTGAAAGCTCATGATTAACAGGAATGATTTTAGCAGGATAAGAAAGGAGATGCATGCAGCAGATGCAAAACGGGAAGAGGTCATACAGCTGTCAAGGGAGATAATAACATTGTCGAAGCAGATAATTTATGCCGCGCAGCGAAACGATCTTAAAAGCGCAGATTCCGCAATCAAAGACGTCAAAAGCAGGATAGGCAAGCTTAAAAAAATAAAAATAGTCACTGACACAAATATAAGTTCTGTCGCGTTTCAGGAGTATGTAGAGGCAATTGCATTCTGCGAGTTTGTGAAAAACAGGAGAATACCGACTAAATCAGACCTTGATGTAAGCGCCGAGGATTATCTAAGCGGGATTTGTGATTTGACAGGCGAGCTAGTAAGGAAAGCAATCTATGACGTAATTCATAAAAATTTCAATGAAGCTGAAAAAATAAAAGAATTGGTGCATGATATTTATGGAGAATTCTTAAAGCTACATTTGAGAAATGGAGAGCTAAGAAAAAAATCTGATTCTATAAAGTGGAATTTAAAGAAGCTGGAAGAAGTTATGTATGACGTTGCGATGAAAGGAAGGAATTAAAAAATAAATTTCCATCTTGAAAAGAAAAATATGGATACTGGCAAGCGCTTCTTTTTTGAAGATGACATCAAATAAGAAATACGTCGTTATTCTGAGTCTTATTTTGCTGGCCATTGCACTTTAGATTTTTCCAAGGACTGGCTAGAATACAGGTAGGATAATCAACAACAACATTTAAATAATATTCTTCAATCCGATACCCTATGAAACGAACCCACACTTGCGGTGAGCTGGCGGGCAGGGATTCCAATAAAAAAGTGACTTTATGCGGCTGGTGCGCCTCCAGAAGGGACCATGGCGGGGTCATTTTCATTGACTTAAGGGACAGGTATGGGCTGACGCAGGTAGTCTTTGATCCTTCTTTTAACATTGAATCCCACAAGATCGCCGAAAAGCTTGGAAGGGAGGATGTAGTGCGGGTGAATGGCATTGTCAAGAACAGGAAGAAGGGAATGGAAAATCCAAAGATGAAGACTGGCGCAATCGAAGTCTTCATAGAAAAAATCGAGATTTTAAACGAGGCGGGAACTCCTCCGATGGAGATTGATGACCGGGTTGCGACAAGCGAGGACACAAGGCTAAAGTACAGGTACCTTGACTTAAGGAAGCCTGGAATGCAGAATAATATTGCAACAAGGCACAAAATAGTCAAATCTGTAAGAGACTATTTTGACAGCTTGAATTTTCTTGAGATTGAAACTCCGATTCTTGCAAAAAGCACCCCTGAAGGCGCCAGAGATTATCTTGTGCCGTCAAGGATTAATGAGGGAAAATTCTATGCCCTCCCCCAAAGCCCGCAGATTTTCAAGCAGCTGCTCATGGTTTCCGGCTTTGACAGGTACTTCCAGATTGCAAGATGCTTCAGGGACGAGGATTTAAGGGCAGACAGGCAGCCGGAGTTTACGCAGATAGATGTCGAGATGAGCTTTGTTGACGAGGATGACATAATTGAAATCACAGAAGGAATGATAAAGAATATATGGCGCATTGTAATGGACAAAGACATAAAGACCCCTTTCCATAGGATTCCTTACGATGAGGCAGTGAGCAAGTATGGATTGGACAAGCCGGATACGAGGTTTGAGATGCACTTGATCGATGTTACAGAGATTGTAAAAGGCTCTAATTTCGGGGTCTTCACGAAGGCAATAAATCAGAATGGGATTGTCAAATGCATAAACGCAAAAAACTGCGCTTCTTTCAGCAGGAC
>Ga0209542_10016629_pt1 | contig 12174 bp, 15 predicted proteins | sample RifCSPhighO2_01_FD_184028 | JGI IMG/M metagenome (GOLD analysis project Ga0209542, IMG submission 184028) | Soil microbial communities from Rifle, Colorado - Rifle CSP2_plank highO2_0.1 (SPAdes) (version 2) | ecosystem: Environmental > Terrestrial > Deep subsurface > Rock core/Sediment ...
TGTCGGAACTATGCAGAAAAGAATTGTTGATTTTTAAGCGGGTGCTGTTGAACCCCTCGGTGTCTTAAACGCTGAGGGGCTTCAGCCCTCGGTAGTTTACATATAAATAGTTTTATGTGTTTTTTATACTTCTAGATTATCTAGGTAGTATTTGGTGAATGGTGCTAGGTTTTCTGGGAGTGAGGCGAGCGGGAAATACTGGAGATCAGCTATTTTGTTTGGCTCTTTGATTGTAGGGATTCCTTCTACGATTTCTACGAGATATCCTCCAAAAATGCCTTTTAAGATAGTATTTTCGAAGTGCTGATAGTCTCCTAGTTTTCTGATAATTTTGACGGTTACCCCTATTTCTTCCTCAAGCTCTCGGATTACTGCTCTTTCTTCTGTTTCTTCTGGTTCAATTAGACTGCCTGGATTTGACCAGAGATTGTTAAATGTAGAGTTATTCTTTCTTTTTATAAGGAGCACTTCTTTCTCGTGATTTATGATAACTCCACCACATCCTTTTGCAATCATTCTTTACAAAAGGGCGGTTTCTTTATATACTCTATTGTCTATTATTTCAATGATGAATGATGTACTAAGATTCTGTGATTTTGACGTTAATAATGATTTGTATACTATCGGTCAGTATTTTTTGCATCCAGAAGCAATGGCTGAAGTACTGCTTTATCTTGGTTCGCCTAATTTGGAGAAGAAATTGAATGAGTTGGATGAAGTTCAAAAAGTATCTAGAAAAGCTAGGGATTTGACTTTTACGATTTAGAGAATTTAGAAATCTATATATACTCTTTTTGAGAGAGAAAAAGATGTTTCCGGGAATGGGTATTGATCCGAGGAAGATGCAGGGTATGCTTCGACAGATGGGTATAAAGCAAGATGCCGTTGAAGCGGTGCGGGTGGTGATTGAGAAGAGCGATGGGGGGAAGTTGGTTATTGAGAATCCGGATGTACAGAAGATTGATATGAAAGGACAGGTGAGCTGGCAGATTTCGGGAGATGTTCGGGAGGAGGAGGCAGGAGTATCTGCGGATGATGTTGCTTTGGTGGTTGAGAAAACGGGCGCGAGTGAGGAGGATGCGCGAGCAGCGTTGGATGAAAGTAAGGGAGACATTGCTGCTGCTATTGTTGCATTGAGTGCATGATTTCATATAGTGACTTCGGGAAGGTTGACATCCGTGTGGGTAGGATTATTGCTGTTTCTGATTTTTTTGAGGCGAAGAAGCCTTCTGTGGTATTGACTATTGATTTTGGAAGTGAGATGGGATTGAAGAGTTCCTCTGCACAGATTACGAATTATTCTAAAGATGCATTGATTGGGAAACAGATATTGGGGGTTGTTAATCTTCCTCCTAAGAAGGTGGGGTCTTTTGTGTCTGAAGTGTTGGTGCTCGGCGTGTTAGATGGGCTGCGTAAGGTTGTTTTGATTCGACCGGATAAGGAAGTGCCTCTGGGAGAGACATTATTTTGATGAATACTGCTTGGGATTTATCTTTGTTGGGGTTTTCTGAGAGTGATATCGAGAGAGAACTGGAGGAAGTCAGGACGGCGCATGGGACGTTTATTGCTGGGTGGAAGGAGCGAGGGGAATGGCTTGAAGATCCTGTGAACTTGTGTGAAGCGTTAGATGCGTATGCATCGCTTATGGGGAAGTATGGTTATTCGGGGAGAGTAGGGTATTATTATCGTTTGTTGTATTCATTACATCAGGGAGATGCAGTGGTGAAAGGGAAATTGCAGCAGGTGGAAGAGGTTGAGAGAGAGTTACAGAGTAGCCTTTCTTTTTTTTATTTAGGGTTGTCAAAAGTTGCTAGTGAGAAACAGACTTTATTTTTAGCTGACTCTCGGTTGGAGAAGTATAGGTCGTTTCTTGCGAATACATTTGAATGGGGTAAGCATACGTTGTCTGAGAGTGAGGAGAAGATTTTGACGGTGACTGAGGGCGTTCGGCAGGACGCGTGGGAGCGGATGACTGCTGGATTGTTATCTTCACAGAAACGAGTTATTGAGATTGAGGGAAGGGAAGAAGAGAAGAGTTTTTCTGAACTGCTGAATTTGTGTGAAGATGGGGAGAAGGAATTGAGGGATCGGGCTGGGGCGTTGGTGCAAGAGATTCTTGATCGATATAGTGGAGTTGGAGAGGCAGAGCTGAATGCAGTTGTTTTGAATAAGAAGATTAGTGATGAGTTGAGAGGATTTGATAGACCTGATGCTTCACGACATTTGGATGATGCTGTGAGTACGGAGATGGTGGATAGTTTGTTGGAGGCAGTTGAAAAGAGATTTTCGATTGCTCAAAGGTATTATGCTCTCAAGGCACGTTTAATGGGGGTTTCGAAGCTTGCATATTATGAACGGAATTGTAGTTATGGCTCTTTGCCTCTTTATTCGTTTGAGGAAGCTGCGAGGATTGTAAGCACGGTGTTTCGTTCACTTGATGGGGAATTTGGCGATATTTTCGATTCGTTTTTGAGAGGGAAGATTGATGTATTTCCTTATCAGGGAAAAAGGCAAGGGGCATTTTGTACCCATAACGTAAAAGGGCAGCCTGTGTATATATTATTAAATTTTGAGGGTACGTTGCGTGATGCAACAGTGTTGGCGCATGAGGTAGGGCACGGCATTCATGCTGTATTGAAATTACGGGAACAACATGGGCTCGCTATAGATACTCCGAAGTCTACGGCAGAGGTGGCAAGCACTTTTTTTGAGGATTTTGTACATCGAGTGCTTTTAGATGGAGTGAGTGATGAGATGAAGTTGGCGATTTTGATGGATAAGGTGGGTGGGGATGTTGCTACTATTTTTCGGCAGGTTGCTTTTTATAGATTTGAACAGGCACTCCATAGTGCGATTCGGAAGGAAGGATATATATCAGCTGAACGGATAGGGGTGTTGTTTAAAGAAGAGATGTCTCGGTATATGGGTGAGGGCGTGTCGGTAGCTGAGGCTGGGAATTGGTGGTTGTATGTTCCGCATTTTCGTTACTTTTTTTATGTGTATTCATACGCTTCAGGATTGCTTATTTCGAAAGCTTTGCAGGAGAAAGTAAAAGCAGACCCAGCGTTTATACAGCAGTTTAAGGCTTTTTTAACTGCTGGTAGCTCTTTATCTCCTGAACAGTTGTTTTCTGGTATGGGTATTGATGTTTCTAAAGAAGTAACTTGGAATGAAGGACTGGATAGTGTTGAACGAGCAGTAGATGAGTGTATAGTACTGGCGAAAAAACTAAGAAGGATCTAGATCTTTTTTAGTATTGAGAGGTGGTAACTGTTTCTTCTTGTTTGGGAATTTTGATTTGGATTGGAGTTAAAATTGTAGAAAGGTATATATACTGCTTTCTCTTTTGTCCCCAAGTGTCCACGACTGTATTTTATACATTGGGGTGACTGTCTTAATGGAGCGAATTATCAAGGAAAAAATTAGTGCCGATCATCTGTTATATGTTAGTTTGAAGTACACTAAGACGTGTGATGTTATTATTAATTTGCTTCTTCGCTGGAAAATTATGATTGAGATGGGTATGGAATTACTTGTTGAGAAGGCGAAGAAGGAAAAGAAGTGGAAGGTTGTGCCTGATGCTCCCCGAGCTCGCCTTGTCCAGTTGAAGAAATTATACAGTACTGATGAGGTTGTTAGCTCCACTTTTGAACTCTATGAACTATTTAGAGATATAGAAAGCTTGGAAAAGGTGCGAGAAAATGAATTTCGGAAGGGAGTCACCCTTAAAGTTAACTACAAGGGAAATTATATCTCTGTTGACCTTGAAAAATTAAAAGAATATTCGGTGATTTTAGAAAGGTTTATAAGCGCCTTGAAATAATCCTTGTTACTGACTATGGCTACACTTATTACAATTACTTCTGGAAAAGGTGGAGTGGGGAAGACTACCACGGCTATTAATTTAGGGGCTGCTTTGAATTCGTTTGGAAAGGAAGTTATTGTGGTTGATGCGAATCTTTCTACGCCGAACGTGGGGCTGCATTTGGGTGCTCCTATCGTTCCTATTAGTCTCAATCACGTGCTTTCGGGGAAGGCAAAAATAGGGGATGCTATTTATGAACATGAATCGGGGACTAAGATTATTCCTAGTTCTTTGTCAGTTAAGGAGTTACGGAATCTTAACCATGGGAAGTTAAAGGAAGTGGGGAAGAAATTGCGTCGAATGGCCGATTATATTATTTTTGATTCTGCTGCTGGGCTGGGAGATGAGGCTATGGCTGCTTTGGAGAGTGCCGATGAGCTTATCATTGTGACCAACCCTGAGATTCCTGCTGTGACTGATGCGCTTAAGACGAGTAAGGTGATAGAGCAGATGGGTAAACCTATTACGGGTGTTATTGTTACCAGGATGAGGAATAATAAGAGTGAGATGCCTCTTGCTAATATACAAGAAATGCTTGAGTTGCCTATTTTGGGTGTTGTGCCTGAAGATGATAAAATGCAGTCTGCGTTGGTTTTGAAGGATGCTATTTTGCATACACATCCCAAGAGTAAATCATCGCGAGCATATAGAAAGATTGCGGCTAAGATTATAGGGAAAGTAGATTATAAAGATCCGTTGAGCTTTTGGGAACGTTTGTTTGGTTCTAACTAGGTTTTAGGAGGTTATTTTTTCGAGTAATAATGGAATGATGTGTGGGATATTTGTTTGTGGAACACCGATTTTTTCCAGTCCATAAGCAATTTCTCGCAGAAGAGTATTTTTTTCAGAAGAAGGTGTAATGAATATAGTGTAGTTATCTCTGGGGATAATGGTGTCACGATCCGGTGGAAGGACAAATAAATAGCCTCGATTGTCAAGGCGATATCCTTCTAGGATAGATTTTCCTTCATCTATTTTTCTCCCTTCATTGGAAGGGAATTCATACCCATCAGAATATCGTAGTTTCATTGAACGTGGCTTTTCCATTCTTATCTCTCCATTAAGTGCTATCGATTCTGCTTGATGAACAGACATATCTTTATCTCCCGCTTGCACGATGATGCGAGGTCCGAACTTTATTTCTTTAATAATGGGGGAGATTACAGTCATTAGCGTATGTTTGATCCTTCTTTTATGTCTTTTTCAGGAGTGAGGAAGATGATTTGTGATTCGTCTTCTGAGACTGCTGCGAGAATCATACCTTGACTTTCTATGCCTCTGAGGGTTGCGGGTTGGAGATTGGCTACGAAAATGGCTTTTTTGTTTAGTAGAGATTCTTTTTTGTAGTGTTTTTTAAGACCCGCGACTATGGTTCGTGGTGTTGGTTCTCCAAGGTCGACTGAGAGAACGAGGAGTTTTTCAGCATTGGGGTGATCTTCTACTTTCAGAATTTTTCCTACTTTTAATTGCATTTTTGAGAATTCTTCGTAGGAAATCGTTTGAGATGCTTTCGGTATTTGAACTGTTTGCGTTTTTTGTTCTGCTTGTTTCATTTCTATCTTTTTGAATAGGATTTCTGACTTTTTAACTTTTTCTATTTTTAGAGGGAGAGAGAGTTGTTTCCAGGAGAGTTCTACGTTCAATGTCTTTGCTATTTTTTCTGCGGTCTCGGGGAGGAAGGGAGAGATGAGGATTGCGATGTCTTTGAGGGCGTTGGTGAGTTCATAGAGTATTTTTTTGTCTTTGGTTTCCCAGGGTTTTGTTTGTTGGACGAAGGTGTTGCATTGATCAATAAAGGCGAAGAGTTCATTGAGCGCTTTATCTGTTTGATAGTTTTCTAGACTTTCTTGCATTTTTTTTATGAGCTTGTCGGTCTTTAGGGATTTTAAGGGTGTTTTTTGTAGTCCGATTGCTTCTGCTAGCGTTGTGACTCGGGAGATAAGGTTGCCGAGTTTATCCGCCAGTTCGGTGTTATGTCTTTTTATTAGTTCTGCCTCTGAGAAGTCTCCGTCTTCTCCGAAGGGTGTTGCACGCATTACATAATATCTCATACTATCAGATCCATATTTGGAGACTATTTTTATTGGAGAGATAGTGTTGCCTAGCGATTTAGATATTTTTTGGCCTTCAACGGTTAGGAAACCATGATTAAATATTGTTTTTGGAAGTTTTATCCCTGCTGATTTTAACATTGCCGGCCAATAGACTGTATGAAACCAAGCGTTATCTTTTCCTAAAACATGTAAGTCAGCTGGCCAGAATTTTTCTTTTCCCTTTGTTTGCGTAGCTGTATAATAGTTTATAAGCGCATCAAACCAGACGTATGTTACGTGTTTAGGATTTCCTGGAAATGGAATACCCCATTTGAATGAAGTTCTTGAGATAGAGAGATCTTGGAGTTCCTCCTTTATTCTATTGATAATTTCATTTCTTCTTTCAGCAGGAAGGATAAATCTTGGATTTTTTTTGTAATGATCTAAGAGGAATTTTTTATATTTTGAAAGCCTGAAGAAATATGATTCTTCTTTAATCGTTTCAAGTGGTTTCTTATGAATCGGACATTCATTATTTTGAGCATCTTTTTCAGTGTAATATGCTTCGCAACCGACACAATATAACCCTTCATATTTTCCCAAATATATGTCTCCCCCTTTTTGCACTTTTTTTATGAATTCTTGTACAGTTTTTTTATGATCTTCATCGGTTGTTCGAATGAATCGATCATAATTAATATTCAGTGCTTTCCAGGCTTCTTTAAATTTTGGTACAATTGAATCAACAAACTCTTTTGGCCCCTTGTTCGCTTTTTTTGCCGTATCTGCTATTTTCTTTCCATGCTCGTCAGTTCCTGTCAGAAAAAATACTTCTTTTCCTTGAAGGCGGTGCCAGCGAGAGAGAGCGTCTGCTATGATTTTTTGGTAGGCGTGACCTATATGTGGCTCTCCGTTCACATAGTCAATTGCCGTAGTGATATAGTATGTTTTCTGTGTCATATCTTGGAGAAGCGATAATGTTATAAAAAGCTATTCTTTTTATGTGATGATGGGAAAGAGGACGAAAAAAGAAAGGCTACACGTTTTAGGAGGTAAGATTCTTGCACAATCTCGGAAGAAGTCGGAAAGAGGGTTGTTTGATGCAGTAGATGAGCCGTTTGAGATGGATATTTGTAAGCGAGTGGCTGTGGAGCGGGAAGAAATTCCTGATGTGGGTGTTAACCTTGAGTGGGGGACGGGCAGGGAGCCCATTCTTGTTCCTAGTTGTGATGTCTCGGTATGCAATACTGCTGAGAGTTTAGGAGTTCGTTTTGATACTTGTCAGGCGTTTGCTTCTGATCCTGACAACATTTGTTCGGTGTTGGGATTGTATCAGGGGGTGCATCAACTCTCTCAAACGTGGACGCAGCGACATTCGTTTTATGATCCTGTTTCTTCGGTGTTGCAAGCGCTTTCACCTGCTGATGGTTTGCGTTTTGTGTTGGGGGCGGGTGTGCAGGGATTTTTAGGAGCACATTTTACCTTTGGTAGTTTTCTATATCGATTTGGGAAAGAAGCATTTTCGTGGAAGGGGAGTGATTTAGGGGGATTGGTGTATTGGTTGGGGGAGTATGTTAAGGATTTTCCATTGCTTTCCATGCCTTCTTCTTTTTCGAGCAATTTAGGGCGACTACGAGAGTTATCTGTTCCTGACGTGTTGAATGATATAGTGTATCGGCTGCAGAGAGATTGTGGTTTTTCGTATTTGCGTGGAGATAGGGTGAGAGTTGAACCCTTTGGATATGGAAGAGTAAATGGCGAGGTTTTAGTTGATCAGGGTAAACGGTATATGCAATCGGTGCAACGTTTTTTTTGGAAACATCGTTATAAACATCTGGATGCTCCGTTCTAGGTTATGGTGGGGATTTGGGTTTTCGGGCAGGGTCGTTCTTTTTTTATGTAGGAGAGGCAACGGGTGCAATAGAAGAGGTCGAACCAGAGTTCGTCGATTTCTATGGGTGCTTTGAATTGCCAGTGGTGCTCGCAGGTTTTTTCCATTTGTTAGTTGAAGAGAAAAGTAGTATTTATTTTTTGTGGCGGGGTAAGGTTTAAAAAGCGCTTTTTGTAGAGATGGGGATGGCACAGAGTATGTATCATTATATGGGTGAAGCGTGGAAGCAGCCTGACAAGGAAGTTATGAAGACGCGTCTTGTTCAGTGGCGGGCGGGTAATTCGTTTACGGTGGTGGATAAGCCACTGCGGATTGATAAGGCGCGAGCTCTTGGTTATAAGGCAAAGAAGGGATTTGTGGTTGTTAGAGTTAGACTGTTGAGGGGTGGGAGACAGCGGTCGCGGCATACGCATGGCAGAAAGAGCAGGAAGCAGCACGTTCGCAAGATTTTGAAAATGAATTATCGATGGGTGGCTGAGCAACGAGCTGAGAAACGATTTGGTAATTTGGTAGTGTTGAATTCGTATCCTATTGGTAAGGATGGAAAGAACAATTTCTTTGAGGTTATTATGGTAGATCCACATAAACCCGAAATTATGAATGATAAGGATATTAATTGGATTTGTGTGCCTGGGAATCAGAAGAGGGCTATCAGGGGTTTGACTTCAGCGGCTAAGAAATCAAGAGGTATGAGAAGCAAGAGTCATAGTATGAAGGTTAGGCCGAGTTTGAGATCATGGGATAGACGGGGTAAGTAAAGGTTTAGACTCATTAAGATAAATCGTACGATACTTTCTCGGTTGTCGTTTTTTTCCCTAATCAGTAAGGTCTTTTACAAAGAGAGAATGTCTGCCTGGTACTGAGTGAATATACCTTGCTAGTACCTCATCTGGACATCCATATATCATTATCATCCGATTAATGTTCGTTTCACTATGACTTGTTATGATTCTTTGCCCCTCGTTAAATCCTTTAACTCTTCTCAAGAACGTTTCATCATGAACTTTTTCAGTTGTAGTAGTTACTATCTCTGCATGACCTACAATCTCATCAAATCGTAAATGTGCTATGTAAAGATTTGGAGTATTAGAGCTATTAGTAAAATTTTTAAGTTTAATAAACTCATCTTCGTTTACAGGTTTTAATGATTGGTAGTCTGGGATTATCGTTTTAAACCATTTATTTAATTCAGAAACCGAATATATCCCTACTTTTGGGGTTACAACATACTTAACTGTTTGCGGATGGTATGGAGAAAAATATGGTTCTTCTGATTCAAGGAATACCATGTTAGAATGCTCTTGAAAGGAAGTAGTTATCGCTTCTAGTTTGCTCATATGTCTACTTTGGGATTTGATCGGTATATAAACATGCTTATTGTTGAAATTATATTATCTAAAAGTAAGATTCATTGATTTCTTTTTCCCAGAATAAAAAGTATAAAAAATAAAGAGATTGTCTAGATTACTCGCGACTGACAATCTCTAATTGTCAAATTTAAAAAATTAAAATTTGAAAATAAAAAAATAAAATGTGTTTGTTTAAGCGGTGATTTTCTCAGCAATTGTGCCTGTTGATGTTAAATCAACTGCGCTGCCAGCCTTTCTATACACGATTGTGACATCGCCTTTGAAGGTTTGACCTGCTGTCAGCGTTCCTGCTCCACAGTCAACTGTTTTTGAAATAGTTTGACCTGCAGTAATTGCTGTCGGTGTTGCTTCAGCTCCACAACCCGCTATATTGACGTTTTGGATCGTGTAATCTTCACCACCATTATTTCTGAGTTCCATTACTACTCCTGAGCTTCCTGCTCCTGTGTCTGCTTGGACGTTCCATGCAACGACATAGAAGGGAGGATTAACGACTGCAGAACCTGTAATATATTTACCTGGGCTGAAGACGCCGAAATAGGCAAGAACTCCAATAGCAATAATTGCTGCCAGAATTGCCCATCCATAGGTCATCAAAAATTCAATAGCTGCTTGACCTTTTTTTGCCATAGTGTACCTCCTTTTCCTTGATACAGTGTATACTTGGAGGCAGTATATAAAGATTTGCGTGGCAAATCTTTAATCTCCACTTGTGACATATTACTCTAGGTTATTAGGTGGAAGTCAGTTTATCGTTAGCCCCTCTACCTGATACGTTGAGAGATGAGCATCATCGACTTTAGCCCAGGAAGGGAGAGATTGAATTTGGTGGGCTGTGGGGTTTGAGGATGAGAAGTAGATATGATCAATGATTGCTTTGTCTAGTACCGATGCTTCTTGTTGGGAGAATTTTTGGAGATTGACGAGGGATTCTATGCCGTTTGGATTGGGGGTCGTTTTTCCTTCTAGACGATCTATGAAGCTAGGTGCGTCTGAGGATGCAAGATAGTAGGAATTAATGATATGGTCGTTGAGATTTGAGATATTGTTGTCTGAGACAAAGGCAGTGTAGGGTGTGCGTGTTATGTTATTAGTGATTTTTCCTTGGGTTTTTATGACATAGAGTGGGTCTTCAAAGTGTTCTATATCGATATAGGAGCTGATTGTTTCTTGTGTGTACCAGAATGCGTTTTTAGCGTTATCTGAGAGATTGAAGGAGATTGATAGAGAGATATTGAGGTGCCAGGGATCAGATTGGGAAATAGTGAACACGGGGCTTTGAAGTTGTAACTGGGCGTTCTGCTTTTGAGCTAAGAGATTGAGGGAAGAGGTTATTTCTGAGAAGGTTATACCTTGCATGAGTTCTTCGGGATTGTTATTGAGTGTGCCGTTAAGGAAAAGTTCTTCAGCAGCTAACTCGACTGATGAGATTGGTGTTCCTGTTTGGACAATTTTTTTTTCTAGAATAAAGATTGTTCTATATCCTGCGATGTATATATTTCTTTCCATGTCTTTTTTTAGAGATTTGGAGAGGCTGTCGAGCGTTTCTACTCTTTTTTTTGTTGTTTTTTCTGCATCTGGAGAACGAAGAGTAAATGAGAGAAAAAACAGAGTTAGAACGATGAGTACGATACTTGTGAAAATAAATGCTTTTTTGTTCATCGCCATACTCTTACTTGTACCTCGGTAGACCAGGAAAAGGGGATTCCTTTTATTTGGCTTGTGGTGAATTCAATGTCTGATGGACTGATGTCTACTTCTACTTTTTGATCACTATCGATATCTAGTTGCGATAGCAGATTGAATACTGCTGTTTGCATTGCGTCATTTGGTTCGTAGGTTATCGCTTCTGAGGTATATGAGCAACTGTCGGTACCTTGGTAGTTTTCAGGAATATTTATTGTGCTGTTTTTGCCGTTTGATAGTTCAATGTACCACGTGCAACCTGCGGCGGTTTCACGTATAGGTGAATAGGATGAGATGTTTTTTATCAGTTGGTAGAGTATCTTATTATGTTCTGATCCTTCAGATATGTTATTTATACTCGCCCCAGTGAATAGATTTATTTGGTTTATTTTTTGTATTGACTCTAGAGGGAGTTGTACTGAAAATGGATCTCCTAATTCTACGAACGGGGTGTTGAACGTATTGAGATTAAATGTAGTTATATTGTTTACTTCTATTTTTGCAGTCCATTTACTGCCTGAATATGAAGTGACCAGTGCGTCAAATAGCGTTGCGTTTTCTGGTATTATTAATTCTCCTGTTGTAGTGTTTGTAAATCTTTTCTCTAGGCTGATTATAGTGCCGTACGGTGTTTGTGCAGTGGAATCCACTTCAATGTACGAATCTGAGAATAGTTCAGATTGTATTTTTCCGATGGTGCTGGTTGATTGTTCTATAAATGCAATTCGTAGGATATCTTCTGATATCTTCTGATATATTTTTTCTAATTCAGAGGCGTTACTACTTGAGAAAAATTCACCGTGTCCACATTGTGCAATGGCAGTCATTGTTCTGTTTGCCATTTGGCACGTACCTAGTGGTCCAAATCCGACAGCGTAGTTGATCGCGCTTAGGTTAGTATATGCTCTGCATGAGCTGAAATTTGCATTGAGAAGTCCTCCTTCACAGTTATTTGTTGCACACTGATCTTGTCCTCCATATCCGCATTGACCTCCCAACCATAGGGCTTCATCGTTTGAAGGATATCCTGTTCTGATACCATCAAATTTATTGGAGGATGAACAGGTGTGCGTTGGTATTCCATCTGACATAGTGATGATGAACTTTTTTCGTGTTGAGCTGTTGCTTTGTTCTGCGAGAATTTTGTATGCAGAATTTATGGCTGCGCATATAGGTGTTCCGCCTATCGGGGAAAATTCAGTGTATTGGTCTACGTAGGATTTAAGGGCGGTAGCGTTATTGGTTAGGAAGTCGGTTCTGTTTACTCTTCCTTTGTTGGGGCTACTAGCATCTCCAAAAAATCCTACGATTGCTATCCTGTTACCTGTT
>Ga0209542_10016631_pt1 | contig 12173 bp, 13 predicted proteins | sample RifCSPhighO2_01_FD_184028 | JGI IMG/M metagenome (GOLD analysis project Ga0209542, IMG submission 184028) | Soil microbial communities from Rifle, Colorado - Rifle CSP2_plank highO2_0.1 (SPAdes) (version 2) | ecosystem: Environmental > Terrestrial > Deep subsurface > Rock core/Sediment ...
TAATTTATAATAAATATCCATCTAAAATATTTCCCGGGGATACTATGACTTATTCTGTCGGAGCTTTGATTGCTATTGTTGCTATTTTAGGCAATATTGAGAAATTTGCTTTGTTTTTATTTATACCTTACTTTTTAGAGTTTATTTTAAAAGCTAGAGGAAAGTTTAAGAAAGAAAGCTTTGCTGCTATTCAAGAGGACGGCTCTTTGAAATTGAAAGACGGAATTTACGGCTTGGAACATTTAACTATTAAGTTTTTAAGTAAGATTAAGAAGAAAGTTTATGAGAAGGATGTTGTTTATACTTTATACGGTTTTGAAATTATACTGGCTGTAATGGCCCTGACATTATTATGAAGTAGTTTTAGTTGGTTATGAACCGAAAAGAATATATATCAGTATTCACTAAAAATGAATAACTATTCGATAAAAATGAATATAACAAAACATACATTAAAAATAATAGAATTTTTATTAAGAAATATTTATGAAACAGGCTTTAATGTAAACCAAATAGCAAAACAACTTGAAATAAGCGCTGGCGGCGCGCATAAAATTATGCAGGAATTGAAATCAATGGAAATTGTTAAAATTATAGATTTAAAGACAGCTATTTATTACCGTTTGAATTTGCACAATCCTGATGCTATAGATATATGCAAGTTAATTTTAAGGGGAAATAAAAAAACTATAAGCCCTATAGCCAAGGTTTATGCCGGAGAAATAGAAAAGTTTAAACCATCAGAATTAATCATTTTATTCGGTTCTATCCTCGCTAAAAAAGAATTTAATGATGTGGATGCATTGTTTATCACGGATAAAGTTAAAGGAGTAAATAAATTTTGCAATGAAATTTCAAAAATAAGAACAAAACCGATAAATCCTTTAATAATGACATTTGATGATTTTGTTAATAATATTAAAAAGAAAAACAAAGTTATATTGGAAATAATAAACAAAGGGATTGTAATAAAAGGCGAATCTACTTATATGGAGGCTTTGAAAAATGCAGAAAGTTGAGAGAAAATTTGACGATTGTTTTAGGAAGAAATTAGTATTTAAAACCGATTTGAACGGCGATGAAGTTGATGCGCATATTGAAAAAGCAAAACATTACTTAAAGGCAATGGATTATAATATTAAAGGCGGATTTGCTGATATTGGCGTGTCTAACGCTTTTTATGCAATGTACCATTCTTTGCTTGCTTTATTGTCAAAATTAGGTTATGCCGCAAGAAACCAAGAATGCGCTATAAATGCCATCCAACACTTTATAGAAACTAAAAAAATAGGCTTGGACATGAAATATATTGATTTGATAAGAAGAACCAGCGAAAATAAGCCTAAAGACGCAAAGATGCTAAGAGAAGAATTGCAATACGGCACTGAAACATCTGTAGACAAAAAAATTTTAGATAATTTAAAAAGCAATGCAATAGAGTTTGTAGAAGCCATTGAAACCTTGTTAAAAAAATGAAAGTATCAATTATAATACCCTTTAAGAATCTTGATAAGATGGTTGAGGAATGCGTTGGCAAATGCTTGAAGCTAGATTATAAAAATTTTGAGATTATTTTATTGCCTGATGAAAATATTAAATTTAAGAACGTTAAAGTGATCCCTACAGGGAATGTCAAACCTTCTGTCAAGAGAAATATTGGTGTTTCTAAAGCCAAAGGAGAGATAATTGCTTTTATTGATTCTGATGCTTATCCTGAAAAAGACTGGCTTAAAAAAGCTGTTAAGTATTTTGATGATGAAAATATTGGCATTGTTGGCGGGCCTAATTTAACACCTGAAGAAGATTCCGAACTGCAGAAAGCCAGCGGGGAGATATTAAGCTCTTCTATTATGGTTGGAAAATTTTCACAAAGGTATAAGAAGAAAAAAGAAGGGAATGTTAAAGAATTACCGTCTTGTAATTTATTTATTAGAAAGAAATTATTTGAAAAAATGGGGGGATTTGATGTTAATTTATTGACTGCTGAGGATGCCAAATTATGCTTTATGGCTAATAATTTAGGGAAAAAGGTTTATTATGCTCCTAATGTTTTTGTTTACCACCATAGAAGGCCTTTGTTCAAGAAGCATTTGAAACAATTATTTATTTATGGGAGAGACAAGGCTGTTTTATTAAAGAAAGGGGTTGGCTGGAGTGTTTATTACTTTATACCCAGCTTGTTTGTTTTATATGTTATATCTGGATTTATTTTATCTTTGGTATTTGGGTTGTTTAATTTTTATATTTATAGTTTATTGCTCTATTTGTTGGTTATGATGTCGGCTTCATTATCTATCAGTTTTAGAAGATTTTATTTGATTTTTATCGGGGGAATATTGACGCATTTTGCTTATGGTTTGGGATTTTTGAGGGGACTGGTTAGAAAGAGTTAAATTTAAAAATAGAGATTTAATTTAAGTAATTACAAGATAACTTATTTAAACTTTTTGTACATATAAATATAAGTATTTTTGGCATTATTATATTTTCGTTTTTGCATGTATCACACTCTACTTTTATCTCTAAATTTAGAGTAAATAACAATTGATCATATTCTAATAAATTTACAGGTTCGCTTAGTTTTTTCATAAATTCTCCTATTAAATTATCATAATTTATACTTATATTAAAATTTTCTATATTCCCATCTAAATAACCTATTGAATAAGCTTCTATTTTTTTATCTGAAGTAATTTCTTTATAAAATATTTTTATGTTTGTTGCCATTCAATATAGCTCATGAAGAAGGAAATATTTTCTGGGCTACAGATTATGATGCAGGCAAAATCTATAAATTAAACGTAACAAATGAGAATATTGCAAATGGCACAATAATAACAGATACTATAAATGCACCAGATGGCGTGGGCATTACCGGGATAGCAGTAGATGGCGATTATCTATGGGTTGCTCATTGCGATAACGGCGGGCAGGGCACTAATGGCTCAATATACAGATTGGATAAATCTGGCAATGTGATTGAATCATTTTTATCACCAAAAGGATGCGTTTACGGCTTAGCTTATGACGGGACTTATTTATGGGCTGACGAATGGAATGGCTCATTGATTTACAAATTAGGGGTTAACCACAAGCCTATTTTAGATCCTATTCAGAATATTACTATAAATGAAGGGAATTTATTTGACATAAATCCTTTATTAAATTCTAACGACCTTGATGGCGATTCAGTAAATATATCAGTCAACAATATTGCTTTAGATTCAAATGGCCAATGGCAGACAGATTATAATTCTGCTGGCGATTATATTATAAATGTGGTAGCTAGCGATGGGGTTTTAGAAGATTCAGAAACATTTAATTTAAAAGTTTTGAATGTAAACCAACCGTCAGTATTAAATACAATACAAAACATTACTGCAACAGAAGGAGATTTAGTAACAATAACCTCAACAGCCACAGATCCAGATAACGATACTTTAACTTACACTTATTCAGTGCCTTTAAACTCAAACGGCCAGTGGCAAACAAGCATTGGAAATATAGGAATTTATAATGCAACTGTAACGGTTTCAGATGGAACAGATTCTGTTTCGCAAAATGTTACAATAACAGTAAATGCTATACTCCCACCTGTATCTAGCCCTGCTCCAAGCGGTGGTTCTGGAGGTGGTGGTCCAAGCGGAGGCAGTGGAGGAAGCACAATAACCAATCTTGGGGAGCTGCAAAGCTTAAAAGAAATTGAGACAAGAGTAGGTGCTGAAATCAAATTTAAAATAGGAGATACTGATTATTCTTTTAAGGTTGTTAGCGCTACAAAAGACTCATTAACTATAATGTTAGATGGGGTTAGTTATACAATAAAAGTAGGGGAAGCATTTACAATGCCATTAGCAAACACACAGAATAAAGATGTTGCATTCACATTTAATAATTTAGACTTTGGAGATATAAGCTTAAGCTTGGAAGCTGTTGAAGGGAGAAAGCGAAACAGAAACTAAAAAAGAATCAAGCAGTACCAACAGCCAAAGCAGTTCAGGAAGTTCAGAGCCAAAAACTAAAACTTCATCTGGAATGAGTGGCATAACTGGAAGTGCTGTAAAAGAAAATAATGCAAATAATGCAGTTGTTGAAAAGGTTAAAGAAGTTGCCAATAGCATTAAAGAAACTATGGTTTCAATAGGGCACAATATCAAGGAATTTGTCAAGAATTTATTGGGTTTGAAATAGAAAAATATATAAATGGCAATATAACATTAGGTGTATGGTGTGTTTTACGGATGAAAAGTTTAGCAATATTTCTAAATTTATAGAATGGAGAAAATACTATGGCTGCTGAAATGCAAACGCTTCAATTGATTAATTCAATAGAGAAAGATTTAGAATGGTTCAGCTTAAATTACAAGAATTTAATAAAAAAATTTGATGAAAAATTTATCGCGATAAAAGACGAAAATATAGTGGCTGAAGGGGATACATTTGAAGAAGTAATCAATAAAATAGAGGCTAAAAATTTAGACCCAACTAATGTGCTGGTTAAATTTGTGTCTAAAATCAAAAGAATTCTTTAATAATGAAAATACCTTTACATTTTTCACAAGTTGAAGGAAGAATATGGATACCCTGCACTTTAATGTCATCTCGCTATAGATTGGGGCTTTCTTCAATTACATTTGTGGTAGACACAGGAAGCACGGACACAATAATAAGCCCAGCAGATGCTTTCAGGTTACATTTGCCGATTAACAGCCTGAAAAACCAGGAAGAGGAACCTTATGTTGTGATAGGCGGAAATAAATTTAAAAGAAAAAAGGCTGTCGGCATTACTTTAATGTTTAGGGATGATAAAGGAAACGCTAAACAGTTTATTTATGACCCAACTATTATTGAATCTACAAAACAAGACCAAGACAGCTTAAAATTAGCTTATTCTTTGCCTTCTTTGTTAGGCGTAGACTTTTTGCTGAAGAATAAACTTTCACTACATTTTATCCCCCATAAAGAAACGGTTTATTTGGAATCAGAAGATGTGTAATAAAAACAAGAAGCTGGATAATACGGAAAAAACAAGCAACAGCAGAAATATTAGAAGATACAAACCTGAAATTATTAAATCAGAAGAAGGAAAAGAAATAAACCAGAATATTAAGGATTTGGTTTTAATGCGTTTAGAAACTATGCCAAAGACAATAAAGATAGTGCTCGGCTTTGACAAAGAGTTAAATAGAGAAGATTTAATAAACCACGTTAAAAAAGAAGACAAATTAGGCAAGTTAATAATTGAAATGCAATTAAAATATTTAAGGTCATTAAAGACCAATGCATAATTATGGTTAATAAAAAATTATAAATTTATTTATACTACATAAAACAATGTATTCAAATATTTGTAGTGGCAAGTTATATAATAAATTAGGTTCATAACATTTATAAATGGTTTTTCATCAAAATTTTGATGAACAATATTAAATATATTGGGCTAAAATTAAAAGAAAAATTAATCCCAACATGGTTCAAAAATATTATCGAACCAGATTTTGGTTTAGTAAATAAAAGGATAAAAGAATTTTCAAAAACTTTAAAACCTGGTTCTTCAATATTAGATGCTGGTGCAGGTCATAGTCCTTATAAAAAATACTTCTCTCACTGCAATTATGTTGCAGCAGATTTTGTGGAACATGATAAAAAAGGAGATAATTTTCAAATAAATATAATATGTGATTTAGAAAAACTTCCTTTTAAAAATAATACTTTTGATGCAATAATCAATACATGGGTTATAGAACATATCCCGAATCCAGAAAAAATGTTAAATGAATTAAAAAGAGTTTTAAAACCAAATGGAAAAATATTTATCACAATCCCACAAGGATATATGATCCACCAAGAGCCATATAATTTTTTTTATTTCACAGAATATGGGATTAAGATATTACTTGAAAAAACTAAATTAAGACTTAATTATATGGAAAGGATAGGGGTTATTTCTGGTTTATAGGATCCAGATTAGCTCATTCTACTTTAATTTATTTTCAATATATGAAAAATATTTTTAAGATTCTTTTACTTCCATTTTTGATAATACATATTTTAATCTTCAATATTTTGCTCCCTTTTATTTTGTATTTCCTGGATTTTTTAGATAAAGAAAAAAGATTTAATTTAGGTTATATTTGTATTTTAAGTAAATAGTAAAATAAAATTATAAAAATTTTCATGTAATAATTACTTTAAGAAATGTAATAAATTTAATAAAGTAAAAGTAATTCTTATAGATGTTAAGCCATTTGTAAAAGAAATTTAGATATTTTTTTAAGTAAAGGAATGGATTATATTTTATATTGATTCTGATAGGATTATACACACATAAAACATAATATTGGATAGGAATATCTATTTTTTAAAGTTCACAACATTTATAAATAGTTTTTCTTGAAAATTTTGATGAATAAATCTGATTTTAAGGTTTTAATAGGCTATCCCCCTATCAAGTCTAAGAAGGGAATTCCGCTGCTAAGTCAGAACAGGCAGTTCCAGTATTTTAACAATCCTACTTTTATTTTTCCAGTAGTTTTAGGCACTGCAGCAACTATGCTAAAGAAAGAAGGATATAATATTTTATGGAGGGACTTTATTGCTGAAGGATTAAAAGAAGATTTTTTCTTTGAATATATTGAAATTGAAAGGCCAAACTTATTTGTATTTGAGACAAAAACACCAGTTATAAAATTGCATTGGGATTTAATAAATAAATTAAAAGAAAGATTCCCTGATATGAAGATAGCAATATGCGGGGACCACGTAACTTTCTTGCCTGAAGAAACTTTACAGAATTCCAAAGCAGATTACGTGATTGTAGGAGGATATTTTGATTTCGCGATTTTAGAGCTATGCAATGCTTTAGCTGAAAAAAAAGAAATACCTAAAGGAATCTGGCATAGAAAAGATAATAAAATAATAAACAATGGAAAATATGAATTCAAAGGAAGATTAGATGACGCCCCTTTTATTGACAGGGAATTAACGAAAAATGAATTATACCAAAAGGAGTACAATCTGAAAGGAAGGCCATTTGCTTACATAATGTCTGCAAGAGACTGCTGGTGGAACAAGTGCAAATTCTGCGTCTGGAACCATACTTTATACCCTAAAGGAACTTACAGGAACAGGACTCCTGAAAATGTTTTTGAAGAGGTCAAATTATTAGTTGATAACGGAATAAAAGAAATATTTGATGATGCCGGAACTATTTCAACAGGAGACTGGCTGAAGAAATTCTGCGGATTAATGATTGAATCTGGATATAACAAAAAAGTAATGTTTTCATGCAATATGAGATTTGGCGCTGTAAATGAAGAAGAATATAAATTAATGAAGAAAGCAGGATTTAGATTATTAAAATTTGGCTTGGAATCTGGAAACCAGAAAACATTAGATAGATTAGACAAAGGAACTAGTGTTGAAGTTATAGAAGAAAGCTGCAAATTAGCCAAGAAATCAGGTTTAATGCCGCATTTAACAATGATGACGGGCTATTTCTGGGAAACAAGAGAAGATGCGAATAACACCTTAAAATTAGCCAAGAAATTAATGACTAAAGGACATGCAGATGTTTTGCAATCTACAGTTATTGTGCCTTATCCAGGGACGCCGTTATATGAAGAAGCTGTAAAAGAAAATATGTTTAGGTTTAACCCTAAAGAATATGAAAGATTTGACATGTCTGAGCCTGTTTTAAAGACTCCGGACATGACTGACAAAGAAGTGATGGAGATATGCAATAATATTTACAAGATTTTTTTAACACCTGAATACATGTTCAGGAGATTAATCGGGATAAGGTCTTTTGGCGATGTCAAATTTGTTTTAAAGGGAGCGAAAGCTGTTGTTGGCCATCTGAAGGATTTTTCAAGAGGTAAGAATGAAGTTAATTAAGCTGTTGCCTTTGATAGGCATTGGAATTTTTATTTATCTGGTTTACGGCATAGGAGTGCAAAATATAATTAATGTTTTCAAAAATGTAAGGTATGGATACTTATCTTTAGTTGTAATATTAGCACTTGTAATTGCCATACTTCAAACTTATAAGTGGAGTATGATTTTAAAAAAACAAGGAATAAATTTAAAACTGTATTTTCTTTTTAAAGTGCAGTTAATCAGCGCTTTATACGGGGCTATAACACCTGGAAGAGTGGGCTCGTTAATTAAAGTTAATTACATAAAAAATAAAACAGGCAAAAATTTAGGGGAAAGCAGCTCCAGCGTTGTACTTGAAAGATTAATCGATTTATTTGTTGTGTCCCTATTTGCCTTATTCGGCGCTTTTCTTTTAATAAATTATTTTTTCAATTTATTTTGGGAATTATTAATTTTAGTTTTTATTTTATTTTTAGCTGTTATATTTATATTTTTTAAAAGAGAAAGAACAAGATTTTTTTTAAAATTTTTCCACAAGCATTTAGTGCCTAAGAAATACAAGGAGCAAGCAAGCAAATTATTCCATTCTTTTTATGACGGGTTAGTGCACCCGAAGCATTTAATCAAGCCATTCTTGATTTCTTTATTAATATGGTTTTTATTATTTTCACAGGCTTATCTTTCAGCTTTAGCTTTATCAATTAATAATGTTCCTTTCTATTATTTTTTCGGCTTGTTTCCTTTAGGAAGCATTGTCGGGTTGATACCTGTAACAATAGCAGGAATGGGAACTAAAGAAGCCAGTTTAATCGGATTATTCGCAATTGTAGGATATAGCATGGCAGACAAGATAATGGCCATAACTTTATTATGGTCTTTTTCAGGTTTATATTTGAATATTTTAGCTTTGTATTATATATTTAGGAAACATGGGTAAATACACTTATAACGAAAAGTATGACAAAGGAATAGAGAAACAGCTTGAGATAGTCAAAGATATTTTAATTAAGGAGACTAAACCGATATCCATTGTTTTATTCGGTGGCTTTGGCAAGGGGGAGGGGATGGTTGACAAGAATGGAAAACCATTGAACGATTTTGATATTTATGTTGTAGGAAGAAAAAGACTGTCTGATGAAGAATGCGATAGATTATCTGTAAAATGCTCAACTGCTTTAGGAAGAGGAGGGTTAGATTTTGTTGAACATGCTGATGAAGAATATGATGAAGATAAATTCTTCCATGTGGATATCAGGTTTATAGATTATGATAAAGTCGGTAAATTATTGCCTACGCAAAGAACTTTTGAATTAAAAAATTCAAGCCAAATTATTTATGGCGAGGATATATTTAATAAAATTCCTGATATAGAAGTTCCTGATTCCGACGCTATAAGAATATTATTCAATAAAATGGACCACTTATTATTATGTGAGAATAAAATCAATAAAAAAATAAAGATGATTTATATTATGAAATCTTACCTTGATTTGTGCTCCGCTTTATTGGCATATAAGGGAGATTTTTACGGCCATTACACTAAAAGAAACGAAGTTTTTAAGAAAACTGATTTTCCTGAAGATTTGAAGAAAAAGATTGATTGGGCAAATAATTTTAGAAGAAACCCCGATTTTGACAAATATGACATTAAAAAAGAATGGAATGAAGCAAAGCATTGGGTAGGTTACGCTTTCAAATATATCATCAATGGAAAGTTTAATTGCGGCGATGATTGGGAGAGCATAGCCAAAGCTGTTTATTATAAACTGCCTTATAGTTATTTTAATCCATATTTGAAAAGCAGATATTTATTTTTTGGGCAGTATTATTTAACTTTGAAGTATATTTTAAAATGCTGGGGAAGAGGAAACTTTATTGTTAAACCTTTATTTAGTTGGAGAGATTTTGGATTGAGAATTGCTGTTCCTTTATTTTTATATTTAAATAATGAAGAAAAGTTAGCTGAAAAGTACCTGAAAAAGCTGACTTTTAAATCTGAACCCTTGAGAAATAAAATATTGGATTTGTATGGAGGTTATTATCTGCAAAAATTAATATGAAAGTTATTTGCATAGATTCTTTTAAACTGGAATATCTGGAATATGCTCCTTATCTAAAGTCTTTGACAGAGAAATACCAATATGGGAAATTAAAAGTTCCTGTTGGATTTGAAGGCGGAATGGAGGAATTTTTTAAGGGGAAATCAGATATATTAGCAATGTTTTACAAATCCGAAAATTCTTCTTTAAAATGGACTAAATACTTTTCATTTTTGCCGAGAATAGCTTTAGATGTTTTAATAAATTTGCATAGATTATTTAAAAATAACAGAAGATTATTTAGAACGTATAATATTCCTAAGAATAAACTGCATTATTTTGAGACTTCTATTAATAAAATTCCATGGCAATTTATAGATTTTGATTATAAATTAATCAGCGAATTAGACAAGGTTGCGCATAAATATGGCACTAAATCAGAAGAGGTTAAGGACTGCATTAGAGAATTAGATGAGAAATTAAAAAAGGATAATTTTGATATGATTATGAGTGATCATGGTATGGTTGATATTAAAGAAGTAATTAAAGTTCCTGTTACTGATGATTGTTTTATAGATAGCACTATGGCTCGTTATTGGGGTGAGTGCCCTGAATTACCTTTGAATAAAGGAAAAATAATTAAAGTTGATAAGAAATGGGGAGATTATGTTTTTTTAGCTAACCATGGCGTTTTAATTTGCCCGAATTATTTTTCTAAGAATCCAGATAAAGCCATGCATGGTTATGAAGAAGGATGTGAAGGATTTTATATTATCAAGAAAGAAGGAAAGAAGAAAGATTTGACTATGCAACAACTACATTTGGAGATTGGTATTCATATATAACTAATAAAGCCTGATTATTTGTTGCAGTGTATGCTTGCACTGGCCTAAACATATCTTTATATTTATCGAAATAAGAGTAAACCCATTGCGGCGTGAAACCGGGTTCAAAAACTGATACAACAATATATTTTGGCTTAACGCTTTCTAAATAAGAGGGAAATTCTTCTTCATTTTTAGGGAAAGAATATGTTTCACGTTCTGAATAATACATATTTTGGAATTTTGATGCTGATATTACTTTATCAATTTTATAGCTGTTTTGATTTATCCATTTCCCTGCTAGAGCTACAGGTGCATAAGAATCTGCTTTTGATTTTATAGACATGTCTGTTGTTTTAAAGTTTACGAATCCAAATACAAAAAGCAATATGAGGACAAAAATAACAGACAATATTTTGTTATATTTTCCTAAAAAGTCTTTTAATTTAATTAAACCAACTCCAAATAAAATAAACATAAATGGGTACATTCCCATTAAATACCTATCTTCTATGCCTGGGTTAAATAAACTATAAAATAAATAGGGAGTAAGAATTGATATTAATATAAATAATTTTTTCATTAAATCTTGATCTTTGTTTTTTATTACCAAGTCCAATCCTATCAAAGCATCCAATGATAAGAAAAGAACTAATAATAAAATAATAAAGCCCATTAAATTTGGCGTTAAAATATTTGATAAATATGGCGTTAATAATGTTGCAGTGATATAACTCAGATTATTCCATAAATTGCTTAAATTTGAAAGATTATACAGCTCTCCTTTATAACCTCTGCTTTTCGTGAATTCATATAATGGGTTATCATACGATGCAAAAATCCATATTATAAAAGGCGATAAAACTAACAGAAAAATTAATAGTGAAATCCAGAATTTTTTATCTTTAAATAAGCTTAACCTTTGTTTTATAAGCATCATTATTGCTATGGGAATTATATTTATTAGAGATGCAGCTCTTGTGAATATAGATAGGGCTAAGAATGCCATTGAATAATAAAGGTATTTTTTGCCTTCCTCTTTAATATAACCTTTCCAAAAATAATAAAATGTCATCAACCAAAATGCCAGGGCTGGAACATCTGTCATTAGCCTGTGCGTAAAAAATATTGGCATCCATAGGACAGACATCATAAAGGTTGCTATTAAAGCAATTTTTTCATTAAAGAATTCTTTCGCTATTAAATATGTAAAAAGAACAGTTAGCCACGACAGGATTATTTCTGATAAGTTGAACAATGTTTCATTGCCACCCAATCGATACATAATCCCCCATATTAATGGCAGTAAAAAAGGCCTTTTAGGGTTTAAATCATATGTTTCCAGATTAGTAACACCGCCAATTTCTTTTGCGCTCATTAAATAATCTGCTGCATCCCACCAAACTGCTTGATTTGTATTTAAGTATTGTGC
>Ga0209542_10016633_pt1 | contig 12172 bp, 13 predicted proteins | sample RifCSPhighO2_01_FD_184028 | JGI IMG/M metagenome (GOLD analysis project Ga0209542, IMG submission 184028) | Soil microbial communities from Rifle, Colorado - Rifle CSP2_plank highO2_0.1 (SPAdes) (version 2) | ecosystem: Environmental > Terrestrial > Deep subsurface > Rock core/Sediment ...
AGATCTGTTGGATCAAGAACTTTTATTGCAACTTCTTCATCTAGAACAATATCTTTTCCAGAATAAACTGTCCCCCAAGTACCTCTTCCAACTTGTCTATCAATTTCATACCTTTGGGTGTTTAGAACTCTTGATACGAGATCAATACATTTAGCTATTTTTACCATTTTTAACCTCCAAAATATCAATAGTTAGTTGTGCTACTAATCCAGGTTTTAGATCATTCATTAAAAATGAAGGTATGACTATTATTGCTTGCTTTCCATGTTTAGCAATTCTTTTTGTTATTACGAAATGTTTTTTCTTAATCATTTTATGTATAAATTATACATAATTTCCTATTTTAAATCTTTCTATATGTTATTACTATATAATAACAAAATGATTAGGTTTAAATAGATTTAATTTTATATTAATCTATGGTGTTAAGTCGTTTAACCAAAGGGATTGCTGGATGTATTTTAGTAACTGTTGCAGTATTTGGATTAAATAATTATGATAGCTCTTGTTTTAGAGGTTATACAAAATATAATAACTGTAAAACTAATAGGATAAAACATGAAAGAGTTGATAGTGCAAGAGAAAGATATGGAGAATTTAGAAGAGATATTGATAAATCAATAGACGTTATAGAAAATAATAAAGGGGCTTTAAGAGGAGTTTTTACAATCTTTCCAAAAAGATAAAATATATCTTTTTAGTCAGAGCCGATTAAAAGTGTTCATTTATGATACAGAATCAAGTTTAATCATATAACTTCTTTCCACCTTTTGGAGATGGAAAAGTTGTGTCTCCAGCAAATGCCCATAATGGTGCTTTACTCATTATTCTACTATTTGTTTCTCCAAAAAATTGATGATTACAATTTGGAATTATTTCAAGTTTCCTAACTTTTGCAGATGTTGCTAAATCATAAAATATTTTTCCTGCTCTTAAGCCTACAACTTCGTCATTTTCTCCAACAGCAATATAAACTTCTCCAGTAAACTTTCCAAGGCCTCTTTCTACTGCTTCTTGTCCTGCATCTCCAGAAGGGGCCATTAATAATATTTTCTTAACAGAAGGATAATCTCCAGATACCGCTGCAATAGTACTTGCACCAGCTGAAAAGCCCATTAAATAAAGTGAAGGATCTTCTTTTCCACTAAGTTCTCTTCCATTACTTAAACAATAATCAAGAACAAATCTAAAATTATCAATCATTCCTTTTGGGTAAGGTAAGTTTGGAAAATCCGGATTTCCCATTCTAACAACAGTTCATAATCCTTTTTCTTGTATAAAATTTGCCTGTTGTCTATATTTATTATTAAATCCTTCAATATCCCCTGTGATACCTGGATAGTTAACAATCACAACACCGTTTTGATATAGGTGGATAGCTAGTTCTAACTCTAAAGAACTTTTTTCATTGATTGGTCTTTGCAATGTAATTCTTCTTTCTGACATATTTTGTTCAAAATATAGTAGTTTAAAAAGATTGCTGTACGACAGCTCCATCCCCCAGCTAAGAATCTACTCAAGATTTACATTTCGCAAAGTATCTTTTATTTTGTTTGCTCAAAGCAAATCTTTCGCTGGCACGCCAGTTCGAGATGTTATGACTGGAATAAATGGAATCTGCGATTCCATGAGATCCCTCCAGCCAGACTTGTACAAAACCGAACATTAATGAATAGAATCAATCCTCTATGATCATACCTACAGATAATACTAGAACTAAAAAAGAAGCAATAGCCACCGAAACATTGAAATTGTCAAACAAAGCATAAATCAATGCTATAGCTGATAATACTGCAGTAATCTTTGGACTTATTTTTCCCATAATATTTTTACTAAACTTTAGTAAAGTTTAATAGTTTTTATTCTTTAAATAATTTATTATTTAGAAGCTTTTTTCCTTTTTCCTTATTATTCGATTCTTCTTCCTCAAATTTTTCTCCCAAAGCACTTTTTATCTTCGTAACACTTCCATCAATACTATCTCTTAACAACTTCAAATTTTCTCTAACATATTCGCCAGAATTAATAATTGTAGTAACTTTAGTTTGAATTGCATCAATATTTTTAAAATTATCTTCTATAGTGTTTAATTCAGATGAAATTTTTTCGAAATTTACTTTATCTTCTGAATCTCCCCTATTTCTAAGAACGAAAAGTCTAGCAATACGATAAGCAAAATATAAGTTATCTTCATCATGGTACGTAATAAGGTATTTATCAGTTATTTTAATAGGACAAAGTTCTCTAGGCATCTCATCTCTTTTTGCAAATAGGAATATTCCGAAAGATGATTTTCTATTTTGCATTGCATCATTAATTTCATCTATTGTTTTTCTAGATGAATAGTTCAAACTATCTTTGCATTCAATGATAATATTCTTTTTATTTTCTAACTCTATTAGAATATCTCCCTTTTTACTTCCAGTCCCAGATTTATCTCCAACGATACTAATTGTATCTTCATAGAAGCTTGCTAAAGTTTGTAATGTTGTATAAACTTCCTCTTCAAATAAAAACCCCTTAGAAGTTCCTTTTTGTTTTTCGAGATTGATAGCACTTTCTTTTAGTACTTGGTCTCTTATATCTTTTATTTCTTTGTCTCTAATTTCGTTCAATTTTTCCAATATTTGCTCTTTAAGTTGTCTAGCAGGTGAATCTGTTTTATTTGGGTCGAGTAGTTCCTGTAGCTTTTCTTCATCCGTTTCTGAATTTTTTTTCAACTCTTCAATTAAACGAGATAATGCACTTTTTTTATTATCTATATTGAATGTATCATCGATTATTATTTTAATTTGACCTTTGTCCTTATTGAAGTATCTATCAATCAATTCCTTCATCTGAAATAATGGACTTTGAGTATTATTCAGGCTAAAGGCTGTTTCAATTTTCTCATTAATATTATTTGTCTGCTTTTCAAATGTTTCTTTTGTTTTAGCTAAAAATATGTTAAATTCCTTTTCAACGAAATCTATATTTTCGGTTAATACCATCTGTCTCAATCCTACACACCCAATAATTAATGCCTTTATTGTCCAATCTTCTAAATTTTCTTTGTCCTTCAAGAAATTATATGTGTCTGGACTGGATATTGTTAAATTTTCAATAAAGACTTCAGTATTTTTTTTATTGAGCGAGACCTTATTTTTGTTTTCCATGCCCATTTTAACTGCCGATAATTACACAGATTTGGTATAAAAAACTATCGGTACTTTTGTACAGATGGGAAGAAGAGGCATACTTGATGTTATTGAAGAAATTCTTAAAGTTTTAAAGAAGAAAGATGAGCTGTCTGTTCAGCGTATTTCCAAAGAGATTAAATCTCAGTGGGAAACAACTATCAAGGCTTTAGAGTTTATGAAAAGAGTTAATTTAGCAAAAGAAAGAGGAGGCAAGAAAACCAATAAAACAGAAAGGCTGTTTTCTTTGAAATAGGTTTTTTATTTATTTTCCTTCTAAAAAAAGATTTATAATTTTTCACGAACTTTTCTAATTTTTTAAAAAAAGAAAAAACTTCTTAACATTGCTACATTAAAACATACAAGATAAAATGTGCTTTATATTAAGAGGTAGACGCCTATAGCGTCTAAACTAACTAAATATAAAAACTTTTTGATTTGTGTTTTAATGTAGGAGTATGCCCAATTTTTTAAAAAATTTCTCTGGAGGATTGCCCACCTAAGTATTGTTACTTATCAAACGTCGTTCCCCTTTTGTTTTATTTCCTTTGATTTAAGGTAACTGCAAAGCTTAACGCCTATTTCTGCAAGTTTAGAGTTTAAGCCGCATTTTTCAATAAGTTCTTTCTCTGAAGCCCCGTCAAAACTTAATAATGCTCCTTGCAAAATTTCAGTAAAGGTTTGTTTATCCATTCTCAAACTCCTTATCAAGTTCCGAGAAGCCAATCTCTACCCCACCCCGTGTTCTTATATAGTTTTGTTCTTGAGATGTATAAGATTGCGTGGTAGGGTAGTATAAACTCCGCCTTCTGTCTATTGGGTCTTGATCTGAATTAATAAGCCCTGCATTTTCAAGCATAGGGATAATTTGTTTGACTAATACCCACTCAGGCAATACCCTACCATAGACTTCTGTATGTTTTTTTAGAATATCTTGTTTTGATAAGCCCTTTTCTCCATTATAAGCGGTTATGAATACTTCTTTATAGATTTGGAAAATATAAGGCGAAAGATTGAGTTCTTGACTTTCAGAGATTTCATTCCATAGATTAAAGGCTTCGTTTATGTCTTCAGGAAAAACCTCTATCCTATTGCCTTGCCGATTTCTAAACCACAAATTAAGAAGAGCTGAGATTTTTGCAAAAGCTATTATTCTACCTATATCTCTTTGGTGTCTTGGTTTTAAAATCCTGACCTTATCTAAGAATTTTTCTGATATTTCCTGAGATAAATTTTCAGGAATTAAAATCTCGCTTACGTTCGCTTCTTTGATTTTTTCAATTCTTTCTTTTAATTGCTTTCTTTTAGGGTCTTTGTTTAGTTCATTAAGATATTTTGTTTTATTTGAAGATTTTTTTATTTTCTCTAAAATTCCAGATTTAATCTTACTTTTTGTTGTTTCAGGACTGAGCATTAAAAATCGTGTTGCTTCTTGTTCGTCTAATTTCAAACCCGCAGAGCAAAATATAACGGCGGGATAACCCCTGACAATAACGTTTTTAGTTCTTAATCCCGCCTTCTGCGATTTGTCTGTTATCTTGAGTTGAATTTCTTTTTTATCGTGGCTTAGTAAGGGTCTTAAATGTTGTAATAATAGGGTGTGTGGTTGGTCTAAGAAGACTAAAATTTTTCTTTCTAAATCTATATGGATTGTATTTGTTTCTTTATCATAAAATCCTTTATCGTGAAAAAAGGCTGTTGGAGAGCAGTAACCAATCATAAAAACATCTTGTTGGGGAAATAAATCGGCGATTTCCATAGGAATATAACTTTTTCCCGTTGAGCTTGGGGCTTGATTGCTTATGTTGAGTTGCTCTTCTTCGGTGTATGCCGATATTTCCCCATAAAAAGTTAAAATTTTGTTTATCTTATCTTCTTTAATTGTTGCTTCTAAAACTTCTAAAATTTGCTCTGAATTAATTGGCTCAAAACCAAAACTTTTAAGTTTTTTTGTTTCATTAAATCCTTCTTTCTCTTCAATTAGTGTTTTAATATTGCCTGTTTTCCAGTGAGGCACATTCTCTAAAGCAATCATACAACGAGTAGAGGCTTTTTGCTCATCACAGCCATATTCTTTAATGACATATAATTTTTCTTCTTGTGTTAAATCTTGAGAAAACCATAAGTGAATATGATAACCTTTAGAGCCCGTTTTATATGCTTCATAAAATTCAAATTCTTTTTTAACACCTTTTAAAACTTCAGAAAATCTTTCAGGCTCTTCAATATCCAAAACAATCTCATTCGGCAATATTGTTCTGTTATTAACTTTTAAAATAAATTTATAGTCTGATTGTGCTTCGAGATATTTTTTCCACTTGCTAAACTTTGGATTGCCTTCTTTGTCTAAATAAGCATAAGCAAGTTCAAGATTGCCTTGCTGTTTATCAAATTCATAAAATAACTTATCCAAGAAAGCTTTATCTGTCATTCCAACACCTCGCAAGAAATTATTTCATTTAGATTAAGAGAAACCCTGTTATTGAATTTATCAAAAAGAATAAGTGTGTCTTCAGTAACTTCTACAATCTCGCCCGTATATCTGAATGTGTTGCTTAAGACTAACCTACATCTCTTTTTCAAGTAGCTTCTCGCTTCTTCGTGCTTCATTTTGTTCTTCTCCTTTTAATTCTTTTAAAATAATTAGAGCCTCATTATAATCGGCTTTTATCTGTTCGTAATATGATAGCTGTTCAGTTTGATTTTGCATTTCTTCTCTCCTTTCTTTTAATCTTCTTTCCACAAGAGGCACAAATAACAAATCCCAACTTACTTTTACTTTCCCATTCGTGCTTACAATTTGGACACCTTATTTTCATTAATCTAAGAGGCAACAACAACATTTATAAAGAATATTGTTTTAACCATTTTGGTTATAACTATGGAAAACCCCCAATATAAACAAAACGAAAGAGTAAAGAATCTATTAAATAGAATGCAGAGAAAGGGAGAGATTAAGAAAAAAATAATTGAAATAATTTCAACTGAGGAAAATTTAGCAATTGAGAATATAAGGGAAAAAATAGGATTAAATCGCAATACTTTTAATTATTGGATAAATATATTTGAAAAGGAAAAGTGGCTCAATAAGAAAACAATCAAATGCGAGGGGATAGAGAAAAGAGGAAACCCAAAAACTCTTGTTCTTAATAAAAAGTATATTGAATGGCAAAAAACATTAAGAAGAAGGAGTTGGGAAAGTTATGAAGAAAAACAATTGGAAACTTTACTCATTGAAAAAATACTTCAGGAAATTGATGAAAAACAACCCTCAGGCAAACAACACCAAAAACTTATAAAATTATTTAAGGAATTTAATCAGGAAAGTTTTGGGGCAAAACTAATTTTTCTTTTATATGATGGCTATGTAAAAATTGATTATAACCTTTCCCTTACAGAAAGAGGTAAAAAAGAATTAGAAAAAATAAAGAAAAAAAATAAATTTAAAAAACCTTCGGAGATATTGCCTTAATTGGTTTTGTTCTCTTCAAACCATCGATTTCTTTCCTTAAATTAGAAAACATCTCTGAATATTCTTTTTCCCTTGCTTCAATTTCTTCTTGCATTTTACTAAAATTAAAATTATCCTTCTCAAATTTCTTTTGAAGTTCTTCAAGTTCAGTTGCTTTAAACTTTTCATCTAATTGTTTACTTTCCATTCCTGCACGAGAGATATAAACATCAGGCATAGTAGAAGAAAAAGCCCAACCATATCTATAACAAAGTTCTTGGCGGTTTAGTTTTGTTGCATAAAATGTAGCCGAGCTATGTCTAAATAGATGAGGATAAACAGATTTTTTTAAGACTCTTTTTCCTAATCTTCTTAATATCGCCCTCATTCCATCATAAGTCATTGTTGAAACTGCTTCACTTGATTTAATTCCTTCACTTTCTCTTTCCTTTAAATAATCCCTAACAGCATTAAGAGAATATGTCCAATAAAGAGAAATATTTCTTCCTTTAGTTTTAGAATATTCTTCTTTTAACATTATCTTAACAAAATTCTCATTTTTGTTTGGAAGATGTATATCTTCATACCTAATATTCAAGAATTCTTCGGCTCTTGCCCCACTATCAAATAAAACAGCGATTAAAAATCTCTCAGAATTATTTCTACAATCTTTAAACAATTTTTCTATTTCACTTTCTTTTAAGTAATCTGGCGTTTTTACTTTGTCTCTTGTATCTAACCAACCAGCAAGTTTTTTCGATTTTTCTTCACCTAATTTCCAATTTAAGAAAACTTTTAAAGCTCTCCTATAATCTACAACGCTCGATAATTTCTCACTTGTTATCTTTTTATCAAATCTTTCAATATCTTCTTTTATAATTACAGATGTTTGTTTGTTGATTATTTCAAGACACTTTTTTAGCAATGATAAATATTTTGATAAGGTTCTTTCTGTTAATTTAATTCCTTGACTCACTTGTCCCAACTTTGCTTTATCAATAAAAGTAATGATCTCTTTTTTAGTTGATTGAGGGACTTTCCATTCTGGAATCAACTTTAACTTCCTATCAACCTTATCTTTATGAATAGATATCTTCGTATTCATAAACATACTAAAGAATTAATCTTTATAAAGATTCTGTACCGTTCGGTTTTGTACAATCCCTCCAGCCAGAATCGAACTGGCACGTATCGGGCTACAGCCGAATGTTCTACCATTGAACTATGGAGGGCTTTATTAATTAATGATTTTTTGTTTTTAAATTTATGTTATTAGATTTCTCTTTTTATTTTAGACAAATTTTAAGAAATTCATCTATATCATCTATAAAACTTCATTTATTTTTGTAGTGTAACAGAATATGCAATATATTTATAAATAATAATCCATCAAATATTATGTAATGGTTTACAAAAGGGTGATAAAGAAGAATGGAAGGGAATATGAATATTATTACGAGAATTTTCGTGATGAAAATGGTGTTGTTAGAAATAGATTTCTTGGGTCAAAGCCGCCTAGAAGAAAGTTTAATCGTTTCTTATTGATATTTATTCCTTTTTTGATTGTTCTCTTATTTATTTTAATTTACACTACATATCTTTTTTTACCATATGATTTAACTGGACTTTCAGTTTCTTCTATTCAAGAAGGCATTTCTGAAGAAATAGTAAGTAATGTAGTTTCAAGTGCAAATAATTCTAAGATTTTAAATGAAGGTGTCAGAGAATCTTTTGAAAAGGAAGGAGTTGTTTTAGAAATTAAGATTCCTAACAAAGTTCTTAATCAAAATAAGAATGAAAGAATGGATTTTAATATAGAAGGAAAAGAAGTTAGATTATATTTTGATTTATTAAATTATTCTAGTTTTGTTGATAGTGTTGAAGAAGCAATAGTTGAAGATAATTCTACAGAGAAAAATTTTATAGGAGGAGATGCAATCACTGGCTTTATTACTGGATTAGTAGCTTCTGGAAATGAAGAGACTTCTGAATCAAACATCTCAAATGAAACTGATCTTAATATTGAAAATGAATCTAAAGAAGAGAATGTTACTTTTGATTTAAATGAAACTTCTAAAGAAATTGAATCTGAATCAACTTTAGATGAGGTTAAAAAGGAAAAGGTAAAAGAGAAAGTTGAATATCTTGAAGAAAAAGAATTAGAAGATATTGTTGAAAGTGCAGTTACAGATGCAGAGGATTTTGAAATAAAAGTTAATTCTTCTTTTGAAGATGAGTTAAAATGGGGGTATGATGTTAGATTAAATGATTTAAGCTTCATGGCTAAAATTGAAATAACTAGTGAAGAGAAACTAGAAATATGGGATAATTATTCTGTTAAGATTGGGAATAGGTTATTTAGTTTTGAAGACCTAAATAATGAGGGATATAGTGTTAGAATTGAAAGACCTTCTTTGAACATTAGTATTAATGAGATTGTTGGAGCTAAGATAGTTGAAGAAGAAAATACTACTCTTAAAATAAATGATTCAATTATGACCAATGAAACTAAAGAAGAAAATATTACAATTGGTGCAGAAGAATTAAATGAAACTGGTTCTTCTTTAGTTTCTAATGAGACTATTGATGAAGAAATTAATGAAACTCAAGAAGATAATCTTAATGAAGGTAATAATTTTCCAAATGATGAGTTAAATGAATCAATAGAAAATCAAGAAGACTCTGTAGAAGAATCTACAGAAGAAGTTAGTGAAGAGAGTTCTAATCAAGGGAGTTTATCTGAAGAATCTATAGAAGAAGTAAATGAAGATGAAGTTATAGAAGTTTCTGAGACAGATTCAATAACTGGAGAATCAATTCTTAGTCCCTTTATTGCTCTTTTTGGATTTTTACTTAATCCAAGTGATTTTACTGGATTAGTTATTGAAGCAGCTAATTCTGATTTAAAATATGAAAATACAATTACTATCTATATTGAGAGGGATTTTAAGGGAACTAATTATTCTGTTGGAGATTTGATTACTTTGGATCCTACATTAATTATAATTCCTGCTGAAGAGGCAAAACATTTAGATTCTAATAGAAATTTTATATCAAATATTTATTCTGAGATTAAGGAACAAGATGATATATGGTCAGAAGTTATTAATGATTCTGAATATGTCAGGGTTAAGTTTGAGAGAAGTTTGAACAAAGACAATGATATTACAATTCATGCTAGAAGCGCAGATAATAGTGTTTCAAGTGTAGAGGTTTATGAAGTTGATTCTAACAAGACGATTGCAGTTTTTGAAGATATTTTGGAGGAAGAAACTAAGAAAATATTTCTTATGGATTTATCTGAAGACCTTACCTATACACAAGATACTTTTGATTTGAAGATAAATGGGGCTATTGAATTTGATTATATTGTGGATCCAACATCTCAAGTATATACCTTTGCTGATTATAGTACTAAAGGCCACTATGCATGTGAAGTTGGGAACCTAACTTCAGGAGTTGTTCCTTCAAACCCATATTCAAATTGTCAAAATAACGCTACTGCACAAGCATATAGCAATATTTCAACTAGTAATAATGTTAGATGGAAGACGAATATTGCCGATGCAGCAGGTGAATATGATATCCAGATTTATCACTTTAATATTACTGAAGTCCCTAATAAAATAACTAATATTACACCAGTTTGGGAAGGATATACTTCAAATCCAACAAATACTGAAAACTTGACATTTAGAATATGGAATGCTTCATCTTCTAGCTGGTATGAATTAAATTTTACTTTAAATGGAACAAAATCTGTAGAAGGAGAATTACAATTGAAACAAGTCACAGGAAATTTATCTGATTTTGTAAATGTTTCTTCAACTGGGAATTGGGTTTATTTCTTTGCTGGATTTCAATATTCTTGTCCGTTTGTTTATTCTTATGATGGAGAAAACTGGACACTTGAACATGAGTCTTTTCCATTTTCAGTAATAAAATCTGCTGAAGCTACAACATATGACCGATTACAATATTTAAAAGAAGTTAATGGAATTTATAATATACAAATAAGAGAAGAGCTTGATGAAAAATCTTATGTAGATTCTTTTAACTTCTATGTTGTAGATCACAAAGGAAATGGTTTTGTTATGCCTGACACTAAAGGAGGTATACATACTATTCAAGAACTTGCTCCACCAATTTCTTGTTTTCAAAAGAATGGAACTAATTGTTTAGAAGAAGTAAGCTATCAGGATGAAATCTTTTGGAAGGATGATTATAAAGAAATAAATAATAAGGATGAAGAGACTTGGAGAGATTATATTGAATTAACTTTTGAAAAGCCTAAAAATGCAAACGAGGCGAAGTTATTTGTTAATATTATGAAGCAAGATGTAATGTCTGCAGCATGGCAATATTATATTAGTGAGATTGGAGAAAATAATTGGGAAACCTGGCAGAATATATTAGATACTCCTTTATTTTCAAAATTATTTAAGGACGCTTTTGAAGAATCAGTTAATTTAAAAGTTGAGATATGGGATGGTGATGAATGGATTAAAGTAGGTTCTTTAAAGGCTGGAAGGCATATGAAGGATGATTTTTTGTTTAGTTTTGATGTATCTGAAATTAAAGGAGATGAACTAAAGGTGAGATTTTCTTCAACAACAGGTTTTTATGAAGTTCATTATACTGCAATTGATTATTCAGAAGATGAAGAAATGATAATCACAAAAGTTAATCCTTCTTCCATTGTTTTTAATAATAAAACTAATATGTCTTATTCTGATTTTGTTAGTGATAGTAATTTTATTATGTTAGAACAAGGAGATATTATTGAAGTTAGTTTTGATTCTGTTGAAGAAATTAGAGAGATGAATAGGGATTATGTATTTGATATTGAGGGGTATTATAATTTTATTAATTTTGAAAATAAAAGCAAGCTTGATTTTGTTAAGGGTACAAAGAGCTGGGTTAGATCTTTATTTGATCCAATGGAAATTCCAAGAAACATTATTCCTAGAGTTAAAATTAGAAATTCTATCTTTACAGATTATATTGGACTGAATATTACAAGTAATACTGCGACTAGTTCTCCTGTTGTAAATTTAAATTCTTCTGCAGGAAATAACAGGACTGAAGAAAACTTAACTTTATTTTTATCAGGATCAACCGATGCTGATGGAGATAGCATTTATAATATAACGGATTGGAGAATTAATGGCTCTTCTTTAGCAGTTTTAAATATGCCTTTTGATAATAATGATTTAACTAAAGCTAGGGATTATTCAGTTTATGGAAATAATGGAACGGTTATACCAACATTAAACTGGTATTCAACTGGAAAAATTGGAGGAACATATGACTTTAGTTCAGGCGGATATATTAACATTTCCGCAACAAACAGTTTAGATGTTCAGAATTTAACAATTAGTTTATGGTTTAATACTACTGATAAATATGTTGTGTTAGCATGGATCTTTGAAAAAGGAACTATTGATACTCAATATTCTTTATACTTAAGTGATGGAAACTTATTATTTAGAACGGTTAACGCAACAGGAAGTATAGATACTCTTAGCACTTCTATAGCAGGAGT